>Ga0105162_1002261_pt1 | contig 10250 bp, 9 predicted proteins | sample JNZ201metaG_FD_81532 | JGI IMG/M metagenome (GOLD analysis project Ga0105162, IMG submission 81532) | Hot spring microbial communities from Jinze hot spring, China to study Microbial Dark Matter (Phase II) - JNZ 20120812A | ecosystem: Environmental > Aquatic > Thermal springs > Hot (42-90C) >...
AGTGCTGCAACAGTGGGCGTCCCGATCTCTACCTTGAAGTCCTTTGTATCAGTATCGACCGTCACTATTACTGGCACCCTCATTCCCTTGAACTCGGCTGTCTCGGAGTTGATCTTCTCAATTATCTGGAGCACGTTTACGCCCAACGGTGACAATGCAGGGCCTATGGGCGGTGCAGCAGTTGCTTTACCGCCTTCAATGAGAAACTTGAACTTCTTCTCGGGCATTATCTTTCTCCTATGTAGTGTTTTTTAGATGCGTATTAAAAACCCTATCTTATGAGACGTGGCTACTTCGCTGCTGGCCTTACGTAGCTGACGGGCACGGATATGGGTAGTGGGTACCTGCTCTCGATCAGCTCGATCGTTACTTCCTTCTTAAGCTTGTCGATCCTAACGATCTTCCCGGTCACTCCCTTAAGTGGGCCTGCAATTACCTCGACGGTCATTCCTGTCTCTATCGTCTCTATTATTGGCTTCTCGATTATGTGGCGCTCCAGCTCCTCGAGCTGGAGTGCAGCAATTGGCTTGGACTTGATATGCATGATTCCCTGAATGAGCATTACGACCCTGTCCTTATCCTTGGCCTCCACGAAGACGTATCCCCTTATGGAGGGCAAGATGAATACTGAGGCTATATCCTCGCTGCTTTCATCTAGCCTATTTGTAACCATCCTGAGGACATTTCTCTCCTGACCCACAGTCGTCCTCACGGCGAATATCTTATATTTCCCTTCAGAACTCATGGCTACGCACCTTGGACGGCGAGCAGTATGAACCTGACGACAAATGAGATGCCTCCTATCAATCCGACGCCTATGAGGACGACCCTCACGAGGAGAAAGAATTCCTCTCTGCTAGGCTTGCTCGAGACCTTGAAGAGAGTCGCCACTGACCTCGCGAATTCCCTTAAGCCCATATCTCTAAGAATTCAGGTCAATCCTCATATATATTCCTACTAGTGCATTTCAAGTATAGACGAAGGTAGTAGCCGCAAAATACGGCACCGCCTCTGCCGAGGTTGAGGATAAATATTCAGGAGCAGGATTAGATGAGGATAGCCTCGGGATGGTCTCAATAAAGAAGATCACTATTTATGGCTTCAAGTCGTTTGGGCCCAGGAGGAACATTATAGATATTCCCAGGGGATTTACAGTCATTACTGGTCCGAATGGTGGGGGCAAGAGTAACGTCATAGACGCGGTGAGGTTTGCATTAGGGGAGCTCAGCCCCCACTCCCTGAGAGTTTCTAGGCTCTCCGAGCTTATCTATGAGTCTAACGGCTCGAAGTCGTCCTATGCCAGGGTCTCGGTTGTCTTTGACAATACTGATAGGGGGATACCGATAGATGCTGACGAGGTGACGGTCACTAGGAGGCTGATGCAGAGCGGGGAGAGCGTCTATCAGGTGAATGGAAAATCAGTCTCAAGAATGGATCTCCTCGCAATTCTCTCAGCGGCAAATATCAAGCCTTCTGGATACAACATTATTTCTCAGGGAGCCGTCCTAGGCATAGCTGAGACTAGCCCCGAGGAGCTTAGAAAACTGATAGAGGAGATAGCTGGAACTGCTGAGTATGATAGGAGGAAAGAGGAGGCACTAGAGCAGCTTGACCAAGCTGAGAGAAACATTGCTGTAGCGAGGGCGGGAACGGCGGAAGTGAAGCAACGCGTTAGACAGCTTGAGCTTGAGAAGACACAGCTGATCCGTAGAAGCATCCTTGAGAGGGAGCTCTATGCTTTGAGGGCGGAGAAGCTGAGACGAAGCATAGTTGAGCTGGAGTCAGAGATGGAGAGAATCCTCAGAAGTGAGGAGGAATTCCAGAAGAGGAAGGCTGAGCTTGAGGAAGAATTGTCTAGGCTAGCCAGCCATAGGGCGTCGCTACTGGAGCAGATGGCCGTGCTCGAGAACCAGCTCTCCGAGAGCGAGAAGAAAGAGCGAGAGCTGGGCGCCATGATGGAGAGCAATAGGCTTGGACTTGAGAGGATAAAGACGATGATTAGGTCTGAGGGGACGCGATTATCAAGCACCCGCAGACAGTTATTAGAGCTGGCAAGTCAGGAGCTCAACGCAGAGAGACGCATCGAGGAGCTGAGACAATCTATCGCTGAACTCTCCCAAAGAATGGAGAAGAACACGGCGCGGCTTAGCCTGATCGAGGAAGAATACGAGAAGCTCCAGAGTCGGAGAAGCGAGCTCTCAGAAAGAATCAGAGAGCTGGACGAGGAGGTCGCCAGACGTAAAAACGAGAACGAAAAACTCCGGAGAAAAATCCTGGAGAGGGAGAGGGAATTAGAGATTAGGGGTGGGCGCCTAGCCTCGCTTGCGGAGAAACTGGAAGAGAAGAAGAATAGACTATCAGAAGTTATTGATGGTATTGCGAGTCTCGAAAACGCTCTTAGTAATTACCAAGAATCATTGCGGCAAAGTTTGGAGGAGAAGGATAAGGTTGAGGAGCTAATAAGCGATGCATCTGGAAAGATCGAGACGCATAGAACCGAGTTAGAGAGACTCTCTCGACTCCTAGGCGAGGTTAGCAAACTCATAATTGAGGGAAGAGCCAAGATAAATCCGGACTCTAGCTACGGAAGACAAGTAGTTGATATTATCTCCTCGAACATGAGTGATGAAGTCATTGGTGTTTTATCGGATCTCTTCAAGCCGCCTAGGGGACTTGAGGCTCTCTACTTGATGATTCTTAAGGATAGGCTCAACACTCTCGTGGTGAGACGTAACTCGGTTGCCGCGGCTCTCGCTCTGGCCGCGGCTGAGGTGGGAGTTGCATTATCAGTGATTAGCGTTGAGGGGAATTTTAGTTGTCCGGGAGATGGATGCTTGGCATGTATGGCTGAGACGATGAGCGCTGATGGGCTCAGGGCTCTTCACATAGCGATGAAGGGCGCTAGGCTCCTCAGGGATAAGCAGGGATTTAGAACTGGAGAACCAGCCATAAGTATCAATGGAGCATACTGGGATGGAGGCGGCTTCTTGGCCTCGCTCGGCGAGGTAAACATCACTCAAAAGGCGATAGATGCAATCAATGAATTGATGATAGTGGAGGAGTCCCTCAAGACAAGGATAAACGAGCATGAATCAATAATTAAAAACCTACAGAAGACGATTGAAAATCTTAGGACGGAGAAATTAGAGCTGGAGACAAGAATCAACGCACTCAAGGAAAAGATTAAACTTGACGAGAAGACACTTAAGGCTATCCGTGAAGAGAAGCTCAAGCTTGAAGAAGCAATAAAGCTGATGGTCAAGGAATCCGAGATGCTTAGAGAGGAGCGAGAAAGAATCAAGAGCGATATTGAGGAGCTTTCTAAATCTCTGCCTAAGGAAGACACCATAGAGATTATGAATAGAAAAGAACTTATCGAGCAGCTCGAGGCATTGAACAAATCTTTAAACAACTACTCAGAAATTAGGTCTGAACTTTTATCCGAGAAGAAAGCAACCGCACAGAGAATAGAGGAATTTACTTCAGAACTCAAGAAGCTTGAACACATGCTTGAGGAATTATCAGAGAGGAGAATTTTGCTTGAGAACGCTAGCAACGAGCTTAAGAAAAACGTAATGAATTATGCTGGGAGGTTCCGAGAAGAGCTGTATAGACAGCGAGAATTACTAGAGGAGGTTCAGGCAAATTCAAAAGTTATATCGACTCTTAAGGAGCAGGTAGCCACTATTAGGAGCCGGCTAGACGAGGTCAATAATAAGCTAGAGTCTCTTCGAGGCTTGATAAGCGAGGTCGATAATCAACTCCAGGGAATCAAGCTATCAAAAATGGAGCTGACCATGCGGAGAAACTCTCTGGAGGAGAAATTGAGAGAAATTCCTCTCCAGAACGAGGGTGACCTAGTTTGTCTGGATCAAGACATTAGGGATGAAATTTACATGAGACTCGAGGAGGAGCTAAACAACATGGGGCCTGTAAATCAGCTGGCCGCGATGCAATACGTAGAACTAGTTGCGAACTATAAGCATAGATCATTTAGGATCGCTGAACTCGAAAAAGAGAGGAGAGAAATCTTAAGAGTCATAGAAATGATAGATTCAGAGAAGCAAGAATTATTCCTCACGACGATGAAGAAGATTTCTGACGGATTCGGATATTTCTTCAATAGATTAACAGGAGGAGAGGCATGGTTAGAATTGACGGATCCTGAAAAACCCAACGACTCTGGAGTCGAGATGATCGTCAAGTTTGTCGGGAAGTCTCCACGCTCATCTAGAAGCGTGAGCGGTGGTGAAAAATCAGTAGCCGCAGTTTCACTTCTCATGTCCTTCCAAGGATTGACGCCGGCTGACTTCCTGATATTCGATGAGGTTGATGCTCATATGGATGCATCATATACTAGGAATCTCTCAGAACTCTTCAGCGAGATGTCAAGTAAGACTCAGATCATAGCGATATCGCTTAAGGACGTCATGGCTGAGCGGGCGGAGCTACTCGTAGGTGTCTATAACCAGTCTGGAGAGTCACGCATAATCATGACGAAGATGGGTGAGAAAACTAGTGAGAAACAAGATAATAGAAATTGAGGACTGGAAAGTGCTCCTAAACATATCGATGATTAGCAGGATTGATCCATGGAAGGTCGATTTAGTTAAGCTTCTCCGCAAGCTTGAGGATGCCCTCCGTGAGATGGAGATAAATGTAAGGCTGGCAGGCGTCGCCGTGCAGAGTGCTGCCCAGATACATTTGGCAAAGTCAAAGAAGCTCCTCGAGCCAGTAAATCCTGAGCAACCCCAAGAGAAGCCTAACCTGATAGTGCCGCCGCCGATAAACATTCCGATAAAGTCAAGCCTACTCGCAACGACTCTATTGGATGTTGTTAATGCGCTCCGCACAGTTATTCTCGGATTAGAGGAGTCCAAAAAAGAAACAAAGTTCGAGCAGATGAACATAGACATTAAGCTTGATGAATATCTCTTAAAGATTGAGGAGGAGCTTGATAGCTTTATTGCAGAGCTGGACCGCTTCTTGAGTGAGGGGACAATAACGTTCAGCAGGCTTGTCAGTGGAATGAGCAGGGCTGAGATGGCCAAGATATTCATACTCATGCTATTCGCAGCGAGCCGCGGATTCGTCGAGCTCTACCAGGACGAGGAGACACTAGACATAATCATTACGAGGTCGAAGCAGGTTGCCTAGGCGTAAGAAGACAGCAGTGCCCCTAGACGTTTCCAAGGCAAAGAGAATAGTCGAGGCCATTCTCTTCTCATCAGACAAACCCGTAGATTCTAAAGTCCTCCTCTCAGCAATAGGCGGAGGCGACGAGACGAGACTCGAAGAGATCGTTAAGAATCTAAACGATGAGTACGAGGCGGCTGGAAGAGCCTTCGTCATAAGTAGGTTTCCAGGTGGAAAATACATGATGCATCTAAGACCTGAATACGTCACCACAGTGAGGAGATTCGTCGGTAAGCCATTGCTGAGCTCTGGACTACTACGTACATTATCATTCATTGCATATCATCAGCCGGTGGCTAGGTCTACGGTCGCCGCGGTGAGGGGGAATAGGGCTTACCGACACGTCGCAGAGCTTATTGAGAGGGGACTGATAGAGGCGGAGAAGAAGGGCCGGACATACATTCTAAGGACGACGAAGCTATTCGCAGACTATCTGGGCGTCGAGGACTCAGTAGTCCAGATTAGGAAGAAGCTGCATGAAGCACTTGAGTCCTCGACCCCGAAGGCCGGGGAGAAGACCGGCGCCTCGAGCTAAGAGTATAAAGCATCGTCAAGAATATCCAATTATTAGATACTGATGTCGGCGATCCACGGCATATACTACGTGAATATTCCGAAAGAGCGGGTCCCGGTACTTCTAGGCCCCTCAGGCTCCCTCAAGAAAAAGATCGAGGAGGAACTGGGAGTCTCTTTGAGGGTTGATCCAAGCGGAGTCGTAGAGATTTCTCTCTCAAAGTCTATGTCTGAGGGCGGTGACCCGGTCTCGCTCCTCAAGGCGAAGGACATTGTACAGGCCATCGGTCGTGGCTTCAAGCCTGAGAAGGCATTAAAGCTCCTAGAGGATGACGTATCGCTCATCATTATTGACCTGCCGGAGCATCTCGGCAAGGACCCAGAAGACTGCTCAAGGGTTAAGGCACGGATAATCGGGACAGGGGGAAAGACGCGGCGCATAATCGAGGAAAACGCACACGTAGACGTATCGATTTATGGAGATACCGTGGCGATAATTGGTCGTCCGGAAGACGCCTCAGCCGCTCAGCAGGCAGTCATGATGCTGATTAACGGCGCGCCTCACAGCGCTGTCTATAAGTTCCTTGACAGCTATGCGCAGAGAAGAAAACTCATGAGGATGACCTACTAGAACACTTATAAAGGAGTAATACAGTGATAATAACCAACCTCAAGGTGGAATGTTGAAGTATAACTTAACAAATTTTAAGTCATCTTTTTTGTTATCGATAATTATCTTTGCATTGATTATTCTTGGATTAGTCTATGTTGCTGGTTCGCAGAGCGTAGTCACTTTGACGTCAACTACCACGATTACTCTTCCGCCCACAACTATGACGACTACGGTAGAGATGCCTGGTGGTGTTCAGACAGTGACTGTAGTAATGCCTGGATTCAAAATTATTCAGTACTACGAGGAGCCTGACGTGGTCTGCGTCGTCATCTTCAGGATGATCAAGATGGAGGAGCCCCAGGTAGTCACTTTCGGCGGCACCACCGTCACTATACCCGGAACTACGTTTTCTACAGTCATGTCGGAGAGTGTGTGGGCAATCTCGACCGTCGAGACTAGGCCTGGATATACTAGGACTTATACTGGGTATGGAGGCGAGATACCGGTTAAGATTGTTATGGGAGACATGACCATGACGGTTACGATGCCTGCATATGGCGAGTTCAGAGAGGCATGCAGAGGAGCCACGGTAAAAAACATATTGTCAATCATTCTTGATAAGGTACCGGCCACTTTCTTATATGCATTTCCGGGAACGACGATAAGTATTCCCGGATATGTCTACACGATGCCTGTTATGCCTATGGAGGCTGAGCCAATAACGACGACGTATACCACCACTATGAGGGGCACGACCTACCTGACCACGACGAGCATGCCCGGAACCACGCTTATCAGCACATTCTCAATGCCGGGGACCACGTATGTCTCGACAATAGTTAAGCCGGGAGGAACGATGATTAGTTTTATCTATTATACGACTACTATTCCTGGGACGACGAGTACTCCTGCCACTACAGTTACTAGGACCGAGACGCCGACAGGGACAACGACTCCCACGACTAGGACGGCCACTACTCCGGTAACTACTCAAACGACAACGCCGACGGCCCAGCCCACGGCTGACTGGACGCTCTATCTTGTTCTGGGATTGGTAGTAGTTGTTGTTATCGCGGGAGTAGCAGTACTCGCCCTGCGCAGAAAAAGATAGTTTAATGCTTACCGAGAGCGTCAATTAAAATATTCGCTTCGGGAGAGATAGATGGCGTTATTAAGAAGCCTCCCAGAGTTTTAGGTAGAATGGCTGAACAGCGCTTTGAGCAGATCTCGCCGGCTGACTTCTTCTACAGGAACAGGGACATAGCTGGGTTTAGCAATCCATCGAGGTCTCTCTACATGAGCGTGAGGGAGCTTGTCGAGAACTCGCTTGACGCATGCGAAGTCGGTAGGATATTGCCGAATATATGGATCGAGCTAACTCAGGTCGAGGAGGACTCTGAGAAGGATGTGCGTATCTATAGACTTTTGGTTAAGGATAATGGCATCGGCGTTGAGGACGAGCATATTCCCAAGGCTTTTGGGACTATACTTTATGGGAGCAAGTATGGATTCAAGCAGTCTAGGGGGACCTTCGGCGTTGGGGGAACGATGGCGCTGCTTTATGGCCAGATAACCACTAACAATCCATTCAGGATCATCTCAAGCACTGGGAAGAAAGAGATACATGAGTATCGCCTATTGATAGACATCGTCGAGAATAAGCCAAAGATACTTGAGCATAAGGTTCACCCAAACAAGAAAGGCTGGCACGGCACGATTGTCGACTATACATTGGAGGCAGACTACACGAACAGTAAGGCCAAGATAATTGAGTACTTATCCAAGACCGCAGTAATTAATCCTCACGCAAACATTGTATTTCTCGATCCACGTGGAAGATTCTATGTTTTTGGGCGGGTAAAGGAGACCACGCCTGACCCCCCGAAGGAGGCAAAACCGCATCCACTCGGAGTGGACGTAGAGACTGTTAATAGGCTGATCGCGAATACTCGTTCTAGGGACTGTCTTGGATTCCTCATGAATGAGTTTCAGAGGGTTGGGAGAAAGACCGCTCTCGATGTTCTGAGGCTCGCCAATATCGACCCTCATGCAAAGGTTAAGCAGCTTACTGTCGAGCAGGTGACGGCGCTGGTAGAGGCGATTAAGTCCTATGGAAAGTTCAGGGCTCCTGATACATCTTCCCTGAGCCCTGTGGGTGTAGAGTTCATTGAGGCTGGAATCAGAGCTGTCTATAATCCAGACTTTCTTCACGTCGTTCAGAGGCCGCCCGCGAGTTACTCAGGAATACCCTTTATAGTTGAGGCGGCCGTCGCCTATGGTGGAAACATTCCTGAAAGTGAGGACATTCATCTTTTGAGATTCGCCAATAAGATTCCACTTCTATACGATGAGAGGGCCGATGTATCGTGGAAAGTCATTTCTGAGAAGATTGACTGGAATAGCTACAAGGTGCCTAAGGTAAAGAGACTCGCTGTCCTTACGAGTATATGTTCACCGAAGGTTCCTTACAAGACGGTTGGTAAGGAAGCAATCTCGGACAGGCCGGAGATAGAGAGGGAGCTCACAGTCGCGATAAGAGAGTGCGCAAGAGAACTGAGACTCTACTTGAGCAGAATAGAGAAAGGCGAGGCAGTGAAGAAGAGGCTAAATGTATATGCAAAGTATCTCCCGAAGATTGCTAAATTCTCATCGGAGCTAGCTGAGAAGCCTATCCCGGACCTTAGACCTATATTTAACAAGCTCGGACTCAGCGAGGCAATAATTAAGGAGGCAGCAGCTGAGGAGGAGGCCGAGTCACGCGAACTCTACGGCGGCTAAAATATCTATACAACACGTAGCCAGCGATAAATATTGCAGCAGTAATTATCGTGAAGAGCTCGAACTGAGATACCAAGTAATCAAGAATTGTCCTCCCATACAGCATCAAGAGCAGAGACTCTGGAATGAATCTAGCCGCCCTTCCAGCCGTTGAGGCGAGTATGTATCCACGCATATCTCTGAGCCTGAAGATGCCTGCAGTGAGTGTGAAAACTTTGAAGGGAATAGGTGTAAACGCTGCTAATCCAACGGCTAAGACACCGTATTTCTGATAAAAGGCCTCAACCCTCTCCATGTTTTTATCACCTACAAGACGCTTAAGAACTGGCCTGCCGCCTCTAAGGCCGACATAATATCCGACTAAGGCGCCGAGAACGGATGAAAGAGTCGTCAGGACTCCGTAGAATAATCCATTCTTCTGGTCAAGTAGGACAAGCGGTATCAATACTACGTCCGGCGGGACTGGAAAAAATACTGCCTCTATGAACGCGACAATGAATAGCCCAAATGGTCCCCAAGGCATAAAGTAAGCATCAGCTAGCTTTAAGAATTCTTCTACTATGCTGCTCATTCTATACTAGCCTTTCAAGCCAAGCCTCGACTTTACCAGCCCCTAGCTCAATTACTGCACAGTAGCCATTCTTGGCCGGCCCAGCATTGACTATTAATGTATCTCCAAGCCTCGAGATGCTCCTCGCCTCATGGATATGCCCACAGCTAACCAGTATTGGACTCTTCCTCTCAATGAATTTCCTAACCGAATGACTGCCAAGATGTTCATCATTCATCGATTTGTCGGCGTCACTGCCATATGGAGGGTTATGACTTAAAAATACTAGTGGCTTCTCAGCATCCTCAATATTTTTAATCATGTCTGCTATCTCTTCCTCTCTTAGCTCTATCAGCGTCATTCCGTGAGACGTGACTAGGCTGCCGCCGAGCCCCACGAGCCAGTACCCACCAAAATTATACTTCGCAAGGTGGAGATTGATTATTCTCTCGTTCATCGGCCTATGATTAAGAAGTGAAGGCGGATCGCAGTTGCCGGCCACGAAGAAGACCCGTCTGCCCGAGCCAGCAATTATGCCAAGAATCCTCTCAGCCTCCTCGACTGTTCCGAAGTTGGTTATGTCACCAGCAACAAACACAA
>Ga0105162_1002262_pt1 | contig 10241 bp, 11 predicted proteins | sample JNZ201metaG_FD_81532 | JGI IMG/M metagenome (GOLD analysis project Ga0105162, IMG submission 81532) | Hot spring microbial communities from Jinze hot spring, China to study Microbial Dark Matter (Phase II) - JNZ 20120812A | ecosystem: Environmental > Aquatic > Thermal springs > Hot (42-90C) >...
AATAAGATTTTTTGACTTTTGATGATAATTTATTATAATACTAAAATGTTAAAGAAAACACCTTTTTATGAGAAACATTTGGAATATAAGGCGCAGATGATTGATTTTTTTTCTTATTTGATGCCGATTTCTTATCGTTCAATTAAAGAAGAGGTATTAGCGGTAAGAAATAACTGTGGTCTTTTTGATGTCTCTCATATGGGAAGGATTGAGGTTTCCGGAAAAGATTATAAGGAATTTGTGAATTATCTGATTACTAATGATATTTTTTCTTTAAAAGAGTATCAGGCTTGTTATGCTTGTATGTTATATGAAGATGGCGGGATTGTTGATGATTTGGTCTGTTATAATCTACCTGAGAGAATTTTATTGGTGGTAAATTGTGCCAATTTAGAGAAGGATTATAATTATATTTTATCAATAAATAAAAAATTTAATTGTGAAGTAAAAAATATTTCCGAAGAGGTTTGTCAGTTGGCTTTGCAAGGCAAAAGGGCAGAAGAAATTCTTTCTTCTCTTACCAATGATAATTTATCAGAGATTGGTTTCTATTATTCTAAGGAAATGAAGATATTGGATGTTTTAATGTTAGTCTCCCGAACAGGCTATACGGGTGAAGATGGTTTTGAGTTATATTTTGATAGAAGTTATGCCCATAAGATATGGGATGCTCTTTTTGAGAAAGATTCTTCCCTTATGCCTTGTGGATTGGGAGCAAGGGATATGTTAAGATTGGAAATGGGCTATTGTTTATATGGTCAGGATATTGATAAGGATAAAAATCCCTTAGAGGCTAATCTTTCTTTTGTAGTAAAATTTAATAAGGATTTCATTGGCAAAGAAGCATTATTGAAAATAAAAGAGCAAGGGCTGAAAAGAAAATTAGTGGGAATAAAATTTGCTAATAAAACAGTTCCGCGACCCAAAATGAATTTGTATGATAGTAATAATAATTTGATTGGTTTTATTACCAGTGGCACTTTTTCTTTTAGTGTAAATTGTGGGATTGCTTTGGGATATGTCGATATAAATTATTGCCAAATTGGTAATAAAGTTTATTTAGAAAATAAGAAAGAGGGTGAGATTGTGAAATTACCTTTTTATCAATTTGGTAGTATTAAAAAATCAAAAAAGGAGGTTTAATGGCTTTAGTATTAGATAACTTGTATTACACAAAAACCCATGAATGGATTAAAGTAGAGAATGATATTGGAATTGTTGGTATAACCGATTTTGCCCAAAAGGAATTACAGGATATTGTCTATTTTGGCATTGAAGAAAGTATTGTTGGCAAAGAATTAAAGGCAGGAGATAAATTTGGATATGTGGAAGCAGTGAAAACTGCCGCTGATTTGTATTTACCGGTTTCAGGAGAGATTATTGAGATAAATAAAGAGCTAATTGCTAATCCGGTAATTGCTAATCAAGACCCTTATGGTCAAGGTTGGATATTGAAAATTAAGATAAAAGATAAAGAAGAATTAAAAAATTTATTAAATAGTGAAGATTATAAAAAACATATCGGAGAGGCATAAATGTTTATACCCCATAGTGAAGAAGAGATAAAAGAGATGCTTTCTTATCTTGGACTAAAGAGTTTAGATGAACTTTTCCAAACTATTCCTGACGATTTAAAAGTAAAATTAGAAGACGAGAAGGTTAAAGTATTAAAAGAGTTGGAAGCAAGAAAAGAATTAAAAAAGATTTCCCAAGAGAATAAGACAATTTCTTCTTATATCTCTTTTTTAGGTGGCGGTATTTATGACCATTATATCCCTTCCTGTATTGACCAGATTGTTTTAAGAAGCGAGTTTTATACTGCTTATACTCCTTATCAGCCAGAGGTATCCCAAGGGACCTTACAGGCAATGTTTGAGTTTCAATCTTTGATCTGTGATTTATTCAAAATGGATGTCTCTACTGCTTCCCATTATGATGGTGCTACTGCTTTGGCAGAGGCGATTTATGTTTTAAAAAAGAAAGGTTATAAAAATTGTCTAATCTCTTCTGGTGTTTCACCTTTTTATTGGGAAGTTATTAAAACCTACTTTTTAGGTCAAGATATAAATTTTGTTAAAATCCCTTTAAAGGAATTTACTATTGATATTGATTATTTAGAAAAAAAGGCAAAGGAATTGGAAAAGAATTTCTTTTTGGTATTTCAAACTCCTAACTTCTTTGGTTTTATTGAAGATGTTGAAGTCCTTTCCCAGATTGTTCAAAGATATAATGGAAAATTGATTGTTTCCTGCGACCCAATTTCTTTAGCAATTTTGAAGCCACCGGGAGATTATGATGCTGATTTGGCAACCGGTGAAGGTCAATCATTAGGTCTTTATCCTTCTTTGGGCGGACCCCTTTTAGGAATTTTAACAAGTAAAAAAGAATATATCAGAGACCTACCGGGTAGGATTTGTGGTAAGACAGTTGACAAAGAAGGAAAAGTTGGTTATGTTACGGTTTTACAAACAAGGGAGCAACATATTAGAAGGGAAAAGGCCACGTCCAATATCTGCACCAATCAACAACTTTGTGCTTTAAGAGCAGCAATTTATCTTTCTTTAATGGGAAAAGAAGGGCTTAAAAAAGTTGCCAATTTTTCCTTTCAGAAAAGCCATTATCTTTATGAAAATCTTTTATCACTGCCAATTTTTGAAAAGGTTTCCGATAGACCTTTCTTTAAAGAATTTACAATAAAAAGTAAAGTTTCCGTTAGAGAATTGCTTAATAGATGTAAAAAAGAGAAGATTTATGCTGGTATTGATTTATATGAGATAACAAAGGATGAGAATTTGAAAGATATGCTACTTGTTTGTGTAACAGAAAAGAGAAAGAAAGAGGAGATGGATTACTTTGTAGAAGTGCTAAAAAGGAGTTTCTGATGGAGTGTAATATTAAAAGAAATTTAAGTTTTTGTAATTGTTCTTATCCGACTTGTGAAAAGAAAGGAAAGTGTTGTGAATGTCTTCATTATCATTTAAAAAGAAGAGAGGTACCGGCTTGCTTTTTCTCCAAAGAAGTGGAAAGAACTTATGACCGCTCAATTGAGAATTTTATTAAGCATTATAAAGGATAGAATATGCTTGAGAAATTAATCAAGGAATATTCTAAAAAGGGAAAGTTTAATGACTATTTTGGCGAGATTGATATTCCCGAGAAAGATATTAAAAATTATCTTTCAGAAAATCTTTTAAGAAAGGATTTTGAATTTATTGAGGTTTCGGAAATAGAAGTGATTAGACATTTTATCCGTCTTTCGGCTTTGAATTACCATTTAGATAAAGGAATCTATCCCTTAGGAAGTTGCACGATGAAGCATAATCCAAAGGTGAACGAAGAAGTAGCAAGTTACGAAGGTTTTCTTTATCTCCATCCTTTACAAGAAGAAGAGGATATCCAAGGTGCTTTGCGATTGATGTATGAACTTATTTATTTCTTAAAAGAGATTTCGGGAATGGATTATGTTTCTTTGCAGCCGCCAGCCGGTGCGAGTGGTGAATTAACAGCAATGCTGGTTATCAAGAAATATTTTATGGATAAAAAAGAAGATAGAAAGATTGTTTTAATTCCTGATTCGGCTCACGGAACAAATCCGGCAAGTGTGAGTATGGCGGGATTTGTTGCTCAAACAATTAAATCTAATAGTGAAGGAATGATTGATTTAGAAGATTTGAAAAAGAATTTAAATAGTCAAGTTGCCTGTTTGATGATTACCAATCCTAATACTTTAGGAATTTTTGAAAAGAATATTAAATTGATTGCTGAAGAGTTACATAAATACGGTGCGCTCCTATATTTAGATGGTGCCAATTTGAATGCCTATTGCGGAATTCATCGACCAGGTGATGCTGGTGTTGATATTATGCATTTTAATCTTCACAAAACCTTTTCTACTCCGCACGGTGGTGGTGGTCCCGGAGCAGGTCCGGTTGGTGCCAAAGATTTTTTAGTTCCCTATTTGCCCAATCCGAAGATTGAAAAAAAGAATGAGAAATATTATCTTAAATATGATAAAGAGTCAATCGGCAAGACAGCAAGTTTTTATGGTAATTTTAATGTTTTTGTTAAGGCATATACTTACATAAGAATGAATGGAATAAAGGGCTTGAAGAAAGTTTCTCAGATTGCGGTTTTAAATGCCAGTTATTTAAGAAAGAGATTAGAAGAACTTGGTTTTTCTTGTGAATATAAAACCAACACTTTACACGAATTTGTTTTGACTTTGAAGGATTTTAAAAAACAGGATGTTAGGGCTTTGGATATTGCCAAAAGATTATTAGATTATTATTGTCATGCACCAACGGTATATTTTCCGTTAATTGTGTCTGAAGCCTTTATGATTGAGCCGACCGAAACCGAGCCAAAAGAAGAACTTGATAGATTTATTTCGGTAATGGCAAGGATAAAAGAGGAGATAAAAGAAAATCCGGAATTAGTAAAGAATGCGCCCCATAATACACCAGTAAGAAGATTAGATGAAGGAAAAGCCGGAAGAGAATTAATTGTAAAATGGAGTTAACTGAATTAGAAAGAGAAGAATTGATAAAGAAAATTGCCGAAAGGGTAGTTTCTTTGAGGTTAACACCATTAGCGATTGTTTTGTTAGAATCAAGTAAGCCATTATCTTTTGCTTTTAATCAACTTTTGGTATTTTTTCAGCCGATTGTTACTTCGGTAATTAATCCGGTACCTTATGAAAAGTTGGTTTTATTATTTGAAGATAGAAATAATCTTGAATTATTGATTAAAGAGATTGAAAAAAGAGAGGATGAATATGATCGAGAAAGAAAAAATAAAAAGAATATTAGCAACTGATTGTGGCAGCACAACCACAAAAGCAATTTTGATTGAAAAGCGAGGTGAAGAGTATCGTTTAATTGTTCGTGGCGAAGCACCAACAACTGTTGAGGCACCTTTTGAAGATGTTACGAGAGGTGTCTTGAATGCAGTTAGAGAAGTGGAAGAGTTGACCGGTGTGAAAATTTTGGAAGGAGAAAAAATAATTAAACCTTATAAAGATGAAAAAGAGGGAGTTGATATCTATGTCTCCACAAGTTCCGCCGGCGGTGGTTTACAGATGATGGTTGCTGGTGTTGTTTTGACGATGACGGCAGAAAGTGCTCAAAGAGCAGCATTAGGCGCTGGTGCGATTGTAATGGATGTGATTGCTTCTAATGATGGAAGATTACCTCACGAAAAGATTGAGAGGATAAGAAATTTAAGACCGGATATGATTTTGCTTTCTGGTGGTGTTGATGGTGGAACAATTTCTCATGTGGTGGAACTTGCGGAGTTAATAAGAGCTGCTGATCCAAAACCAAGGTTTGGAATTGGTTACAAATTACCAGTAATTTATGCTGGCAATAAGGATGCGCGAGAACATATCCTAAAAATTTTAAAAGAACATACTGCTTTAGAAATAGTGGAAAACATTAGACCGGTTTTAGAAAGAGAAAATTTACAACCGGCAAGGCATAAAATCCACGATTTATTTATGGAACATGTAATGGCTCATGCTCCAGGATATAAAAAACTTATGGAATGGACAGATGTGCCGATAATGCCCACACCGGGAGCGGTTGGTCTTTTGATTGAACAAGTTGGCAGAAGTGAAAATATTGAGGTTTTAGGAGTAGATATCGGTGGTGCCACGACCGATATTTTTTCTTGTTTCCGAGACAGAAGAGCAGAAAGTGAAGAATTGGTTTTCAATAGAACTGTAAGCGCTAATTTAGGAATGTCTTACAGTATTAGTAATGTTTTAAGAGAGGCAGGTATTGAAAATATTATCCGCTGGATTCCTTTTAAGATTGATGAAGGTGATTTGAGAAATAGAATAAGAAATAAAATGATAAGACCAACAACTATTCCCCATACCTTAGAAGAGTTAAAAATTGAACAAGCAATTGCCCGCGAGGCATTAAGATTGGCATTAGAACAACACAAATCAATGGCAGTTGGTTTAAAAGGTATTCAACAAGAAAGGACAATTTCTGATGCCTTTGCCCAAGCATTAACTGGTGAAACATTAGTTAATATGATGACTTTAAATTTAATAATCGGTTCTGGTGGGATTTTATCCCACGCACCAAGAAGGGTTCAAGCAGCAATGATGATGATCGATGGTTTCTTACCGGAGGGAATAACAAGATTGGCAGTTGATAGTATCTTTATGATGCCCCATTTAGGAGTTTTATCTACGGTTCATCCAATAGCAGCAAAACAGGTATTTGATAAAGATTGTTTGATTAGGTTGGGAACCTGTATTGCACCGGTCGGGGAAGGAAGAGAAGGAATAAAAGTAATGAAAATAAAAATTTATAAAAAGGATGGCGAAATAATTGAGAAAGATTGTTATTATTCTGAAATCTATTTAATTCCCTTACCAGAAGGTGAAAAGGCAAAAGTGGAAATCGTTCCTGAAAAAGGTTTTGATATTGGTGCTGGTCGTGGTAAAAAATTAGAGACAGAGATTGAAGGTGGAGTTGTTGGTATTATTATTGATTGTCGGGGAAGACCATTAAACTTACCAAAAGAAGAGAGTAAAAGAATAGAATTGTTAAATAAATGGGCATCGGCAGTAAATCTTTATCCTAAATAAAATAATGGAAGAATTAGAAAAGGCAAAAGAGGCAAAACAAGAATTAAAGAAGATTAAAAACGAGTTTGAAGGAAGAGATTATATTATTCAATTACAAAATCAAGAATTAACTGCCTTATGCCCTTTTACTGCTAATCCCGATTTTTATGAGATAAAGATAAGTTATCAACCCGATAAAGAACTTATTGAACTTAAAAGTCTAAAATTATATTTACAAAGATTTCGGGACATAAGAATAACCCACGAATCCTTATTAAATATTATCTTTGAAGATATTGATTCTTTAATTTCTCCCAAATACCTTAAAATAGAATTAAATGTGAATATTCGGGGCGGAATAAAGACGACAGTAATAAGAGAAAAAGGAAGTTTAAAATAATTGATTGTTTATCTTTATTGGTTAATCAGTTTAACGATTGTTACTTATTTTAGTGCCTATTTTGTTAAGAGATTTAAAGAGACAGGTTATACCTTTTTAGTTGGTTTTTATGTTATCTATCTTGCTGCCTCCCAGATTTTCGCCACAAGGACAATAAAATTTGATTTAGGTTTTCATTCCTTTTATGCTCCCGCAGCAGTTTTTATCTATCCCTTTATTGCCCAGGCATTAGATATGATTAACGAAGTATACGGAAGAGAAAAGACCTATTTGGCAATCTTAATTGCCTTTCTTACTCAAGTTTTATTAGTAATTTTTATTATAATGATAAATAGTTTAAAACCCGCACCATTTTTTTTATATGAAGAAACCTGGAGAAATATCTTTAAATTAGGAATAAGGATAACAATTGCCTCTTGGATTTCCTTTCTTATCTGCCAATATATTGATGCCACAATTTTTGCCTTTTTAAAGAAAAAATATGAAAAGAAAGTTTTATTAAGAAGTTTAACTTCTGATGTAATTGACTTAACCTTAGATAGTATAATTTTTGTTACCGTTGCCTTTTTAGGAGTAATGCCAATTATTCCATTAATTATTGGTCAAATAGTAAGCAAAAATATTATTGGCTTTCTTGATACCCCCTTTTTCCTTTGGTATAAAAGGTTAATTAAGTGATTTATTTTTCAATAATTTAATCTAATTTTCTAAAAATTGTGGTTGTTTAAAGGAAAATTAACGTTAGATAGGAAGAAGTTCTTTTAACTTATTTTCATAGATATTATAGGCTTCTTTATCAAATAAAACAAATCTTATTTTCTTTACCTTTTTTAATTTTGGTATCATTTGTAAGCAGGTTTTTAAAGCAATTTCGGCTGCCTCTTCTATTGGATAACCAAAAAAGCCGGTAGATATTGCTGGAAAAGCAATCGAACTGATATCTTTCTCTTCACAAATCTTTAAGGCATTTTGATAACATAAAGAAAGGATTTTATCTTCTGGTTTATCTTTGCCATAAACCGGTCCTAAACAATGGATGACATATTTATTTGGTAGTTTATAACCTTTGGTAATAACTGCTTCACCTGGTTTTATTGGTGCATATTTTTCGCATTCTTTTTCTAATTCCGGTCCAGCTGCCTTATGGATAGCACCAGCAACTCCACCGCCTCTTTTTAAATAGGCATTAGCCGCATTCACTATTGCTTCAATATCCGGCTGTTTGGTTATATCACCTTGAACAATCTCAATTATCACATCTTTGTAATTTATACTTACCATTTTAAATAAATTGTATCGCCAATTTTTATTCCCTTTTCTTCAAAATATCCCTGGTTTACCTCTAAGGCATATAAAAATGGTTTATCAGGCTGATAAGTTCTTTTATCATCCAAAGGTATCATTCTTTGAATATCAATAATTATATTATCTTTTGAGATAAAGGCAATATCTAAAGGAATAAAGGTATTTCTCATCCAGAAAGGATAGATACCTTCTTTTTCAAAGATAAAAAGCATTCCTTCATTAAGTGGTAGATTTTTTCTAAAAGCAAGCCCAATCGCCCTTTCTTCGGGATTATTAGCAATTTCTACATATAAGGTTTCATTCTTGATTAATAAAATCTTTTTTTCTTTTTCAATAATTATTTCTTTTTTTGGTGCCTTAACTAAATAAAAGATTAATAAGAGAAAAAATATAATCGCAACAAAAAGGGTTAAATAACGCATTCAGAGAAATCACAATACTTATCAAAAATATCTTTTATAAATTTTACAATCTTTAACCGATTATTTCGGATATTCAAATCTTCATCCATCACAAAAACATTGTCAAAGAATTTATCAATGTGGAGTCTTAAAGATAAGAGATAATTTAAGGCTTTCTCGTAGTTCTCGTTATTTAATGCCTCTTCGTAATCTTTTAAAATCTCTTTGCTATATTTTAAAAGTTCTTTCTCCTCTTCTTTGACTAGCAAATTTTCATTAATATTTAAGTCTTCTAATACAATTCCTTTTAAAATATTCCTTACTCTTTTTTGACCGATAACAATCTTTTCGTAATCTTCTTTTTTTTCTTCTTTTAGTTTCTTTAAATATTCACATCTCTTTAATGCCTTTTTCGGGTTAAACCAGATAATTTTAGTTATTGCTCGGGCAATATCGTAAGAATAACCTTTTTCTTGGATATAAAGTTCTAAACGTTCTTTCAAGAAAGAGGATACCTCTTTTTTTATTTTCTCTTTATCAAAATTGATATTTAATTTTAAAAAGAGTTCTAAATCAGCAGAGATTAATTCTTCTAAATTAATATCAAGGTTATGATGAACAATGGTGTTAATAATGTTATCGGCTTGTTTTTTTAATCCAAAAGGATCATAAGAACCCTTTGGAATTGCCCCTTTTATAAAACTTGCATTAATATTATCAATCCTATCAACAATTGTTAAATAGGCACCGTAGAGAGTTTTAGGTAAATTTTCATATTGTTCATATAGGGCATCACAAATTATTGTAGGATAATTAAAATATCTTGCATAAATTCCGCCCATTTTTCCTTGTAAAGATGTAAACTCTTTTTCCCTTACCATATTTGTTAACAAATCCGCCTTGCTTAAATAGGCAATCTTTTTTGCATACTCGTCATTACTTATCATTCCTATTAAAAAAACTAATCTTTCGGTTTTATCATAAAGGCTTCCTAATCCTTCAATCCAGATTACCTTTTTTTCTTCTTCTACCAGTTCTTCTAATGGTTTTTTCAAATCTTCATTAAAGTAATATTTAGCATCTTCTAATCTTGCCTGACAAGCCTTTTCGTACCAAGTCTTTATTTCTTGTATCGCTCTTTTATTTTTTAAAAAGGGTTTATTGGTAACAACAATAAAATAAGGAAGTAGTTCATTCTTTTTTATAACTGTTAAGGCATGAAGATAATTTCTTAAGCCAGTAATTATTACTTCCCTTGGCAGAGATAAATAATCCTTCTCAAACTCACAAAGCAGTAAAGAAGGATATTCACAAATGTTTAACATCTCAAAAATTAGTTCCTTATCTTCAATAATTTGGGCATCCAATTTTCTTAATATCTTTTCTAAATTCTGGTAAAATAATTTTTCTCTTTCTTCATATAAAGAGATTACGCCATTTTTCCTTAATATATCAAAATAACTTTGGGCATCTTTAATTCTTATTGGTTTAAAAGATTTATCTCGGTGAGGATAAGTTATATTGTTAGTTATTATACTATCAATTTTAAATTTAA
>Ga0105162_1002263_pt1 | contig 10238 bp, 10 predicted proteins | sample JNZ201metaG_FD_81532 | JGI IMG/M metagenome (GOLD analysis project Ga0105162, IMG submission 81532) | Hot spring microbial communities from Jinze hot spring, China to study Microbial Dark Matter (Phase II) - JNZ 20120812A | ecosystem: Environmental > Aquatic > Thermal springs > Hot (42-90C) >...
GAAAAGGCGAGACTCTCTGTTTTAATAGGACTATTATCATTAACTTTTCTCTCTGCATTACTCCTAAATTCTAAAGCAGAACTAATTATCCTTCATATTTACCACTTTCCAAACTTCTCCATCAATAACTATATTTTGTATCTCTCGATCTCCATAGTGACGATATACCTGTATGTCTCTGCAACATCATTTATTCATGACGTACTGACGCATCGAGGAGTCGAGGAGGAAAAACAAACATTTCGAAGGATCATCTCGCTATTTTTTGGAGGAAATTTACAATGGGTAAAAATACTGTCATCAATAATGTTCAGCATGCTTCCACTCTCGATTTACCCAGCGATTGCATTTATAGATAAAATCATGGGTTGGGGCCAATTTACGAGCAGAGGCATCGTGCCATCAACATTAGCTGCTAATGTCACGTTAGTCATTGCACAGTTAGGAGCCTTTATCCTCTTAACTACATCATTGGCATACATACGAAGGCTTAGATGGCATGTCGCTGCGCTTATCTCCTTCTCAGTGATTTATCTATCAATTATTATTCAGTATATAGTTGTAATGGGGCTCTGAATGGAATAATTAATATAATGGTTCTTCCCATACGATTTTTAGTCAAGGGGTAGGAGTCTTGCCACAAGTCGTAAGGATAAAGCTGACGTCTACTGATCTCGAAAAGTTAGAGAATACTTGTAACGAGATAAAATCGATAGCGCAGAGGACGGGTGTTAAAATCTCTGGCCCAGTTCCACTTCCATTAAGAAGGTTAGTACTGCCTGTCAGAAAAAGCCCATGCGGCGAAGGAACGAAGACGTGGAGAAAGTGGGAGCTAAGAATTCACCGTCGCATCATTGATTTAACAATAAATGATCCTAGAGTGATGAGGGAAATTATGAGGATACAAATTCCAGAGGAAGTATCTGTAGAGATGCGTGTAAGCAGCTAAACTACTTAGCTATTTTAGTTATCTCTTTTACAACACCGGCTGCTACAGTCATTCCCATATCTCTTATCGCGAATCGTCCTAGCTGTGGAAAGTCGCTGTAGGCCTCTAAGGCAACAGGCCTTAATGGTTGAAGCCTGACTATTGCAGCATCTCCCGTCTTGAGGAACTGTGGATTTTTCTCTACTGGCTGTCCAGTCCTAGGATCGAGCTTAGCCTCAAGCTCGACAAACTTAACTGCTGTTTGTGCCGTGTGGATATGCATTACAGGTGTATATCCGACCGCTATCGCAGTTGGATGATTTATGACGATGATCTGTGCCCTGAACTCTTCAGCTACCTTGCAGGGACTATCGGGATGCGAGACAACCATTCCTCTTTGAAGTGCCGTTTTCTCTATGCCTTTCAAGTTAAATCCTATGTTGTCCCCTGGAACAGCCTGAGGCAGCGGAGCGTGATGCATCTCTATACTCTTAACTTCAGCCCTAATGTTTCCTGGCATTATTACTACCTGATCTCCAGGCTTAAGCACTCCTGTCTCGACACGTCCAACAGGAACAGTACCTACACCCTTAATGCTGTAGACAGCTTGGATAGGTATACGGAGCGGTTTGTCGATTGGTTTGGGAGGTTCTTGGAACGTGTCAAGAGCCTCTAACAATGTCGGACCTGTGTACCAGGGCATTTTTTCGCTTCTACTCACCAAGTTGTCGCCTGTCCAGCCAGATATGGGGATGAATGGAATCTTTGAGACGTCGATGCCTATTTGTTTCATAAGTGCTGAAACTCCTTGCTTGACCTCTTCAAACCTCTCTTTAGACCAATTGACCGTTGGGTCGTCCATCTTATTGATAAGTACAATTATTTGTCTTATACCGAGCATAAATGCCAGGAATAAGTGTTCCCTTGTCTGACCACCTGCAGATATTCCTACCTCATACTCACCCTTCTTTGCAGATACGACAAGTATAGCGGCATCAGCCTGCGATGCCCCAGTAATCATGTTCTTGACGAAGTCTCTATGTCCCGGCGCGTCAATAATAGTGAAATAGTATTTCTTGGTCTCGAATTTCTGGAAGCTGAGCTGAATGGTTAATCCTCTTTCTCTCTCCTCCTTAATCGAGTCCATTATGAAGGCATAGATAAATGTATCTTTACCTAGCCTCTTTGCCTCAGCTTCGAGCTCCTTCAGCTGACGCTCATCGACCGAGCCATTTAGGACTAAGAAGTGTCCCATAGTAGTTGACTTGCCATGATCGACGTGTCCTATTACGACGAGGTTTAGATGCGGCTTCTGAGACATTTCAAACTCAATTTTAAAATCGCCTGGTCCTATATAAATATATTAATCCATAGAGAAAGAGTGCCCAAAAAACTACCGAGAGGCTAGCGCTATGCGCTCCTGCTCTATCTTCTTTTTCAATGCGTAGCTTCTCACGTCACCTGAAGCCGCCAAAATTATTTCGTTTGCCAATGCCTCGTCAACCGTGATTGGTGCTCTGAAAGAATTTTCACGAGCTGCCTCGCTGAGCCATCTAAGGGCAAGATCAAGCCTCCTCTGTGGAGATATGTCTACTGCCTTGAAGTAGGTGATACCGCCATAAGTTACTCTCGTTACATCCTCCCTAGGTGCACAGTTCTCAATGGCCCTAATGAGAACCTGTATAGGATTTTCACCAGTCCTCAAATGAATAATTTGTAATGCGTTCCTTACTATCTGTAGGGCCTTTGTCTTCTTCCCCCCGTTCTTTCCAGGACGCATAAACATATTAGCCAATCGTTCAACTATGTTTACCTGAGATTTGCCGAAACGTCTATGCTCATGTCTACCGCCGGAGTGTGGCATAACTACTGGTTTGAGATTTATGTATGATCGTAGCCCCACATCATTGATTACTATGCCTTCAGTATCCCAAGCATTGAAGATTTTCATTTAAAAACATCAATATACTGGAATAATATAAATCTAAGTCCGAACACTGTCTTCGCACACCTATCTCATTTCAATCTATTATAGACATAGACTATTCTCTGGCCAATAGTAATTATGGAGAGAAACGTAGTAAGTAATAATCCGTACTGGAGTGATTGGCTAAAAAAGGGATAGAGTAGCGAGGCAAGCGCAATTATGATAATTCTCTCTGCCCTTTCTGCAATCCCTGCTCCAGCAATGTTTATGTTATGTTGGTCTGCTTTGGCTCTAATATAGCTCACGAGGAGCGAACAAGAAATGAAGAGAGTCACTATGATTGATGAGACCCTACCGGAGATGGCTATTCCGAGTGAGACCGATACCTCTCCCAGCTTATCAAACACAGAGTCTAAGAAAGATCCTTTCTGAGTAGTCCTGTTAGTCGCTCTTGCTAATTCCCCGTCCAAGGCATCTAAAAAGCCAGACAGGAGTAGAACAACCCCGCCTATTGCTACGAACGTCTCTGATAAGTTTGCTAATGAGTAGAGACAGCCAGAAAGGATAGAAAAAACCAATGCCATATATGTAAGCGTAAATGGATTCACGTTACGTTCAACTAGAAGTTTAATAATATTGGAGCTAATTTTCTTCAAGAGATTTTTTTCGATGGTTCTCTTGTAGTTCATTTTTATTCCTTATAATTCTTTATGCATTTTGTATAAAACCTTGCTTTGATGCACTTCCTTCTGTATATTTAGTCAAAATTTAGTAAGACTAATATCTTGCTTTTAAGAAGGGAGTTACGCATGAAAATCCTTCAACTGCATGCCGACTACATTGAATATGAGCCAGTATCGAGAGAGGGCCCCATCGCCGAAGAAGCTGAAAAAAAGAAGATTCTTCTCAAAGACATACTAGTCCTTTTCACCACTATAGAGGAAACTGATACAGAAGCGATAGCTTCAAAGATGATTGATGAGATTAAAGAGTTTACTAACAATCTGGGAATAAATAAGATTCTTATCTATCCATATGCGCACCTAAGCAATAAACTGGCGCGTCCAGAAAAGGCTCTCAAAATAATTAAACATATGGAGGATGTAGCAAAAAAAATGGGGCTCGACGTCCATCGTTCTCCTTTCGGCTGGAATAAAAGATTTACAATATCGATAAAGGGGCATCCCCTTGCTGAACAGTTCAGAAGCGATGTACAGTTGGAAAAAAAGTCGGTCCAAAAACAAGTATTGCAAAAGCCTGCTGAAGTAACGACAAGAATTGAGGCTAAGGAGCCGACGCATGTATTCTTAGGAAGAGAGTTAGACATCTTCTCTATAAACCCAACAGCTGGCTCTGGGCTCCCACTATATCATCCAAGGGGAGCAATAATTAGAGAAGAGCTAATCAAATTAATAAGGGAGATAAATCAGAGTTTAGGATTTCAAGAGGTCTGGACTCCGCATCTATTTAGGTCTGAACTATGGTACAAAACAGGTCATTATGAGGCTTATCGAGAAAGAATGTTCGTGTTAGATGTTGAAGATGAGGAATACGTCGTGAAGCCAATGAACTGTCCCGGACACGCATTGATATACATGAGCAGGCCTAGGAGCTACAGGGATTTGCCAATTGCATATTCAGAATTTGCCACAGTTTATCGGAATGAGCAATCCGGCGAGCTGACGGGCTTACTGCGGGTTAGAGCGTTAACTCAGGATGATGGGCACGTTTTTTGTAGAGTAGACCAAATTAAAGATCAAGTTACAAAAATTATGAAAGCTGCACTTACAATTCATCAAAATCTAATCGGAGGAAATGTAGTAGTCAATCTTTCGACGAGGCCGGAAAAATTCATTGGCTCAGTAGAGCTCTGGGACTACGCGACGGAAATGTTGAAGAATTCATTAGAAGAACTTCAAATCAACTATGTACTTAAAGAGGGAGAGGGAGCATTTTATGGGCCTAAGATTGACATTGATGTTGAAGATTCTCTTGGCAGGAAGTGGCAGTGTACGACCATTCAGCTGGACTTCTTCATTCCTGAGAATTTAGGTTTAGAATACGTAGACGCGGATGGGACGAAGAAGAGGCCAGTGATTATTCATCGCGCTCTCCTAGGTAGCTTAGATCGATATATTGCTTTACTCCTCGAGCATTATAACGGTAGGCTTCCAGTCTGGCTTTCGCCTGAGCAGGTCAGAATCATAACTGTTTCGGACAGGGTTGCCAGCTATGCAGAGAAGGTACGAGATATCCTATTGTCCAAAGGTATTAGGTGTTCCTTAAGCCTCACAGAGGGAACCGTAAGCAAAAAGATACTCCAAGCACACAGCGATAGGGTATCATTTATTGTAATAATTGGGGATAATGAAGAAAAGGAGGGCGTTATATCTGTTAGGGACGCTACTGGTAAGACATATTCGGGAATTAAGCCTGAGGAATTCGGAGAATGGGTCAAGAGGTTAATTGATTTAAGATCAAGGAACGTTGGGATATATGAGTAGATTCATGTTACATTCTTATATCCTTCCGTAATAATCTCAATAAAGGGAATTGAAGATTATTGGCAGAATTGGAGATGGCTCAACGGAGACATATGCCCGAGTCATACTATTGAAAGATATTGAAAGAGAGATTAAGGCCGAGGAAATAGTACTAATTAAGAATGGAGGAGAGGAAAATCCTGTAAATGAAATAATAGGAGTGCTGAGAGAGGGCCTAGGAAAGAATGAATTTCTGAGTCATAGTGCTTATCGTCCAGACGTAGCATACCTAAAGTACGGTGGGCAACCATCAGGTGCGAGAGAGGTTTACTCATTTAGAGTAATGCCAATCGGTGTTAAGGGTGAGAACGGATTCGAGCCAAATAAGCTCATCATCGCGCCACGCTCACCTGTATATCTATTCGAGGACGATGATAATCCTCTAGACTTATTAACAGTCAGCATCAAGGAGCCTGAATATCTAGAAGCATTTCTGGAGGGTCATGAAAAGTGGCGGATACCAGTCCTTAAGGAATACATTCCCTATCACGTTGGAATTTTCGGCAGCACTGGCAGTGGAAAGTCATGGCTCGCGAGATACGTATTAGTTGAGTTCTATAAGAGATGTGGTTATGATGTCTTGATCCTTGACTGGAGTGGCACCGACTATGTCCCCTACTTTGAGGGAAATGTCATATCGATAACTGATATAGCATTAGATGAAGAGTCTATCTTTGCATATTTACAAGACCTCACCTACAGGTTCGGCGATAATACAAACGTCAGAGACGCTTTTGACGAGTTTATTGAGGAGTGGCCCAAAAAAATACAAGAATCTGGAGGCAGTCACGAGAGACTTTACGAAATGCTTAAGAGAAGGGTAGAACTAATGGTTGAGAACATAGAGAGAAAAGACTGGAAGGACAATGCAAGACGTGCATGTAGAAGAGTATTTAGAAAAATAAAGCCAGAAGATCTTATCCCACTAATGGGAACCATATCTATCGCTGAACTGCTAAAGCGACTACGGAGAGATCATTTGTTAGTGATTGATATGAGCGGAGCGATGGTTGAGAGTAAGCTAGGGTTTTTCCTCTCACTTGGAGCAGAGATTTATAGAGAAATGGATACGGGAAAAAATGTAAACATTGCAATGATTATAGATGAGGCCCCACAATACGCTCCATGGGACGCTAAGGGAATACAGCTACAGACATCCGAGATGATTAAAAACCTAGCAGCTCTAGGACGAAAGAGACGTTTTAACTTGACTCTGATATCTCAGGGAATTAAAGGCGAGATAGGAATAAACGCAGCTGTCAGGAGAAACTTGAATACATACTTTATAGGAAGAATACATCCGCTAGATGCATCAGGTGAAGGCGGGGCTTCTGAATGGCTGAGTCCATATGGAATAAGACCTGAGCAGTTATTACAGCTTAAACCGGGCAGATTCTATTTTGCGGGAATAATGAATCCATCACCTGTGCCACTCTTATTAACATTCAATCCAAGGTGAGATTATGGAGGAGTACGTCGAGTGGCTAATGCTTCCGCATGATTTACAAATAGGTTTTTTCGAAGAGGCGGAGAAGGAATCTATAAACCTAGCAAGTAGGATTGAGGATATCTCGAAAGTCCTAAGAGACGCTACTCATCTACTTAAACCATTCGTAAAAAACTTGAGTGACAACGAAGAACTTTATGTCGTCTCTGCTGTTGATGGTTCAAGATCGCCTCAGCTAAGTGAGAGATTAGGCGTCAGGTATGGAGTATTTTCAGTAGGTATAAAAATAATTAAGGGACTAGAAAGCAAGGAGGAAATACTCAAGGCCGGAGTATTCAAGAGGAAACAAGCATTTTCGCAAGACCTAAGCAGACACTTCTTTGAAGTCCTAGTCACATATCATGAAAGAAAACTAGCATTAGAAGCCTTGAAAAAGAGCGACTTAGTCCTAATCGATGGCAGTTTCTATGGATTTCTATTTCATGCATTGAGAACTAAAACACCAGAGGAATCGGAAGCACTGAAGAAGATAGTTCAAGAGACGTTCAAATTATCAGAGGAATTAATCAATAGCGGAAAAGTAATAGCTATTGTTAAGAGAAGCCCTTCAAGAGCAATCGGTGGATATTTCGCCTTTATTAATAAGCGAGACAATCCCTACACCACCCTCCTAGACAAATTCATACTATCATTCGTAATGCCTAGAAAGACCATCTTTTATTATGACGACCTTCTAGGGACTGAAAGACACATTATTTTTTACAACTCAATTGCATCCATGATTAGGAGATATGACTCGATGGATACAGTTATCGAAAAGGCACATGAAAACATTATGTCGCCTTTCAGGCGTTTTGAACTGCCGGAAGACGCTCTTAATATCTTAGCCAGAGCGCAGGTAAGAGCATTTGACGGTGTTCCTACATGTGAAATAGAATATCCGAGGCACATCAGTAAAGAGAATTTGGAGCGTTGGCTTGCTCAGCCTAACTTTTTCAATGAAGGAACTGGATTGCCACTTGTTCTTGACTTAGTCGATAATTTGATATCAATTCCATCAAGATTTACGAATGAGTTTGTAAACGAGATAGAAGCCAGAACGCTAGAAAAACTTGGAGGCAGCGATCCCGACATCCTTAAACTCTACTTTTCCTATCTAAATCCACAGAAGCCACTATGACAACTATAGATTTCTCGTAAATTTAAAAATGGTAATACTTTTAATCCCATTCCATGTATTTCTTGAGTACCAATAGCTCTATGTTGTATTTTGATTTATTAGGTTTTAGTTATTGCAATTATTCCTCCTATTAGTCCGATGATTGAGCCTATTAGAAAGCCGCCGCCACTCAGAAAACCTATTATGGAGAAGATTAGTATGATTATTCCCCACAATTGAGTATCTTTTGGATTTACACGAATCATTAGGCCGCCCAGAATGAGGAGAGCCCCTGCCACTATTCCTAGGATAGAAACAAATGCCATCATGCCTGTAAAGGGCCATGCCATCATTGGTCCTCCCCATCTCCACATCATACCACACATTGGGCAGCCCCATGTCGGAAACCAAGCAGTAGATGGTGCTATTAGTGATAATATCATATAAATGACACTGTTGAGTAGGATCAATGATCCGCCAGTGATTGTGAGAGCAACGACTGCCGATAAGCTTCTATCATTACTCATTTTCCTCTACCTCGATTTCCTGAATGAACTCTCCATGCCAAGAGTGGTACCAGACGTCGCCTGAGAATGCATTTACGCTGAGCATACCGTGAATCCTGTTATTAATAGTGTAGTCTATAGTGTAATAACCATAGAATTTTATCGGCTCTTCTAATCCAATGCTTCCTTGAAACCTCTGTGTTAAGTATCTTAACGCTATTTGCTTGGCTTCATCCTCGTCTATTATCATTTCATCAGGAGTAGGATAATACCGATACATCATTCTGAAGTGCATTCCATATTTAGTGTTCCACATCATGTTAGGCCCCGGCTCCGGCATTATTGCTCCAGTATAGGGATCAACAAGTAACTCGAAAGCACCAACACTAGTATCTTTCTCTATTATAACAGCATAGAAATTATTACTGAACTCCATAATCTCTAATACTGCATAGTTATTCCCAAGTGATTCAACATAAGACTCTAGACGTTTCGTAACTTCTGTTATGTCGAGTCTATTAGCCGTAATGGTTGTGGACCACCTACCTCTATTCATGGGACAAGCATACCAAGATGCTCCTGCAGCAGAGCCCGAGTATTGATAGTTATTTCCACTCCACCCATAGGCGATGATGGCAAGATATACCGTCGATACACCTACTATGACAAGAATGGTAATTATCGATAGTATGGTTAACTTATTCAATTTTACTTCCCTAACTATCTAAACCGCACTCTTAATAATAAAGTACGTGTATTTTATGTAGCATCTTGTAGTTTATTGTAGCTAAACTTTTTCTTTGATGATCTCTATTGTTACCGCATTTTCTGCTATATGGAAGAATGGATGAATATTTATTCTATTGAAGATGGATTGTACATAATGAGCTATTAAAAGTGACCCCTTAAGGCCAAATTGATGCACAAGCGATATTGTTAATTTTTCATGTGTATCAACCTCATTATACTCAAATAGATTTCCATATCTTGACAAGTCACGTAGATGACTAATAATATTGTCGAGAGTTAGTGCCCCATACTTTACTAATATTATTGATTCGGCTATGTTCTCCCCTGAAATTTGTCCAACTTTTATAATCATACTCTCATGAATTGCTTCCAATAAATATCTAAGTAGCTGCCCCGGTATCTTTATAGTGTGCATCGTCTTTGAGTACCTCTCAAAGTTTACATATGAATCAATGAGATGATTCATCAGTGTATTAACACTTATACGCTGCTTTTCAGCATCCTCTTGAATTACCCTAAAGGCCTGTTCAGAAAATCTAAAAGACCTAGTTATTGTCTCATCTGTAGCTGGCAAGACGAGTCTTTTCAATATATAATCATAGTTGTTTTTATTCTTTTAAAGAAACTCTAGTTATGACCCTACAATTAAATGGTGTCTGGATGTTGAGAGCGAATATTTAATTAGTGTTTATAAAGTAGCTGGGATTGAAGTTATATTTTGGGTGAGTAAGTCTCGGCAAGTGGCTAGTATGCGCGGCCTGGCCATACATAAACAATTTGCCTCACCTAGGCACACTTATAGGTTCCGTCCTCTCTGCTGATGTCTTCGCACGATACCTGAGACTTAGGGGTGAAGAAGTCTTATTCGTTAGTGGCTCAGATGAGCACGGCACACCCATCGAAATTGAAGCAATAAAGAGGAGAGTCCATCCAAAGACACTTACAGACGAAGTACACTCGTTGGTCACAGACTTATTC
>Ga0105162_1002265_pt1 | contig 10231 bp, 11 predicted proteins | sample JNZ201metaG_FD_81532 | JGI IMG/M metagenome (GOLD analysis project Ga0105162, IMG submission 81532) | Hot spring microbial communities from Jinze hot spring, China to study Microbial Dark Matter (Phase II) - JNZ 20120812A | ecosystem: Environmental > Aquatic > Thermal springs > Hot (42-90C) >...
GAGGTACCCCGACCCAGTTCCTCCACCCTCCCCACCACCTGGTGCCCGGGGATGACGGGAAGCTTTGGTTTGAGCCTTCCCTCCACCTCGTCTAGCTCGGTCCTGCAAATCCCGCACACCGAGATCCTGATCAGGATCTCCCCCTCATCGGGTGAAGGCGTGGGAAGCTCCTCCAGCGAGAGGGGGGACTCCTCCACCGGGGCCGTCCTCCTGAGGACCGCCGCCCTCATTTCTTCTTTCCCCGACCCTTCCTCCTCTTCCAGTACTCCTCTGCTTCCTTTTCCATCTTCTTCAGCCTGAAGTAGTAATCGGGGAACTCGCGCAGGTGGGCCAGGGCGATTTTTCCGGTGAGGAGAAGGTCGTCGTCCGTGACATTGGTTTCGGGATCCCTCTTTCCATGCTCTAGCTCCACCTCCATTCCGTACCTGAACTGCTCCACGTCGAAGTCCTTCCAGTCCAGTCCCAGTTGTTCCCCGATCTTCCTCGCCTCCTCCAGGCTGATCTTTTTTCTCACCATCTCCTGCCTGAGGGCTTAGAGTATAAATAAAATCCCGAGATTTAAGCCGGGTCTTTTTGCACTTGGGACATCAAGACTTCTGTTTTCACTCCTCTCACCCCTTTAATATAAGATAAAGCCCGCTATCATGGCCCAGAGGACCGCGAGCAGGGCATAAGTTGCCATCGTTCTCCACCCCACGATTCTCGAGACCCCATCATGGAGGGCACGGAAGACATGGCGCTTGGAGACTGGTGGAGGGAAGGGGAATAGTGATCTTGTCGGATCAGGATGTTCCTTGACCGGAGACCACTTTCCTACCGAACTCCTCCGCCTTCCTTTCGTCTTCCGCGTCGGGTTTTCCCTTCCTAAGGAACTTGAACCTCCCCTTGCACCAGAACTCCCCCACAACCTTCCCTCCCCTCTTCTCTATCTCCCTGGCCATTTTCCTCAGGGTTCTTCTGTTGCCCAGAGCAGCATAGGTACAGAAGAGGGCCACCTTCTTTCCACTCCAGTCCGTCTTCCTCAGGAACTCCAAGATGGGCCTGGAAGGTCCAAAGGAGTGGACGGGGGTGCCTATGAAGAAGAGGTCGGCCCCCCTCATGACTTCCTCCGCTTTTTCCACGGGTTCGCATCTGGCCTTGGCACCCCTCGCTATGGCCTCCGCTATCTTCTTGGTGTTGCCCGTTCTGGAATAGTAAACGACCACCGCGGGCATTAATTAATAAAGGGAGACAGGAAAGCTTAAAGGCTTAGCCCTTTTCCCCAAGGGCCAGTAAAGTGGCCGTTAAGTTCAGACCGAAGGCAGTCAACATCACCGCTCTGAGTCCGAAGACCTCTGAAACCGCACCCCCCAAAAAGGGCCCTATCACCCCAGCCACGCTGATGGTGGATCCCAGGAGGCTCGTGGAGGTGGCCTTTTCCACGTTCCTCCTCAGGAGGTAGAGCAGCGAACCCACGTAGAGGGTGCTCCAGGCGATGGCCAACACTGGCTGAACGGGAAGGATGTGGAGGTAGGAAGTGGCGAGGGAATAGGCCAAAAAGGTGACGGTGGAAAGGATGAGTCCCGTCCTCACCAGCATCCTGTCGTCCGGGGGTTCCCTCATCCTGCTGAAGGCTGCCATGATGAAGAACTGGAGGCCGCAGTTCAGCGCATAGAGGAGGCCTACCCAGCCCCTGCTCGCCCCCAGTTCCACCAGGTAGATGGGAAAGACCGTCCAAACGCACTGGGCCCCCGTATGCCTCAGCAGGTAATGGAGGTAGATCTTTGAGTTATGCCTGACCACCGCTAGGAAAGAGAAACTCCTTCTCTCCACCCTTACTTCGGGTAAAAAGAGGGAGAAGAAGAAGCCCAGGAGGAAGGAAAGGGAGGAAAGGAAGAAGGCCGCCCCATAACTTGGAAGAAAACCTGCGCCCAAATATCCCACTGCCCAGCCCAGAGAGGTGAAACCTGCAAAGAGCCAAACCCTGGCTTCATACCTTGGAAGTCCCGAAAGGTAGGCTAGGAGGGGGAAAGTACCTATCCCCAAACAAAAGCCGGCCAGGGTCCTTATGAGGAGCATGGAGCCGAAGCCCCTTATCAGTACTTGGGAAAGAAAGGCTGGGAAGCAGAGGAGCATACCCATCTTGACGAAGATGGTCCTTCTTCCCATCGCGTCCGAAAACCTCCCGAAAATAAAATAAGAAAGGGCTGAGGCCAGACCGTATCCCATCACCACCAGACCCAGTTGGAAGAAGGAGAGTCCCAACTCTTTGCTCAGGAGGGGAATGAGGATGGAGGAGAAGGCCACTCCCGTGTTGGAGAGCAGGGTGAGGAGGTAGGCGGTTTTCATGGTTTCAGAGGGAAAGGAGGAGGGAGGTTATAATCTCTTTTAAGCACCCTCCACAAGCTTGAGGAACCGAAGGGCGTCCTCCAGCATATAAACGTTGTTGAACATGAAATAGACTTCCTTCACTTCCCTTTCCATTTTCCTTGCCCTTTGGGCGAGCTCTTCCAATTCCCCATCGGAAAACTTGTACTTGTATATGGAAGGCTTGCCCAGGCCGTGGAGCCTGAAGTAGGCCATGCCCCTGGAGAAATGGAGGGGTTCCTGACGGAAGGGATCCACGCAATGGATGAGGTCCAGCTCCCTGCAGAGTTTCCGTATTTCTTCCGGATACTTCCCCCAATCCCCCCTCGGTTCCCAGGCTATGGAAAACTTCCTCTTCACCTTCTTGAAAAATTTTTTCATGTTCTCCACATTTTCCTTCGTGTATTTGAAGTTGGGTGGACACTGGACCACACATACCCTCGCACCGAGCAGTTCCCCTATCTCCACCGTTCTTTCCCAGGCCTCGAAGTTATCTTCGGTGGGACGCAGCCATCCATATTCTTTGCCCTTCAGTTCTTCCGGGCTTAGACCAGAACGGCGCCAGGTGGGGCTGGTGGTGGGATGGGTGATGCCCTGAAAGGCCTTGAAGGTGAAGACGAACCCTTCGGGGGCCTCCTCCCTCCACTTGGAAGCGGTCTCGGGTTTGGGAAGCTTGTAAAAGGTGGATTGAATTTCCACGGTTTTGAATTTCTCGTAATACTTGGGGCGAGAGCAAGGGTACCCACAGCACCCCACCAGTATCTCTGCCATCCTTTTTCTTTTCTCCCCCCGGAAAGTATTTTTTTTCGGTGCATTGAAAGAAAAAGGGCGGGGGTAACTCAGCCTGGGAGAGTGTCCGGCTGAAGACCGGAATGTCGTGGGTTCAAATCCCACCCCCCGCACTCAGCGAGTTAGGTTTTGATGCACCTTTTTAAAACCGGATGTAGAGTTAAACATGTGCCCGTGGTCCATGTAATGGTTTGGAAGGGATTTTCTAATGCTGCCAAGAAAAGGGTGATAGGAGGCATCACTAAGGTCTTCACCGATATGGGAGTACCCGCAGAGGCGGTGGAGGTAATTCTCCACGAGATCCCAAAGGAGAACTGGGGTGTTGGTGGAGAACAGGCCAGCGAAAAATTGAAAGAAGTGATGCCCCCTTAATTTTTTCTTCTTTATTGGTCCCGTGGACGTGAACAAAGATAGAAGGACAACAAGGGAGCAAATGTTACGAAGACACACCCTTTTCGGATTGGAAATCCACGACCCCTTTTTGGGAGCAGGAAAGGTGGAATGAAAACCCAAGACGGGCAAAGGAAAGAACTTAATCAGTGGGAAACTCCACTCCCTCCATCCAGATGGCACCCAGCATCTCCAGGTCTGGTGGGAGCATGCTGAGCTCCTTTGGATTGATCACGTCTAAGAGGGCAGGCTTGTTCTGGGCCTTGGCTTCTTCCAGTGCCCTGGGGATTTCTTCGGGCTCCCTTATTCTCCTCCCGAACCATCCCATTCCTTCTGCCACTCTCGCATAGTCCACGTCCGAGAAATCCACTCCATAATACTCACCCTTATACAAAAGGTGTTGGACCCCCCTTATCATTCCGTAGGAACGATCGTTGAGAACGATCACGTAGATTTTGGTCCCCAACCTTGCAGCCGTTTCCATTTCCTGTACGTTGAACATGAGGGAACCATCACCCGTGAGGAGATAGACCTCCCTCTCCGGACGAACGAGTTTGGCTGCAATGGCATAGGGCAATCCGGTACCGAGGTGACCGGAATCGGCCGCCCAAAGGAAGGTTCTTGGTTCGTAGACACGGTTCAGATAATGGGCCCAGAGCCCCACGTTCCCCCCATCTACCACCGTGATGGCGTTTCTTGGGAAGAATTTCCTTACTTCGTACACCACCCTCATCGGATGAACACCCTCATAACTTCCCAACGCTATCCTTTCGTTCTCCTTAATCCACTCCTCCTCTTCCCTCTTCCAGTGAGAAAGGTCTCTCTTCCTGGGATCGCTCCTCTTTTTCACTTCTTCCAACATGAGTCTCAGGGTGGCTTTTGCATCTCCCAAGATGGCCAAGTCCACCTGCCGGTTTAAGGCCAGATTTTCGGGGTCCAAATCGATCTGGACCACCTTCTGGACACCGGGTTCACCCCAAGCGGGGGGTCTGCCGAAGAAGTCCAGGTCCCCCATCCTGCATCCCACCACCAGCACCAGATCCGCACTCGCTTGGGCTCCCAGTGCCGCCGGAGAATCTGGTATGAGATAGAGGGGATGATCTTCGGGAAGGATTCCTTTAGCAGCATGACTTGGGGTGAGGGGAATGGAGAGGTACTCCACCAGTTCCCTCAACTCTTCGTAGGCTCCGGACCACAGGGCTCCTCCCCCGGCATGGATGAGGGGGTTCTCCGCTTGTAGGAGCATTTCCACGGCCTTCTCCACCAGCTCTTTCCTTCCCACCGGTGGCTGGAGAGCATCGTATCGGTGGGAAGGCGGGATAAACTGATCGGAAGGGACCTCAAAGCGCTTGAAGAGCAAGTCCACGGGGAGATCCAAATGGATGGGTCCCGTCCTCCCGCGGAAGGCTGCCCTCAGTCCCCTGTCCAGAAGCTCTGGAATCCTTTCTCCATGATAGACCACGGCACTCCATTTGGTGACGGCCTTGAGAAGCTGAAGCTGGTCTAGGCTCTGCATACTTGCCCTGTCCGGGTAGCACTTCCAGCTCTGGTGTTGGGCGGTGAGTACTATCAGGGGGATGCCATCGGCGAAGGCAGGGTAAACTCCTGGAACCAGGTCGGCGGCCCCTGGTCCAACCGTTCCCACGCAGGCGGCCACCTTTCCCGTGAGGCGGTAACAGGCGTCAGCCATGTGGGCGGCGGCCTGTTCATGCCTGGTGAGGAAGAAATCTATGCCTGGTTCCTTCCTCAGGGCTTCCAGGAAGGGGGTGAGCTCCCCACCGGGCACACCGAAGACCTTGTCTATTCCTTCTTGGACCAGACATTTGGTTAGGATCTCTCCTCCCGTCAGGACGGGCAATCTCCCCTTTTCTTTTTTGAAGGGGAGAATTTAGGTTTGACTATCCCAACTGGATGAGTTCGAGTACAATACCCAGCATCTTTTCCGTGTCCAAATAGGCGAACTTCGCAGCCCCCGGCACTTCCCCCTTCCAAAGAACCTTTATCCCTTCCTTCTCGAGGAGTAAGAGACTCTTTTCCAGATCTTCCACGAAGTATCCGAGATGGTGCAAACCCTCACCCTTTTCCTTCAAAAATTTGGAATGGATGGTTTCTCCTTCCAGCACTTGGATGAGTTCCAATTGTATTTCACCCGCCTGAAAGAAAGCCAATTTCAGTCTGGCACCACCCGTCTCGAACTCCAGCGGAGGAAGACTTTCTTCCCCAAAGAACTGGATACAGGCCTTTCTTGCCCTATCCAAATCCTCCACCACTATTCCCACTTGATTTACTCCGAATTTCATATCGTTTGCCCTCCTTCGAGACTTCTGGGTCTTGTCCCATAATTCTGTTTTTCTTTTGAAAAGCTTATCTTGAGCTTGGCAAGAGCAAACTCCTTTTTAGGTGAGGAATATATATGCTCCGACTGGAAAAAGGGGAGAAAATGGGGCTGGGAATAGGGACGGTGGGTCCTATCAATCCTTCCCTTTTCCGGGTGGACGAGCAAGGTCGTCCCCAAGTAGATACCGTTTGGAGGGTAGCTAAGAGTTGTGAGGAAAAGGGATATCATTCGGTTTGGTACGCGGATCATTTAATGGGTTGGTTCCCGCCCCACGATTTCTACGATCCCATAGCCACCCTGGCCTTCGTGGCTTCCAGAACCGAAAAGATCAAAATAGGGACCTCCGTCACCGATCCCATCAGGAGGAACCCAGTGATGCTTTCCCAGAGTATGCTAACCCTGGACCACATTTCCAGGGGAAGGTGTATTTTCGGTTTGGGAACGGGTGAAGCCATGAACTACACCCCCTATGGGATGGAGTACTCAAAACAGGTGGGAAAATTCGAGGAGGCCCTGAGGATCATAAGGCTCAGCTGGGAGGCGGGTAGGGGAAACTTGGTGAACTTTGAGGGAAAATTTTGGAAGCTGAAGAACGCTCCCTTCGATCTCTTGCCGTACGGAGAAAAACCCCCACCCATTTGGGTGGCAGCGCATGGTCCCAGAATGCTGAAGGTGGTGGGGGAACTTGCGGATGGTTGGTTGCCCATGATGATGACCCCGCAGGAGTACGGGGAGAAGGCAGAGATGATAAGGGAAGCAGCCGAGAGGGTGGGAAGGAAGGCCGCGGAAATCACTCTGGCCCTCTACGCCCCCCTCGTCATAGCGGAGACCAGAGAGGAGTGTCTGAAGATGATGGAAAATCCCGTACTCAAGGGATATGCCCTTACCCTCCCACCTTCCGCCTACGAGCGTAGGGGACTGAAACATCCTCTGGGTGAACGTTTCAACCCCTTTGCCGATTTCATCTTCACCGAACTCTCCGAAAGGGTGGTGGAGGCGGTACAGCACATACCCACAGATCTCGCCGCGGAAAGCTTCGTTTACGGTACTCCGGAAGAGGTGGTGGAGACCCTTAAGCTTTATGCGGAGAAGGGGGCGGAGGTAGTGGTGCTCTGGAACCAGACCCCCTTCGCTGATCCCTCCAAAACTGGAACCTCCTACAGGCTCATAGACGAGGTGGTCAGGCGCTGCTCCCGTCTCTGAAGGGGCTTTTTCCCTCCTCCATCAGCTTGAGATAAGGTTCCAGTCTTTTCCTGATGAAGTTCGTCAGAATTCCCACCATCATCCTCTTGATCCTGCTGTCTTTGAAGTGGTCCCTTGCGAGCTCCTTTATCCATTTGAAGTCATGTCTGAGGCAAGCGGCGTAGAGTTTCCAGTGCTCCTCCCTCATGTCCTTTGCGGTGAAGAACCTCTCCCCGCTCAGGAAGCTCAGTGGAACAAAGAAGAGGGGGACGATCAGGGATTTGAACTCCTTCAGCCTTTCCACGAGTTCCCTCGTCCTTTCCACATCCTCAGGGGTTTCTCCGGGAAGACCCATTACCAGCGTGGAGCAGGGAACCCAGTGGTGATCCGCCAGGATCTGGTGGGCCTTTACCACCACTTCCGGCCATTCCTCTGGTTTGAAGGGAAGGGTTTTCCCCCTCATGTGCTTCTCGATCAGGGAGGGGGATCCCGTTTCTATCCCCATCTGGACCCCGAAAAAAGGTTTTTGTTTGGTCCCTATGCCCAGGAGTTCCGTGATTTTCTGTACCAGGGAAGGGGCGGAGACCACGGAGGCAAAGGCAACGTGGGAAACGCTGGCGTCCATTCCCGTCTTGGCCACTTCCTGGAAAAGGGCCATCACCTTCTCTTCCTCCGGCAGGATGCCGTTTGCCCCATATCTCAGCACATCCTCCGCATGGATTACGAGGTGACCTACCACCGCGTTCACCCTCATTTCTTCCCTGATCTTTTCGAGGGGGAGGGAGCGCAGGTAGCGCTGGGTGGGGACACAGAACTTACATCCCCTTCCGCATCCCCTAGCCACCTCCACTATTCCATCCACGGTGGGGTTCTTGATGGCGGGAATCTTTTCGAGGGGAGTCGGTCCTCCCTGAACGATGGGTGGAAGGGGTTCACCCCTTACCGCCTTGCGGAAGAGCTCCGGTGCCACGGTTTCTCCTTCTCCAAGAACTACGCAGTCTATTCCATACTTTGCCATCACCCTGCTTTCCGCCAGTTGCCAGGCACCCTGTCCACCCACGATTACCTTCAGGTCCTTCCTCCGGAAGATCCTCTGGGTGATCAGTTCCCTGAAGTGAATGGCCGAATAGGTCTCCCTACCCACCAAGCTGCTGAAGGTGGAAGAGGCAGGTCCCAGTCCCAGTGGATCGTTGGTGGTAATCCCTATGGCCCTGGTCCTTTCATCCACCACCTCTTCCAGGTGCTCCGGATGCCCTACCACCACATCAAAACCTTCCTCCAAGAGAACGGCTTCGATCTTCCTAGTTCCTGAAGGGGCGAAGAGTGCCACCCCTTTTCGGTGGGGGACGGGAGGACAGAGGAAGAGACGGAAGAGTGGGTCGGGTAGGAGCTTGGGGGCACAGGCGGCAAAGCCCACGAACACGGATCCCCCATAATCCGACATCAGGTTGCGGTCGGCGGTCAGAACTACCTCCGGCATCTATGCAAAAGATTTTGCAGAGAAGTTTAAAAGGATGATGAGGAAGGAAGGAGATGGACAGGAAGCATAGAGCGGTGAGGGAGGCTTCCCTCCTTTTGGGTTTGCCACCCACCGCCCAGCTCCTCCTCCTGGTGCTGGTTAAGGAAGGCAGGGAGCTCCCCATCTCCCATCTCCTGAAGAAAACGAAGAGGTCTGAAAGGGCCCTGCGCCAGCATCTGGGCCATTTGGTGAGGATGGGGCTTCTCAGGAAGAGGATGGGAAGGACGGAGAAAAGGAGGAGGGTATGCTTCTATTCCCTCGACCTGATCCAGTTCCTGAAGGGTGTGGGGAAGATCTTGGAGGAGAAGAGGGAGAGATTGGAGAGGATCCTCAAGGAATGTTCTGGGGTTTAGTCTTCCAGTCCCTCGATGAGGGCGTGTAGGCTCCTGGCCAAGTTCTCCCCCACGTATCCCCCCTCCAGCACTCCGAAGATGGGTTTTCCATATTCTGCAAGCTTCTTTCCTATCCTCCTGAAGCCTTCGGCGGTGAGACCGAGAGAGGAGAGGTCCCCCGCGTGGGAATCGAAACCCGCGGAAATTCCTATCACCTCGCATTCCTCAGCCCTCACCTTTCTCAGTCCCTTTTCGAGGCATCTGAGGTAACCTTCGTCTCCAACCTCATCCAAAGGAATGTTTACGAAGTTGGGTCCGGAGTCCCATCCCGTCCCCGGATAGATTCCCATCCTGTGGAGGGAAAGGAACCTTACCTTGGGATCTCCCATGAAGATTTCCTGGGTGCCATTTCCATGGTGTCCGTCTATGTCCACGATGAGGGTGGAAAGGCCCAATTTCTTTACAGCCACGGCTATGTTGTTGAAGTAGCAGAAGCCCAGGGTGGGTGCACCCAGTGCCAGTCCATTCCTTCCCGCATGGTGTCCGGGAGGACGCATGAGGGAAAAACCCTGGATTTCGGAGGCCTTGATGGCCCCTCCCACAGCCAGTCTGGCATATTCGTAGATGTTGGGATAGGCGGGGGTGTCGGGGTCGAAGAACTTCCCGCTCTTTATGATATCTATGTATCTCTTGGAATGGACCAGGAGGAGGTCCTCCTCGCTTGCGGGTTTGGGTTCCACGAATTCGTACCCCAGTTCCTTCAGGATTTCATAGGCCTTCTTCAGTCTCCTCGGGTTTTCCAGGTGATACGGGCTACCGTACTCCAGACACTTTTCCGAGAAGACCAGCTTCACCCCCTTTTCTACGCATGACGATTGAAAAGGTTTCCGTTTGTACTGGCGGGCCCGTCGGGATTCGAACCCGAGTTGCAGGCTCCGCAGGCCTGTGTCTTATCCAGGCTAGACCACGGGCCCCTTATTTTTTGGGACTGGGAGTATTAAGCTGCGGGAGAGGATGGGTGGTCAGAAGGGGATAGCGGGAATGACCAAGGCCTTTAGAAAGATGATGGAGGAGTTTGGAACCAGAAAGAAGATTCTTTTCTTGGGCTCCGAGGCCGTCTGTCTTCCCTTCGCCGAACTCCTGGCGTACGCCTGCAGGGACCTGGGAGACTCCTTCTACTTCGCCCCCGGCGGGGAGCCGGGAAAGGCGGTGGAGCTGAGGTACAGGTCACCTTACGGTTTCCAGACGGGGAGAAGGGTCAAACCAGGAAAGGCGGACATCCTGGTGGTGATGGGTGGTTTGGCCCTTCCAGCGAGCGGAGTGGAGGTGGAAAAA
>Ga0105162_1002267_pt1 | contig 10225 bp, 6 predicted proteins | sample JNZ201metaG_FD_81532 | JGI IMG/M metagenome (GOLD analysis project Ga0105162, IMG submission 81532) | Hot spring microbial communities from Jinze hot spring, China to study Microbial Dark Matter (Phase II) - JNZ 20120812A | ecosystem: Environmental > Aquatic > Thermal springs > Hot (42-90C) >...
CATATATAATACATTATATACGTTACTAGAACCTGTATGGTATTCGAAAGGACTTTCACCATCACTAGCTGATACGGGAACGCCAACACACACAATATTCGACCACCTATACGCATCAGTATCAGTATCGAATATGTTGTTGAACGGAGGAGATTCGGGGATCGATGGATTCTACGTTATAATAGATTTTCCAGGTATACAGAGATTCGTAAATGCTGGTAGAAAAGCTGGAGATATATGGGCTTCAAGCTGGTTACTCTCCAACCTAATATGGAGCATAAACGAGTATTTCATGAACATATACGGTTACGATGTAGTTATATCACCAACACCGAGGCTAAACCCCTACACTCTAAGAACACTTCTATCAAGACTACTCAATCTAGGAGACCAAGGATACTATTTGATCACAGACTTTGATAGTAAAATTGAGGATAGTAAGGAGCTGAAGGGTACTATATGGAAGATCATAGAGTTCTTTGAAAAAATCTATGGTATTGAGAAAGACGGTAGAGCAGGTATAAGAAAAATGTGGCTTCAACCACTAATACCAGCTACAACAACTCTCCTAATACCGAGGATTAAGCTCAATGGAGTTCAATCTCTAGAGACGGAGGATGATGTGGCTAATATGATAAATGAACGCTTTGTAGAAGCATGGAGGAAGATAGTGGAATTCGTTGAATCTAGGCTAACCAGTAGAAGCGGTGTTCTATATCAAATTATGGGTGGATTATTAAAATCCGTGAAGAATATACTCAATACACCACCTCAAGGTATAAACATAGCTATCGTAAGAATAGCGAATGTGTATCAAGCAATTAATGAATGTATCAAGAATGGTAGAAACGACGTTTGCGAAGAGCTCGGTTTAAAGATCAATCTACAAAATTTACAACAACTAAAAATAGAACCCGAAGAGTTAGCAAAATCCATGATATGGCATGTTCTAGTAACGCGATCCACGTCTCTAGCTAAAATTAATAAATACGGTAAGTTCTACAACTATATGCTTAGGCCTTTCTGGACATATAGTGGAGGACAATTGAATCCTATAGATAAGAGGTTGACTGAATTTAGCGAAGGATGGGTATCGTGTTCACTCTGTGGGCAAGAACCTGCATATATAGTTCTTAGAAAAGAAACTAAAATGCCGAATCAGGTGATATTTAGAAAAGAAGATGTTGAGAAACTTCTCGACATAGCTGGTGTTAGGGATAGAGTAAGTGCACAGAACTTTATATCCTACATATTCAAGCCAGGCGAAGCTCTAGGTCCCTACTGCTTACTGAAGAGATCCCTCTACATAAGTCTCAGAGACCATCTAGAGATATTGTCAACGGACGATGTAGCTTTATCAGCGATATCGGAATTTCTAAAGAAATTGAATTTGTTGAGAAACCTAAAGGAAAAGGCGGGTACAAAGGGTTTGAGTGGTGAAGATATAGAGTATTTGTTCACACCTCCATCTGATGTTTCGAGAATTATTTTAAAGCCTTTTAAGGACATATACACTTTAGCTATAACCAATAATATGAACTACGAGGATTTCGTGAAGAAGGTTACGGAATATCTCAGGGAGACGTGTAGAGAGAGTGGAGTGAAGCCTGATTATCTTTTGGACTACATAGCTAGCGTCACCGGCTTCCCTGTTAATAGCAGTATCTATAGTCTTCTAAAGAGTCTTGTGATAAACGAAGTGATAGACTTGAAAAGTTTGTGTCAGTTCCTAAGTCTTAGAACCCAGTATGCTGTAGTTAAAGGAGATGCCGACAATATAGGTGAGATAATGAGGGGAGAAATGTTTAGTGAAATTACTAAGTATAAGGAAATTATTGTTGAATCAATTAAGAGTAATGGTGAACCTATAGGTTCTGAGGAAGTCTACAAGTATCTAGATAAGGGGTATGGAAACGCTGCAAAAATTCTAGATGCATTAGGGTTAGAGAGATTACCTCTTTCACCAGCTATGCATCAAGCATTATCTCTATCATTAATGCTCACAGCTATATCTGACTATAGAATCGTTAGAGAAGGTTATGGTTTTCTAATCTATAGCGGTGGAGATGACGTGCTAGCTTTTCTACCGATTGAAACAGCTATAAACACGGTTATTAAGCTTAGAGAAGAGTTCTACAGTAATGGGTTTAAAAAAGTTAATGATATACCAGTAGCTTCATCTATACCTACGGGGAGGAGCTTCAGTCTTCGATTCGCAAATATATTAGATGTTATGAGTACGGAAATATTTAATGCTATAGAGTATCTGAAAGAGAGAGCTAAGAAGGCTCGATGGAGTATTAGTGGAAAGAGTTCGCAGACTGGGAAGTTTGTGTGTGAGAAGGATACGCTAGTTGTAACAAGTAGTAGAAGCGGTGTAGGAGCGCTTTTCCCGCTGAAGATAGGTATTGACCATAAACAGGACGATAACGTGAAGGAAATTCTTGACCTCATTCGAGAAATTCTTCGAGAAACACCGCTCCTCCTACTAACGGTTCTCTCCAGTAATATACCTGAAGATTACTATAAACTACTGAGGGGCTCCGAGAACTACATGGATTCCGATACCCTATACAGGCTCTTCGAGTATGTGCTGGAGAGAAACGTTAAATTGAAATCTACAGATTTGAGTAAAAGCGTTTTAGAGAAGCTTTATGGAATTTTCAGTAGCATTAAGGATTTGAGTGTATGTGTAGGGGAAGATAAATCAACAATTATACAGGAATACGTAAAGCTCATATCTGTTTTGAGGGGAGTATTATGAAGTTATTGGAGATTAAGCCTCTAGAACCCCTATCTCTAACGCTATCCCCTATAAGTGGTATCGATATTTTCACAACTACACACTCAACTCCAATACCATTACCGACAAGCGTAGCTGGCGCAATCGGTTCGTCTATGAATATTGAATTATTATCAAACGATCCCGTGGAATCTCTAATCGAGTTGATCAGTAGGTTGAAGGAATTATGTGGAAATATGGATGAACCTATTATTCAAGGTCCATTAACTTGTTTCGAAGAACAAATTATGGATCCTAGTAAATGCTACGCGTATATATACGGTAATAAACTTATATCGCTCTCATTCTCTGGCTTTGAAGTGAGGAATAAAATGGTTTATCTTCGAGAGAAATGTAAAGATCATGTTGATTGCTTCGTAAATTTCACTCCAATAACAATGATTGGTGTATCGCTTCAGAGAACTAAACATGGAGATGATAAAATCGTTAGATACGGATACATGTATAGATACCCGCTAATCACTTTTAGAACATCTAGTGGAAGGGTTGTGAACCCAATATATCTCTACAGATTTAATTGTAGAAAGGATCTCAATGTAATTAATAGATTTGGAGGAGAAAGTAGAGTAGCTAAATTTGTAACAATAGATGTTGAAGCTGAATTCCTCAATAACATTAAAACACCATTGAAGAAGCTAGAGAGAGGTTTATACATATCACTAAGTCCAATACCTATAATACCGTTGAAAGATAATGTGTTGAGACTAGAGCCCGATGCTGTAGAGCTTCCAGTACCATTGAGTAGCGTAGTAGGTCTTCCTCAGGAGAAATCTCATCCGAAGCTGAGGATCGTTAGATTAGGATTAGGTTTTTCAGAAGTAGTGAGAAAGAAGAGGCCTGAGATACTCGCGCTACCTCCAGGAACAATAATTGGGGTTGAAGATGATGTTAATCCCCCTACGTTCGGGGACAATGACCTTATGAAAGAACTATTACACATAGGATTCGCAACACTCTATAAATTGAGTGGTTGAATTGAAAATCAACGTCTTATCCATGCAGTCAATAGTCTTCGCTAAAAATATTTATATCAAATACGTGAATAGATCATATATGAGGCTGTATCCTCATGTATTCTGATGCTCGACTATTATATGTAAGAGCCTATACACCCCTACACGTAGGGGTTGGACGCGGAGAAGAAGCTTACGTTGATTTACCTATTCAGCGCGATGAGTACGGATACCCAGTTATATGGAGCAGTAGCTTCAAAGGCGCAATTAAAGCTAATTTAGATTCGAATGCAAAACAACACTTGGGGTCGGAACCGGGAGTTTCGCCGTCGAAACCCTCAGCCGCTGTATTTCTAGATGCGAGACTGTTATTGATACCTGTAAGAGTAATTAATAAAGTATGGGCATATGCAACATCGATAAATATGCTAAATACATTTAACAAATACATTGAAGTTATAAACAGTATGAATAAGCAGAAACAAGATAAGTTGAATCAATTAAATCTCTCCACAATCTCGGGAATTTTGAGAGAAAAACCTGTAGTTAGTAAAGGAGATTTGGTATATGATGGCAAAGTAATGGTTAATGAAATAGAGTTTGAAGCCGAGATTATCGAAAACATTCTCGAAACAACAGGGTTAGCCGATATACTGCATCAAGAGATTAAAAACCTCGTCGAAAATAGAGGTTTAATAATTCTTCCAGATAAGGATAACATAGATATACGAATTATTAATAGAAGTATTGTAATACAGTATCGTGTTAGATTAGGAAAAGAGAAAGTTGTTGAAGAAGGTGCTCTGTGGAACGAGGAATACGTGCCTATGGAATCCGTTTTCGCATCAGTAATACTCTGTAGAAACGCTAAATACGAGAACGTTGAAAAAGATGCTTCACAGGTCTGTAATGATGTAGTATCACAATTAGACAATAGATTCATTTACGTGGGAGGTAAGGAATCAATAGGTAAAGGACTTATTAAACTATATGTGTTTACAAAATGAATTGACGTGTTCATTATGGAGGAAAAGCTTCTACTATATTCGGTCCTGGAATGCATTAATCAAATCACTTCAAAGTGTGGTTCTTCAACCGATATTGTTAAGAAAGTGAGAAGTAGAGCGAGGTCAATACCATCGTATTCTTTTACAAAGGGGTTAGTTTACTCATTAGTATATATAGCATCTAGGAGTAGTAAAGACCTTGTTGAAACAGGTTTGAAAGCGCAGAAATGTGAAGAAGTTATTAATGAAATTATTATGAAGAAAGAAGTGGGTAATGAAGAAAAATCTTATGCAATATACGGCGCTATTCTGCTATATATAGCTAAGAAACTAAACATTGTGAATGGAAATAGATTTGATGATATTATACGCGATATTACGAAGTCGCCAGTAGCGGAAATTAAGATGTGGAGTGTACTGGATTGGTTTAAGAGATTTGTTGAGGCGTACATACGTGAGCGTGAGTAAACCTAAGTTAGAACTCAAACTTAGAAACACGACTCCACTTCTAGTTGGATGGTATGAATCGCATAAACAGGATAGAATGGGTATTAGAGTCACGGAGATAAAAGGTATCTGGAGATGGTGGTGTAGAGCGTTCATAGCTGGCGCTATGTATGATATGAACATACTGAGTGGCATGAATGATGAAAATATATATTTGATCCCGACTGGTGAGGAAGTAGAAGCGATATCATGCTTTGTTGGGAAAATACTTGGACTCGGCTATGCTGGAAAGAAAGGCGCTGAATCTTCGAGATTCAAACTCTCTATCAAAACCGACTCCAGTTTAAAGCCTATAGAATTTCGAAAAAATAAAACAGAGTATCAGAGAATAAAACTCCTCACTTTGAAAAACCCAGTTGAAGGAATCAATACTGGTTATACATTTACTTTAAGTGTAGAGAAAGTGAGAGAAAAATATAGAGATGCAGAAAACCTAGCACTCAAGATACTAGTAGTTTCATTACAGTTAAGTGGGGTAGGTAAAGGCGGTAGAAGAGGATTAGGATCACTAGACATAATATCTATAGATCCTCGTGATATAATAGTTTGTAATAATATTGAATGCTTCATTAAGCACATATATGAAGAAAGTATCAAGGTTATTGAAAAATATCAAGAAATATGTGAAGATAAGAACGTTAAACAGGTACCTAATAATCGATTACCTCCTCTACCGGTAGTGTCAGAAAATGTATTTAAATTGTATAGAGTGAACATTAGGAATTATCAGAGTTTCATAGATATTCACCAGTTCTTCGTTAGAACAGAGCGATGTCAAGTGTTGTATGGTAAAAAAATATGTTATGATGAGTTAAGAAAAACATATAATGCGTGGTTTTTAGGTCTTCCAAGAGAGCAGAAACGCACAGGCTATACCATATTAGTTGAACATGTTGTTAGAAGACCATCGCCAATATTCATAACTTATCATGAAAATAATAATATCTTTGGATCGGGTGTGTTCGTATCCATTTTTCTCTCTGGTGACTGGCCTAAGAGTCTCGAATGGAAAAGTGTTTTGAGAAAAACAGAACAAAACAAGGAGAAAGAGCTTAAAAAACTTGAAGAGAGCGTAGGTAAAGAACAACCAATTAAGACGATCAATATTGATGAGAAGAAAATTATGGAAGCGTATGAGACGTTTATTAAAGAATTCAAAGACTACTTGAATCGAAAAAGACTTACATTACAGGAGATAAAATGGAGATGTGAGAAAAATGGATAAGAATTGTATTTGTCTTAACGATTGTTTCGATAAATCACATATGTCTATTGAGAGAAACATTGTATCTGTACTTAACAAGTCCTTCGTAGATTGTTTTCTGAATTGTTCGGAGTGTTGTAAGGATATTAGATATATATCAGAGTTCTCTAAGTTAGCGTCAACGCGTTTAATGGAGATTTACAAATGTAATGATGGTGTTAAGAACTTACTTAGAGAGGTTAAGGAGTATATTGATAACTTGGAGGAGGCTGCTAAGAAAGTGTTTAGCAATGTTTTTCGCTATGAGGTTAAGTTGGTATCTAGACTTACTGTACACGGTTCTTCTCATCATTTACCACTAGAGATTTCCCTAGCGTGGGACTCATTATTTAACGTGCCGTATATACCTTCTTCATCCATTAGAGGTGTTGTTAGAGCTTTTTTCGAAGAGAACAATATAGTTGTTGATGGTGTGAACCTTGTTGATTTATTCGGGAAAACAGAGTATTCTAGTAGTGTTATCTTTTTCGACGCTTACCCAGTTGATTGTAATGGAGAGAATCTGGTTGAAGCGGATGTAATTACTCCTCATTATAGTGAAGTAACAGGTAATATAGATGAAGCAAGATCTTCTCCAACTCTACTAGTGTTTCCGGTTCTAGCACCTGGAACAGTATTGCATATACTAGTAGCTTTAAAGAAATCTCTAAACGCGAAAGCACAAGAGGAATTCGTGAATAAAGTCCGTGTAGCGTTGGGAAAGGGTTTGGGAGCGAAAACACTTGTTGGATACGGCTATGGAAAAGTAGAGTTATCGAGTAGTAAAGTTGAAAAAGAGAGTAGATGTTGATACGTGAAACTCAATTACACGTAATGCTCATCAGCTATAATGTTTGGTTGAAACATTGCTTATTTAGATTAAATACGTAGTGTTCATTGCTTCTTTCTCTTCAGTATTACGAATCTATCGTCTTTAAGTATTTTGAAGAGAATATTTTTGTCATACACGATTTTCACAATATCCTTCTTATCTGCGTTAATCACAACTTTCCTAAGAGAAGTATATTCTAATCCAGCGTGGGCACACATATTTCTCAAAATTCTATTTATGTTAGAGTCTCTACCGCTAGCGGTAATCTTTCGACGCTCTTCATCTAAATCAGTTTTAACATTATTTATTATTAGTTTATTGTATAATTCTTCGCAACTAATTTCTCCATTCTTGATCTCATTGGTTATTTCATTGAGGTCGTCCATGGATTTGGAGTTTATTGCTTTATATAAAACATTATTGATTTCGATTTCAGCGTCTTTAATTGAGATCAAGTCTTTAGAGCTGAAGCATTTCACCAGATAATCTTTATTGTTAACTACGAATTCAATAATCTTACCTAAATCCTCTTTCGTATTCTCAACGATAAGGTTGTTGTGTATGGATTTACTCACATCTCTATAGTATTTACCAACGTTTCCAAGGTACTTAACTAAATACTTATCCCCTTCATTAGCTATCAGTTCTCTACATACATCTCCAACTATTTTTCTTAAAGCTTTAGGTATGACTATGAAGATTTTTGTAGAATCATATTCAATTATTTTCGAACAACTATTTTTCTTCGGAATAAACTCATCAGCTATACTAATATCTTGAAGTTTTTCATAATCTCTACAGATAGCTGTGTATAGTGGTTCTTCTATACCGTTACTATCCAAGACGTAGCTGTTGATGAACGTTGGACCAACTATTGTGTTGCTTAGTAATGTGAAGAATAATAGGGTTTTCTCCAGCTCTTCAAGTTCTTGTTCTGTTAGAGAAATTTCTTTTAGTAATCTCCCTAGTTGAAGGGGTTGAAAATACTTTAGTGCTAATAGACTTCTTATCAAGCTCACCGCTACTTGTAATCTAGATACATCCAGTATACTTAGAGATTCTACTTCCTCTCTCCGTATATCCCTTATATCCTTTATTTCTATACATCTCTTATCACCAGCTCTAGCAGGCTCTGAATTAACTATCATTAGCCTGTCTTCCATATCAAATAATACAGCGTTAGCTACGGTAGCGTAGAGTACTGCTACGAGTAGATAGTTAAGCCCATGTGTTAGATCTAGAAAAATCCACTTGTAGCTTCTATTCATCATCTCATTAAATATCTTGTTGAAAGCCTGTACAAACACGTTATCGATAGATGCCTTAAAATGCCACCCATAGTAATGCCCTATACCTGGTAAAACAGATATTTCTATTGGAGATTTTCTTTCATGAACACAGCAGCTACAGCTACTTTCTTTTATTAATTCTTCTAACCACTCATTATACTGCGATAGAGCTTCACGTCTAATATCATCTGTTTTAGAAGGGTCTACAACAGTATCTGCACCGAAAACTATAGTTTTTACCTCGTATTTCTTCAATAAGTGATTAATTAGAGCAAGTGTTGTACAACAGGATTCACACTCACTCTTCCCAATATCTTTATGTGCTGGATGTTCAATATGTACTGTATACTTATACTTAGCCCACTGTGGTGGATACCCCCATACAGATACTATTAACACGTTATCCTTCAATAATTTACACCTACTTTATAAGTATGTTAGTAAGACTATTTATTCGAGATCCGATATATACTTACGCGTCACCATAACAATCCCCTATATAGTCGAGATAACTACTGTAGTTTACAGCTAATGTAAAGGCATTTATGAGGACATCATATTCTCTGCTGAAAATTTTTGTTGAAGCTTAAACTACTCCACACCTATAAATAAAGGCGTGTACGGGAGTAGTGAGGTAATACAGTACGGATATAAATAGTATTGTTGAAACCATGGGGTATGGAGACTAGTGCTATAAGAGATGTCTCGACTCTAGATCCCGAAGCAGGATAAACGATACTCTGTATCTATCCTTAAGAGTTGGTAATGCTTATAGCTATATCCAGAATCTTAATTCTACTAAATTCATCAATACAAGCTATATCATTTTAATTCGATAAGGAAAAATTTATGGAAGTTCAGTAGATTAATTAATCTCATTAACACATGATCTTTAAAACCACTATTACGTATTCCTATGTACAGCATGTAGAGAAAGCCTCAGGCTTATGGAGGAGAAACTTATGAATCTTAGAATACTGTTAACTCAATCACAATTCCTCCATGGCTAGAGCCGTAATCCATAGAAACATATGTATAATAGAATTACGTACTAGTTTTTAACATCAAGTATCGCGATTATTTAGTAGCGTTGTTTTGATCACTATTTTCATCTAGTTGATAACTATCTAGTAGCGGTGCTGTAACACGTATTCCATGCTCCTCCAAGAATCGCTTAGCTGTCTTCCCCTCTCTGATTACGTGTTCGTAGTACGCTCTCTCCTCCAGCGTTAACTTATCCCCCTTCTCCTTCAGTATTCTCTCGGCTGTTTCAGCGTTTCTAACGGCTGCTGAGAGTAGTCCTGCTATGAATGGCCTACTCTACCCTCTCCTTTGGTTGCTACGTTGTCTGTCGGTATCGCTCTTTTAGACATTGTTTTTCTCCCTATTTTAAACCACGTGTCTACTAGGTGTTTTATGACTTGGTCGTAGGTTAGTATTCTGCCGCTACTAGATGTTAGTTCTCCTAGAATCGTAGTTAGTGCTTTATGTGTTTCATCACTAACTTTTATAGTTTTAACCATAAAACCACCACCCCCAATTACACTAGGTGTATAATGTGTATTAAATTTTGCATTAACGGTATTCGGCA
>Ga0105162_1002268_pt1 | contig 10215 bp, 9 predicted proteins | sample JNZ201metaG_FD_81532 | JGI IMG/M metagenome (GOLD analysis project Ga0105162, IMG submission 81532) | Hot spring microbial communities from Jinze hot spring, China to study Microbial Dark Matter (Phase II) - JNZ 20120812A | ecosystem: Environmental > Aquatic > Thermal springs > Hot (42-90C) >...
GCCGTCCGTAAGGTCGTGAGCGTCAGGGTGGCTGGGGTGACCGCGTGCCCCTGCGCCAAAAGCGTCATCCAGGCCCTCACCGGCGAGGAGGGTAGGGACTACACCGCGACGCACATGCAGCGGACCATCGCCGAGCTCTCGGTCTCGCTCAGGCCCGAGGAGTCGGTGCCGCTCAGCTCCCTCACACGGATGCTGCGCGACTCCATGAGCTCCCCCGCTTACCCCGGACTGAAGAGGCTCGACGAGGCGGAGGTGGTCATGAGGGCCGTCACGAAACCCGTCTTCATCGAGGACGCGGTGCGGGAGGTCGTCTCGTCGATCGTCAGGGAGTTCGGTCACCTCCACCCGGATGACCGCGTAACGGTCAGGATGAGGAGCGTCGAGAGCCTGCACGACTACGACATGCTCGCGGTTTACAGGGGCCGCCTCCACGAGGCGAGGGCCCTGCTGGGGAATGGATGAGCCCCCTTTCTGGAGCGACGAGTACCGCTGGATAACGGAGTTCCTAGGGATCGATGAGTCGGCCGACAGGATGGCTCTGGATCTCCCCTTGGAGGCCTTCCGTTACAGGCCCTGCCTCCTTCCGGACGCGAGGAGGAAGTTCGGGGGTAAAGTGGCGATCGTGATCGGAGCGTCAGAGAGCGTCCTCCGCGACCTCGAACACCTGTTCTCCCTTCAAACCCTCTGGGAGGGGAGGGCCTTCCTCGTGGTGGCCGACACCGCGACGCCGCTCGTCCTCTCAAGGGGGATAGTCCCGGACGTCGTCGTGACCGATCTGGACGGCCCCGTCGATGCGCTCCTGAGGGCCTCGAGGTCCGGAAGCCTCCTCTTCGTCCACGCTCACGGCGACAACATCGGCGCGCTCAGGGAAACCCTGCCTCTGCTCGGAGACAGGATCGAGCCCACCACCCAGGTCCCCCGGCCTGTTGGACACGTTCACAACTTCGGCGGCTTCACCGACGGCGACAGGGCAGCGTACGTCTCGGTCGCGCTCGGAGCCAGGGCAGTCGTCCTGCTGGGCATGTGCCTCACCTGCGGCGTCAGCAGGCTCTCCTCGATCGGGAAGTCGAAGTCGGGCAACTGGGAGGAGAGGAAGTCACGGAAGCTCCTCGTGGCTGCGAGGACGCTCAAGAAATTGGCGGAGTGGAGGAGGGACGTGCCGATCGTTGATGCGGGCTCGATGCCCTCGGGAGTTGAGGGCCTGCCAACAATGGGCCTCGATGAGGCGCTCCGCGAGCTCCTTCAGTGAACTCCCGGGCCCTCGTGCAACAGCTCCAAGAGGTCCACCTCACGCAAGAGCTTAAGCCTCGTCCGCTCCAGCTCCTCGACCACGAAAGGGAGCAACCTGAGCGTGTAGTAGTTGGTCGTCATCGGGAACCCGAGGAACTCGGCCATCAGCAGCGCGTAGAACATGTCCTCGTACTTCGCCTTGGTGTGAAGGACCTGCTGGTAAAGGGAGTAGAGGAAGAAACCGAAGAGCAGCTCCCTGAGAGCCCTCGAGAGCTCCTGCCAGCTCACCCTGACCAAGTCACGCGCACCTGACCTGCCCTCACTCCGAACTCACCGTCAGCTGATGTAGGCCATCGACGTCTTCATCCGCTCCTCTATCCTGTCGTAGGCCGTCCTGGTCTCCTCGGTGATGCTCGGCTTCACCTTCTCCAGCGCCTTCTCGAAGTGCCTCCAGCTGACCTTCACGTTCTTCAGCTCCTCCTCCGTCAACTTCCGGCCGGCGACGGAGCTGGTGAACTCCCTCGCGGCGTTCAGCGCGGCCTCCCTGCAGAGGGCCTCGATGTCCGCACCGGTGTAACCCTCGGTGAGCCGTGCGAGCCTCTCTATGTTCACGTCATCGTCCAGCGGCATCTCCCTCGTGTGGACCTTGAAGATCTCGAGCCTGGCCCTGAAGTCCGGTATCGGCACCTTGATGATCCTGTCGAACCTCCCGGGCCTGAGCAGGGCCGGATCCAGCAGGTCGGGCCTGTTGGTGGCCCCTATCACCACGACGCCCATCAGCGGCTGGATGCCGTCCATCTCGGTCAGCAGCTGATTTACGATCCTGTCCGTGACACCCGCGTCGGTGTGGACTCCCCTCCTGGTTGCGATCGAGTCGAGCTCGTCGAAGAACACTATGCACGGAGCCGTCTCCCGGGCCTTCCTGAAGATCTCCCTGATCGCCTTCTCCGACTCTCCCACCCACTTCGAGAGGATCTCGGGGCCCTTCACGCTGATGAAGTTGGCCTCGCTCTCGGTGGCAACGGCCTTGGCGAGGAGCGTCTTCCCGGTCCCCGGCGGGCCGTAGAGCAGTATGCCCTTGACGGGCCTGATGCCGAGGCGCTTGAAGAGCTCGGGGTACTTCAGCGGCCACTCCACCGCCTCCCTCAGCTCCTGCTTCGCCTCCTCGAGGTCGCCGACCATGTCCCACGTCACGTTGGGTATCTCCAGGACCACCTCCCTCAGGGCCGACGGCTGGACCAGCTTGAGGGCCGCCATGAAGTCTTCGCGGGTGACCTTCAGCTCCTCCAGCACCTCCGCAGGTATGACGTCCTTCTCCAGGTCGATCTTCGGGAGGAACCTCCTCAGCGCGTTCATCGCCGCCTCCCTGCAGAGCGCGGCTATGTCGGCACCCGTGAAACCGTGCGTGATGTCGGCCAGCTCGTCGAGGTTCACGTCCTCCGCGAGAGGCATCCTCCTCGTGTGGATCTGGAGGATCTCCTTCCTCCCGTTCCTGTCCGGTACACCGATCCTGATCTCCCTGTCGAACCTCCCCGGTCTCCTCAGCGCCGGGTCTATCGCGTCCAGCCTGTTGGTAGCGCCTATCACCACCACCTGACCTCGGGACTTCAGACCGTCCATCAGCGTCAGAAGCTGCGAGACAACCCTCCGCTCTACCTCACCAGTAACCTCGCTCCTCTTCGGTGCTATCGCGTCGAGCTCGTCGATGAAGATGATGCTCGGGGCGTTCCGCTCAGCCTCCGCGAAGATCTCCCTGAGCCTCGCCTCGCTCTCGCCGTAGAACTTGCTCATTATCTCGGGCCCGTTGATGCTGAAGAACCTCGCTCCGGTCTCGTTGGCTAGGGCCTTGGCGATCAGCGTCTTGCCTGTGCCCGGCGGTCCGTAGAGGATCACGCCCTTCGGGGGCTCGATGCCCAGGTGCCTGAAGAGCTCCGGGTGCTTCAGAGGAAGCTCCACCATCTCACGGATCCGCTGCAGCTCGTTCGCGAGGCCGCCTATGTCCTCGTAGGTGACCCCACCGACCTCCTCGGTCCTTGCGACGGGCGTCGTGGAGACCTCGACCACCGTGTCCTCGGTGACGAAGACGTAGTTCTTCGGTACGGTCTGGACCACCTTCAGCTCAAGGCCCATCCCCAGGATCGGAATGATGACGGTGTCTCCCCTCGCGACGGGGAGGTTGAGCAACTGCTGCTTCACGATCCTCGAGATGTCTCCGTATATCGGGAGGTTCTCGTACGGCGCCAGCACGACCTTCACGCCCTTCACGCTCTCGGCCTTCGTGACTGTCACATAGTCTCCCACGTTGACGCCCGCGTTCCTCCGGATCTCGCTGTCGATGCGGATCATCCTCTGGCCCTCGTCGTCCCTGTACGCGGGCCAGCACTTCGCGACCGTCGACTTCTTTCCGGTTATCTCGATCAGGTCCCCCGGCGATAGGTTGAGCTCCCTCAGGACGGCGTTGTCGATCCTGGCGATCCTCATGCCGATGTCCCGCTGCTTAGCCTCCGCGACCCTGAGCTGCACACCCTTCTTCTGCGTCATGACCGATCGAACTACCACCGGTCCGTATATTGGTCTATTGCTGAGACACCCTGGCGTTCGGCTCCGGCCCAGCTGGACCGGTCAACGTCTAGCTGCAGTTCGCGATCAACGGGTCACCCGCGCGTTACCGACAAATACCTCCGGGGTTCTCCTCCTTGGGGCGGCATGGGGTACTCGGTCCTCGGGGTGCTGCTCTTCTTCCTGCTGGCAGGGATAGGGACTGGCCTGATACTCGGAGGCTGGATCACCGGAGAAAGTTCGATGGTGAGCTGGGGAGCGGTGGCCCTCGTGGTCAGCTCGGCGCCTCTACTGGTCTCCGCCCTCGGTCGCGGTTCCTGAACCGAACCTCAGGCTACTGGGAGGCGTGATCCCCACAGCCCGGAGACACCTCAGTACTGACCGGCCTTGATGGACTCCAGCAGCGAGATCGCGAGCCAGAGCTGGGTCCTGGTGAAGGAGGGGATGTTTCCGTCAGAGAGGACCTCCTCGATCTTCTCGATCGCGTTGGCTGCCCTGACGGAGGGAGAGTAGCGCTCGTTGAAGAGCTCGTCCATGGCCTCCTTCACCGCCTTCCTCACGTTCCGTGGTGTGGTGTTGTCGTTCACCACCGTCTCGAGGATCTGGGCTATCCTTGCCCTCCTCTCCTCCCAAGTTCCTTGGGCGGAGGCCATCGCCCTCACCGGCTCGTGCGTCACCACCCGGTTATTTAAGGCGTCGGGTATGAAGTCGGTGACCGCGTCCTCCCGGTACTTCACCGCCAGCAGAACCGCCTCGTCGGCGACCCCGCCGATCCGCTCGTGGTCGTTGCGAAGGCTTCTCAGCCACGTGGGCTGAAGACGGACCGAGGAGTTCCAGCACGATCCGTGCTAATGGGCGCAAAGATGAAAGAAGAGGGAAAGGGTGTCAACTCTATTATAGCAACCCGCGTCGCTGACCGGTGGGATGGCTGTCGTCGAGTCCTCCGAGAGGGCGGCCCAGCGGCTCATGAGGAGGGTGGGGACGTGGAAGGACTACGTCATCTCGCTCGTCGTGCTGCTCGTGATCTGGGAGGCGCTCTCCAGGGTACTGCCGGGATACGTGCTCCCCCCGCTGGAGGCGGTCTTCGAGACGATCCTGAACCTCAACTTCGTCCACGTTTACGTCACGCTCCTGCGGGTTGCGGTCGCTCTTCTGGCGTCGTTCGCAGCGGGCCTCGCGCTGGCCACGATCATGTACCTCTCCAAGCGCGCGGAGCGCTACCTGATGCCGATCGTCTCGCTGGTCATGGCAGTTCCCGCGATCTGCTGGGTCCTGTTCGCGATACTCTGGTTCAGGGAGCAGGAGTTCAGGGTCTTCTTCGTCCTCTTCGCGGTCTGCATGCCGGGCTACACCATCGACATCCTCGACGGGATCAAATCAGTACCGTATCAGCTCAGAGAGGTCATGCTCGTCTTCAGACCCACCAGGTACCAGCTCCTGAGGAAGCTGATCTTCCCATCGATCCTACCGAACGTCCTGACCACGTGGAAGGTGAACCTCGGGCTTGGGATAAGGGTCGTGACCGTGGCGGAGCTCGTGGGGACGCTGACCGGTGTTGGGTACGCGCTTAACTTCGCCCTCGGCAACCTCAGCATTCGCGAGATCATGGCGTGGACCGTCGTGCTCGTCGCGTCGCTGCTGGCCCTCCAGGGGCTCGTGTACCTGATAGAGTCGTGGGCGCTGAGGTGGAGGAGATGATCGAGGTCGACAACCTGAGGAAGATCTATCAGGGATCTGGTGGCTACACGGTCGCGATAGAGCACCTGGACTTCGACGTCCGGGACGGGGAGGTCGTGGGCATCGTCGGGTCGACCGGGTGCGGCAAATCCACCTTCCTCAGGATCGTCATGGGCATAGAGACCCCCACCTCGGGGAGGGTTCTGATAGACGGCAGGGAGCCCTACAGGGACTTCATGCACTTCCGGGGGAGGATAGCGGCCGTCTTCCAGGAGGACAGGCTCTTCCCCTGGAGGACCGCGCTGGACAACGTGAGGCTGGGCCTGGAGATCCTCGGCGTGCCGAAGTCGGAGCAGGTCTCACGCGCAAAGAGGTGGCTCGATGCCCTCGGCCTCGGGAGCTTCTACAACTACTACCCACACCAGCTCAGCGGCGGGATGCGGCAGAGGGTGGCGCTGGCGAGAGCTCTGGTTCTCGAGCCGGAGGTCATTCTGCTCGACGAGGCCTTCGGGCACCTCGACGAGGTCACCTCCAGCAAGCTCCGCTCCGATTTCCTCGAGCTCGTGAGGAAGGAGGGGATAACGACGCTATTCGTGACGCATAACCTCAGGGAGGCCCTCGAGTCCACCGACCGGATCATAGTCTTCGGGAGGCCCGCGAAGGTCCTCGCGGACATAAGGGTGGAGGGCCTGCAGGACAGAGACGTGATGAGGGAGAGGATCTACAGGCTGATAGAGCTGAACTCGCCCTCGCAAGCTGAGCCTTAGCGTCGGAGAAACCCTCGGTCATCGCAGGGAGCGCCATTGCACTGTTCGCCGATCCCCTTAACTCACATCCGCAGCTTGAAAAATGGATCCCTATGAGTCCCTGGAGGGGCCGTGGGTAATGCGTTCGGAGAGAGGGCGGCACGGGATGCGGATCGGGTTGGATCTCCATCAGGAGGTTGATGTGAGGGAGTTCGCGTATTTGGAGGCTATGAATGCAGCACGATAACACATCAAAACTTCGGGAAGATGCGCTCACCCCGTGACGTCAGAAAGTCTCGGAACGCTCTTATAGGCCGGGCCATCCGCCTGAACCGAAGGTGGCCCGACTTGCCGAGGAGGGTTCGCGTCCACATAGTCACGGTAGGCGCGAGCCTGCTGACGAACGCTTTGAGGGATGACCAGAACGTCAAACAGCTGCTCCCCAACGCATCGAGCGTGCGGGACGTCGAGAACGCCCTCAGGGACGGAAGGCCCACTCGAAGGGAGCTGGTCGAGGCGCTGCTCTCGTACGTCTCACGAAAAGGAAACGCGGCATGCGCCGAGCTAACCTCGATGTCGGAGCACATCGATAGGAGGCTCGTGGATCTGGTCTATCTCCTCCACACGGACACGGAGGTGGGAGAGGTCTGCGGTACGGTCCTCGAGCGGCACCTGAACAGATCGGGCATCAGGGCCGAGAGGAGGAGGATCGAGGGCTTCAGGAACGAGGAGGAATTCAGGGAGAGGGGCCTCCAGAACCTCCTGCTCGTGACGCACGAGCTCATCAAGAAGCACAGGGAAGATGCGGTCCTGGTCAACGCGACCGGCGGATACAAGCCCGAGGGGACGGCCCTAAGCATCCTCGCCTTCGTCATGGGCAAGCCGGTCTACTACAGGCACGAGGACTTCAGGACCACCGTCTTCATCCCGCCGCTCCCGATCGATTGGAGGGAGGACGTCCTCGATAGGGTTTACAGGTCTGCGCTGATGGACCTCAGCAGGGGGTCAATGGATGCGTCAGAGTTCGAGAGGAGGTACGGTAAGGAGGTCGCCGAGCGGATGCTCGAGGACCTCATGCTGATCAGGGAGAGGGACGGCAAGTACGAGATGACCGAATTCGGCAGGGTGATCTACTGGGTGGCCTTCTCTGACCCATGATTAGGTTTCTTTGCCACCAAAAACCAGCCTAACCCAGATCTGGCATTGCGATCATTAGGGCCTCAGCAACCACTTCTCTATCACAGGTATCCGGTTCTCGCTGTATCTCAGAAGGATCTTCCCTCCCTCCTTCATCACCTCGACCTCGTTCTTCGACAGCCCTGCGTGGGCGTAGAAGTTCCTCTTCTCGTCGCTGAAGTAGGGCACGTCCTTTCTTAGGGATCTCAGGTCAACCCTCTCCATCAGATCCCTCAGCGTCCGCCAGCCAGCAGAAACCACAGACGTGACGTACTCCAGCTCCTTCACCTCCCTCGAGAGCAGCCTCGAGTTAATCCTCAGTTCGGGCAGCTTGTCGTATAGCTCACCGAATCTCGCCAAAACCTCAAGCGGAACGCCCTCCTTTGGATCGCCGACGTTCAGCTCCGAGATCATGCTCGATATGGCTGCAACGAAGGCGCACCCAATCAGAAGCGACCTCAGAAGGTCGAAGTCCACATAGGGGACCGAGATCACACTCCCGGAGACGGTCGGTCTCAGCGCCTTATCCACCAGGTTCAAGACCTCCTCCGCGCATCCGAGGGCCTCCTGTGAGTCCAGTGAGATCAGCCTCCGGTCGAGCAGCGCCAGCGGAGCCCCGTACCTGAACGCGTTGAAGGCCTTAAGCCCCTCGACCAGAACCTTCTTCGCCCGATCCAAGACAGGCCCTGCATCGTTCCTAAGCGTCTCAGGAAGATCGCCCGCCGACTCTCGGTACAAACCCTTGAGCGTGCATCCCGTCTCCACATCTCCCCTCAACCTGAAGGGGAAATCGATGAAAAACTTCGCCGAGGTCTTGAGCAGGTAGACGTTCAGCACCGATCCTGGTTCTTGCCGCATCGGGTCCACCGCTGCATAGCAGGCATCGACCACGACGCCACCCTTTCCGAGCGACAGAGCGCCGTCAAGCACCAGCAAAGCCCTTAGTGCCTCGATCAGTGACGGTATGTAGGAGTTGTGACCGGTCGAGACGTTAAGCACCAGATGCACCTCCTGGTTCCTTTCCCTGATGAGGTGCGTCGACCGCAACATGTCCACCAGCGCAGCAGCTGCGACGGAACCGAGAGTCGCGTTGTAGGTCCAGACGGTCTGATCGCCGTCCTCAGGTTTGTAGCTCCCGAAGGCGGGTAGCGGGACGATCTCAGCTCTCCAGCGAACGTCCTTCTCAACCCGCCTGATCCATGCATCTATCTTTTCCCTGAAGACCTCCAGGTCCAGGAAGCCGTTCGAGTCCGTCCGCGGGGAGATGAGGCTTATGGGCGCGAAGAACCTGATCTCGCATTCGGATATCCTCTGAGGATGTGCGTAGTGATCTGCTATCGCGACGGAGGAGAAACAGCTCTCCACCTCACGACCACTGCCCCCCACTCTGTACCGGGTCACCCTGTAGGTCTCTAGTTTCCCCAGGAGCTGATAGACGATGAGCCTCTTGGGTCGGACGCCCGACGCCTGGGCCGCTGTCATCACCCTACCGACCTGAGCAGGGAGACGAAGGCTTTGACGTCCATCGGCCTGAGGCCGGATCTGAACGGGTTCGCGAGGACAGCTCCCCTTGAGTCAGCGTCCCCGCCGAGCTCCCAGTGCCAGACCTCGCCGCTCTCCAGCTCGAGCAGACCCAGTCCGGTGCTCTTCCCAGCGCCGATCTGAAGCCCCAGATCCTTGATCCACTCGAGAACCCCTGCCATCAGCCTCGAGTCCGCATCGCCCGGGAAGAGGTTGTCCGCGACGAGCGTGAGTTTCACCTCTGTTCCAGGCGGTATCGTCTCGAGGAACCTCAGGTGCCTCGCGCTTACCGCTCCAAACCCCCGGTCGATCCCGACGCCAGGCTTGAGCTCTATCCGTTCGGGCATCAGGAGAGTGTCCTGGGGTCTCACCTTTCCCGAAAGCGCCCTGTTGCCGAATAAGCGGCCGATCGGGCAGTGGCAGGCGAGGTACTCGGCGAACGCCTCGTCGAGCTGGAACCTCCTGTGGTCGGTCAGATCCTCCGGCCTGTAACCGATGTCGAGAAGCGTCCTCAGCTCATTCCCGATACCGTCCAGCCCGTCCCCTCTAAAGTAGGCCTCCAGCTGCTCTCTCAGATTCCTCCTGAACTCCTCCCTCGCCCTCCCGTACTCCTCCACGATCAGCGCGGCCCGCTCATGCCCGAAGAGCCGCTCCAGGTGTTCTCTGTCGAGTTCGTAACGGATTTCCCCGGACTCCTCCCGGTAGCATGCGAGCGCCAACCTCTCGAGGCCACCGAGCTGAGCTATCATGCCTCGAGCCAATTTCTCCGCCACGTTCCTGATGGCTCCCTTCCACGTTGAGGAGGGGATCAGGACTCCGTCGCCGATCCTCAGTATCCTCTTGACGGCTCCGAACTCACCTGTCCCTATGTGGAGGGGGTTCCTGACGCGGAAGGTGAGGACCGACACGGTCTTGTACCGGAGGGAGTTCAGGTGCATCACATACACCCCAGGGGCACCAGGTGGTTGAAGCCGAAGACCTTCCGGCCGTTCAGCTCGGTCACCGTTCCCGTGTACCTCAGCAGCGATAGCGCTTTCGACGCCTCGCCCTCCACCTGGTCCTCCAGAACCAGCAGCGATCCCTGCGCCCTGCAAAGGACTCTGGGCCTCGGCTCCCCTCGGACCATGCTCCAGCCCGCGCTGACCCAAATTGTCCTGCCATAGGCCCTCGATACGCGAACGGTCCTTTCCGCCTCGAGCCCGAACCTGCGGGCAACATCACGTAGTTCTATTGTGGAAGGATAAGTAGAATTACCGTCGGAGGCTCCGAGAGTTGGCGAGAGAGCGTAGAGGACCTTGACGGTTCC
>Ga0105162_1002269_pt1 | contig 10214 bp, 11 predicted proteins | sample JNZ201metaG_FD_81532 | JGI IMG/M metagenome (GOLD analysis project Ga0105162, IMG submission 81532) | Hot spring microbial communities from Jinze hot spring, China to study Microbial Dark Matter (Phase II) - JNZ 20120812A | ecosystem: Environmental > Aquatic > Thermal springs > Hot (42-90C) >...
ATGCCCCTCCCCCACCCGATCGCGTGTCGGAGCGCCGGGTTCATAAAACGGCCCCAGAGCATCCGGCGGGGTCGGCGCGCAGCTCTCCGGGGAAGGGGTGAGCAAGGGCTCAGATTCCAAAGCGGTGATCCGAGTGATGGAAGGCAGCGGGGTGGGAAACCCGGCGGGAGCGGTGGGCGAGGGCCCCTCCCCCATGACAGCAATGATCGGGGTTGGCTCAACGGAAGGCAGAAGGTTCGATCCCCGAAGGGGCCCGCACGCGGCCAGGAAAAGCCAGCCACTGAAAATCCCCCATTCGACCCTTCGTTTCATGGTGTGCATCCGAAGTTCAAATAGGATTAGCGTCGCGCCGTGAGCCTGCCCCCCTTGTTGTTTTTTCAGGCCGGACTGGAAGTCTGCATGGGATGAGGCCCAGGCAGATCGCTGGCAGCCACCTGACTCATCTCCAGACGTCGTCCCCCAGGGCAGAAGAGCAACCTCTATCCCCCTGAGGCTGGAGGGGCCTCAGGGGGATAGAGGCAGGGGGATTCACAGGAAGCCAGGTCACGCGTCGGAGGGACTTGATCTGGCTCCCATCTCACGAGCGGAATGAGCGTCAGCGTTGGGGTTGAGGCTGAAGATGGGGCAGGATCTGGCGAAGCAAACGCTCACGCGGCTGATATCCAATGATCCGCACAACCTCACGCCCATCCTTAAACAGGATGAGGGTGGGGATGCCCATCACCCCGTAGCGCATCGCAAGCTCCGGGTAATCATCTACATTCAGCTTGCCCACTTTCAGGACCTGCGCATATTCCTGGGCGATCTGGGCCACAATCGGTTCCAGGGCCTTACACGGCCCACACCACTCCGCCCAGAAGTCCACCAGGACCGGCTTCTCAGATCGCAAAACTTCCTGTTCAAAGTTCTGAACGGTGATCACGACCTCATGTTCCCGCATCGTAGCTTCCTCCTTGAAGGATGAACCCGGTTTGTTCCCTGCCGCTCAGGAGGCTTTTGAAGCTGGTCAGCGACAGACCCGGGGGAAGGGGAAACACGCCCAGCCGCTTCATCAAACCATCCCGACCGGACCGGATGGCTCCTCTTGAAGCGCGATGACTATCACTGGCCCACGCCCGGGAACTTCCCGATGTGAGCCGTCACAGAATGGAAAATGGCGGGACTGAAAGCAACGGCATAGCGTGACCCGTTCCCCGGGTCGAACCCGCACTGTCGTCCGTGGATGATCCCCCCATGTGGTCTCATGCTCCGCCATGGGCGCAATCCTCCGCTCGAGGAATTGAACAAGACGCTTTGAGTCTACGCAATGGAATACAGGACGTCAAAAATCGGGGCGCGCCCACCAGCGATGGATCCCTGTCCGTTTCCCACCGCTGATTGGAAGTGTGTTGCGTGGCGCTGGAGCAATCGGAAACAAGCAGGACCCCTCCTCTCCCCCCGCGCCCCAAGGGTCTGTGAGGAGAAGGGAGAGGAATTCGCTTCATTTTAGAGGAGGATGCGGATCAGAAGGCGATCGGCTCGCGGGCCCATAACCCGGTTTGAGGTGCGGACGCCCGGGGTGGCCCGCACCCGCAGCGAAAGGCCGTCCGAAAGGATTGGCGGGAAGCATCGTTTCTTCGGCTTTCGGTAGGAGAGACGAAGCCGATGGATGAGAAACCCTCTTTGCCTGCGCGATGGCTTATGAAGCGCGGGTCAGGACCTCCACACGGCGCTCCCACGTCGCCTGAAGTTCCTGAAGATGGCGATCCAGCGGGGGAAGGACGGCGGAGAGGTCGCCGCCACCATGGACCGTCTGGTCCAGAACGTCGATGCGCTCTTGCAGCTCCTCTATCTTCTGAAGGAGATCCGCATCGAATCGGTAAAGCGCTTCAAGCTCCGCTTCCTCGATGCGAATAGCGTCGAAGAAGCCCGCGTAGCCGTAGCGCGCCACCCCGATCTGATCGGCCAGCGTCTGGATCCGACGGACCAAACGGTCCATTTCATCGACCCGCGAGAGATCGCGCTCGGCCAGCTCACGCTGGATCCTCAGGAGGCGATCCGCGATTTCCCGAAGCCGATGCCGAATGGCCTCCCGGAGGATCCGGTCGGCGTCCCGCCGCTGCTCTTTTTCTTTGTATCCCGCGTAACCGGGCAGGAGCCGGAGCCATCGCTCCAGAGCGGGGCGCTTCGCTTTCACACGTTCCAGGATCTCATCCATAATTTCTCTCCTTCGGTGGGATCACTCCAGGCCATCGCGCCCTGTTCACCCACGCCATGAGTAACGTTGCTGGATCTCTGCGGATATGGTCCGTGATCCGCTTTCATGCCCCTCCCTACGGCCCTTCGGGCCATGGGGAAAGGGGATCCTGAATGCTTCGACAGGACCCCCGGTATGCCGCCAGGGACCAGCCTGCGGAGGTCAGGCTCCTGCACGATCATGACCGGCGCCCTTTCCCTTCCGCCAGCTCGACGATCTGGCGCAACAGCGTGACCAGCGTGACTGCGCTCTGGACCAGAGCGGCCGGGGATGGCCGCGCGCTTCCTCCGCGTTCCTGTCGGGCCCGTATATACAGATAGGCCGCCAGCACCCCGAACAGAGCGCCCAGGGCTCCTCCCAGCAGCAACCACCGTCCCTCACGGCGCACGTTTCACCCTCCTGGCAAGTCATCGCGTCGTTGCTTCTCAATCATAATCCAATTTGCCTGCTCTGTTGCGATCCTGGTGGTGCCTGTTCGGGTTCCGCATTTGTCCCTCCCTATGCCGCTTCGCGGCGTGGGGAGGAGGGCGAATCAAGCCCCAGGCATGCGACAAAGCGCAATTTGCCATTTATTTCCCGGGCAGGGTTACAGTTTGGGTTGGGAAAGCAGAACGCTCTGCCCTCTCCCTATGAGAGGCCGCGGGAGAGGAGCACTCCCCTCCAGGAAAGATGCCCGGTTCGCAAGTTGGATTATGATAAAAGTCTGGGAGCCGAAAGCACTCCGTTCAAGGAGGAAGCCATGCCGTTCGCAACCGTTAATGGCATCCGCCTCGTCTATGACATGCGCGGCCAGGGGGTCCCGGTGCTCTGGATCCATGGCTTTCCCCTGGGACGCTGGCTCTGGGATCCGCAGGTCGAAGCCCTGGCGGATATCGCCCGCTCCATTGCGGTAGACCTGCGCGGGTTCGGAGGGAGCAGCGCGCCGGAAGGCCCATACACCATGGATGTCTATGCAGCAGACCTGCAAGGGTTGCTGGACGCGCTGGGGATCGATCGGGTCGTGCTGGCCGGGCTTTCGATGGGCGGCTATGTCGCCTTCGCCTTCTACGCCGCCTACCCGGAACGGGTCCGGGGCCTGATTCTGGCAGACACCCGACATCAGGCGGACACGCCGGAGGCGCGGGCAAACCGCTATGCCCTGATCGAACGGATCCGGGCTGAGGGGACGCCCGCCGCCGTGGAGGCCTTCCTCCCCCGCCTCTTTGGCGTTACCACGCAGCAGGAACGGCCGGAGCTGGTGGAAACGCTCCGGCGCAAGATGCAAACGAACCCTGCGGCCGGGCTGATCGGCGCGCTCCAGGCAATGGCCGAACGCCCGGACCGTACGGAGCTCCTTCCCGCCATCCGGGTGCCGACGCTGGTGATCGTCGGTGAGGAGGATACTGCGATCCCGCCCGATGTCGCCCGTCAAATGGCGGAAGGGATCCCCGATGCCCGGCTGGTGGTGATCCCCCGGGCCGGCCATCTGGCCAATGTGGAGGCTCCTGAAGCGTTCAATGAGGCGGTTCGGGGTTTCCTGCGGGAACTCACCGAATAAAGTTGCGATCCGGGCGGGCCCTTTGCGCCCGCCCCTGCGGATTCCGAATGAGCACGCGATCCATGGAAAAACGCGCCATCGCCGTCGTGCGGCGGGCCGTTCGGGAAGCTGCCCGCCGTTTCCAGCTCTTCCCCCCCGGGGAAACAGTCATTGTTGGCGTCTCCGGGGGGCCGGATTCCCTATGTCTGCTGGATGTGCTGCGGGATCTGGCCCCGGAGTTCGGGATCGCGCTCCACGTGGCTCATCTCCACCATGGCCTGCGCGGGCCAGAGGCCGATGCCGACGCGGCCTTCGTGGCCGGGATCGCTCAGCAGTGGGGGCTCCCCTGCACCATCGAGCGGGAAGATGTCAGCGCCCTGGCCGCCCGCGAGGGCCTTTCACTGGAGGAAGCGGCCCGACAGGCTCGTTACACTTTCCTGGCCGAGGTGGCGGCTCGCGCAGGCAGCCGCACCATCGCGGTGGCTCACCACGCCGATGATCAGGTGGAAACGGTGCTGATGCACCTCCTGCGCGGGAGCGGCCTGGCCGGGCTGCGGGGGATGCGCCCCCGCATGCTCCTCACCGAATATCACGGTCTCCTGCGTCGGCCTCCGGAGGGGCTCTGTCTGGTGCGGCCGCTTTTAGGGGTCTGGCGTCGAGAGATCGAAGCCTACCTGCAGGCGAAAGGCCTGACCCCCCGCTTCGACCGCTCGAATCTGGATCTCACGTTCTTCCGCAACCGGCTGCGCCACGAGGTTCTTCCCTTTCTGGAGCGTCTGAACCCTCGCCTGCGGGAGACCTGGTGGCGGATGGCGGAGACACTGGCGGCCGATTATGAATTCCTGGAACAAACCCTCCATCAGGTCTGGCCCACGGTGACGCTCGTCGAAGAGTCCGACCGCATCGTCTTCGACCTCGCCCGCTGGCAGGACCTCCCGTTGAGTCTCCGGCGCATGGCGTTGCGGGAAGCCGCCTTCCGCCTGGCCCACCGCCTGCGCGACCTGCGATTTGAACACGTGGAAGAAGCGATCCGGATGGCCGGGGAGAGGATGACGGGGGGCATGCTCACCTGGCCGGAGAACCTGCGGGTGGTGGTGGCCTACGGGAATCTGATTGTGGCCCGTGAGGGCGCGGTCTGGCCAGACCCTGACCTTCCGTTGCTGACGGCCCCACTCCCACTGCGCCTGGGAGAGACTTCCTGGCCGGATGGTCGGTGGGTGGTGATCTGGGAGGAGATCTCCACCTGGGATCCGGCCCGACTGCAACACGCCGATCCGTGGACCCTTTACCTGGATGCGGAGCGCGCGGGAACCCGCCTCGCTTTCCGGGCTCGTCGCCCGGGAGACCGTTTCCACCCTGACGGGATGCCCGGCCCGGTCCGTCTGAAGACCTTCCTGATCAACCAGAAGATCCCTCGGGTCTGGCGCGATCGATGGCCGTTACTGGTCAACGAGCGGGATGAGATCCTGTGGGTCGCCGGGGTGCGGCCCGCGGCTTTCATCCGCCCCGGAGCCGATTCCCGCCGGGTGTGGCGAATCATCCTCCGGAGGGGAATGTAAAGGACGATTTCGCGGTCCCCCTTCCCTCATATCGATTTCAACAACCCCACTCCCGCCCCGGCCAGCACCAGCCAGGTCGTGTGGATCGGGAAGCGGATCAGGATCGCCAGGCTGGCCACCGCGATCGCCATGGCGATAGAGTCCACCAGGGAGGCCGGGATCAGCTGGACCAGAACACCGGCCATTAATCCGAGAGAGGACCTGTGCCGTTGGTCTCTATTCCTGAGAGGCCACAGGGAACGTATCTTTCAGGGATTGGGACGGGAGCCTCTAACCCCCGACCCAACCCTCGAAAGGCCCGGGGGAAAAGGACAGGGGAATAGAAAGACACCCGGAGAACACGTTAAGGTTCGATCCCTATGGAGAGGGATGATAAGCCCATCCTGAGCCCTCCGGATCCAGCTGCCAGATCCCTCCATCCGGCGCCTGGATGAACAGCACATTATACCGTTCCCGGGCGGTCGCCTGAATTCGGGTCGTGAATCCCTGTTCCGGCCGGAGCGCCCAGCCCAGACGGAATCGGACCTCCGCATCGTTCCGCCATACCAGACCAAACCCTCGAATCGGCTGGAGCCGACCCGGTGGAGGCGTCAGCGTCGGATCATACTCCGGCATCCCCTCCTCAAATAAGTCGGCAAATACCTGCCAGCGGCGCACCTGATCGTCGGCAAAGAGCACGAAGATCTCATCACGGGCCTGGATCCAGATCATGTGGCCGCGCTCAAAGGGTTGATACGCGGCAAAGGAGATGACAGGGGGGCCGGATGGGCATTCCGCTGGAGCGTGCGGGAAAAACCACGACTCCGGACATTGCCGAAGGGGCAGGCGCAGGCTACGGGATGCATAAACACCGGAGGCGTCGAAAACGAACAGCATGTATTCCAGCGGTTGACGCAGATCCGCTGGGGCGGTCAGGGTTCGGGAGCCAGCAGGAGGAACTGGAACGCCCCGGAGCAGCCGGCCCTCCGCCAGCAGATACAGCCAGGCCTGAACGGCTCCGGCGGATTTCCATGTCAACGTGAAAACCTCCCCTGGCATGATCGCCTCACGATCCGCCTGGAAGGATAGAATCGCCGGACCAGAGGTTGCAGGTGAAGCGAGAGGCGTGGGAAAAGCCTCCGGGGGCACGGTGCCATAGATCGGCGTGACCTCCGGATTTGGGGTTGCCGGCACCGTGCTCGTCTCCAGAATCGGCGGGGAAGATGGAGAAGGAGAGGCGGGAACTTCGACCGGAAGCGTCTGCGTGGGAGGAGCGCTTATCCCCCGCGCGCAGGCCGCCACGAGAACGAGAGCGCCCCACACTGGAGGGCTCCTCAGAACACCAGGTGATCGCCGCATTTTAAACCTCCCGTCGGTCAGCCCGGAGTGAGACACGGGTCTCCGTCAGGCCTCTGTTAGGAGCCCTCCGAATCACCCGTCCCCTGGGAGCAACTTCCCCCTTGAGAGGGTGTCTGGAAATTCCGTTATGGGTTATGAATATGGAGGCGTGCCAGGCATCTGACCATCTGTTCGTAGTCGGGCGCGGAGCGAAACAGTTATCGAGTCCTCTCAAGGCTCCTCCTGACGGGCGAGATCCTGCAATGCCTTCCGCTCGCGGATCAGAATATACCCGCCCCGTTCGGTGCGGATCCACCCTGCGCGAGTCCACCGGCTCAGGATGCGGATCGCTGTCTCCAGCGTGGTCCCCGCCATACGGGCGATATCCTCCCGCGAGAGCGGGATGGCGATCCGAATGCCCTGAGGGTCATGATGCCCGGCTCGCTCCGCCAGGGTCAACAGCACATAAGCGATGCGATTCTCCACTTTCTCGAGGATCAGGGAACGAATCGACATGGCGTGTTCCAGCCGCCGGCCCAGCATCTGCAGCAAGCGAACGGCAACCCGCGGGTAACGCTCCAGGAGTTCCAGATAAGCGGACCGGGGGATACGCAGGACCGTAACAGGGGTGGCGGCCTGAGCGGTAGCGGGATTGCGACTCAGCAGGAGGGTTGCCCCTCCGAACACCTCGCCCGGGCCCAGAAGCTCCAGAATCACCTCCTTTCCCGGGGACGCATGCCGGAGCATGCGCACTCGCCCCTTCGCCACAATCCATACCGCATCCGCTTCCTCTCCCTGATAGAAAATGTAATGCTCCGCTGGAAAGGAGAGGATCTCCGTCCAGTGGCCGATCTCATGATAGGCCTCCTCATCCAGATCGCTGAAGAGGGAAACCGATCGCAAGGTCTCTAACAGCGTGCTCATAAGCCCCGGCCCTTCCAGGTAGGACAACTGCAGGCAGCTGTCTTACAACCAGGATGTAGAATTAAAACTACAACGGTCTGCTGCTACCTGTCAGCAGATAAGGGAAATGGGGGCGGTGAAGCGGCCGGCTTTACGGCCTACTCTATCTTAGACTTGCTGCCAGACTCCAGCCACAACCCGAACATCCGGCGCGAGGAGGGAAGTTTGTCTGCTTTAAACCTTTTGCGATCCACCGGAAGGAGTCCGGAGGAGATCCGGCTGGCTCTACCCAGCAAAGGGCGTCTGGAGGAACCCACGCTGGCTTTTCTCGCTGCTTGCGGCCTGGCGGTGGAGAAAGCCAATCCCCGCCAGTATGTCGCCCGGATCCCAGCCTTGCCGGGGGTCACCGTGCTCTTTCAGCGGGCCGGGGATATCCCCCTGAGCGTGCGGGACGGCGGGGTGGATTTCGGCATCACGGGCTATGACGTGGTGATGGAACGTCTGGACCACGACCCACGGGTTCTGATCCTGCATGAGGCGCTCAACTACGGCCATTGCGATCTCGTCCTGGCGGTCCCGGAGGCCTGGCCGATTGAGACGGTCGATGAGCTGGCCGCCCTGGCCCGATCCCGCGCCCGGGAAGGGCACCCCCTTCGGATCGCCACCCGCTTCACGAACCTGGTGAGCCGCTTCCTGAGGGAACGCGGGATCGCTGAATTCCGCCTGGTGATCTCGGAGGGCACCCTGGAGGTGGCCCCCAGCATTGGCTATGCGGATCTCATCGCGGATCTGACCACCACCGGGACGACGTTACACGACAACCGGCTGAAGCCATTACGCGACGGTGTGATCCTTCACGCCCAGGCCTGCCTGATCGCCAACCGCGATGCGCTGAAGTCCCGGCCGGAGGTCCTGACAGTGGCCCGCCAGCTGGTGGAGTTCTTCGAGGCCCACCTGCGGGCGGAAGGCCACTACATGCTTTTCGCAAACATGCGGGGGGAATCCGCCGAGGCCATCGCCCATCGCCTCTTCACACAGACTGATCTGGGGGGGCTCCAGGGACCCACCATTTCCCGTGTCTACGTTCGCGAAGGGGATCCTGGATGGTTCGCTGTTCACATCATCGTGCGGAAGGATCGTCTGAACGAAGCGATCCAGCAGCTACGGACTATCGGAGGCAGCGGGGTGGTGATCGCCCCGGTGACCTATATCTTTGAGGAAGAGCCCCCTCGATGGCAGCAAGTGTTACAACAGCTGTAGGACAACTGCTCACAGCTGTCCTGCAAACACACCTGAAGGAGGCGCGTCCGTGATCGAACGCTGGTTGCGACCGGACCTACGGGATCTGTTGACTTACAGTATGTCGCTCTCACCCGAGGACCTGGCGGCTGCTTATGGGGTATCGCCAGAGCGATTGATCCGGCTTCATGCGAATGAGAACGTCTACGGTCCTTCCCCACGGGTATATGCCGCCCTGACCCACGGGGCATGGCATCAGTATCCGGACCCCCAGGGCAGGACTTTGCGTCGGGCGCTGGCGGAATATACCGGGCTAAGCCCGGATTGGATCGCCCTCGGGAACGGCGCCGATGATGTCATCGACCTCCTGGCCCGCCTCCTGGTCGGGCCCGGGCGCGTCGCGCTAATTGTGGAGCCCACCTTCGAAATGTATGCCCTCTCCGTCCGCTGGCATGGCGGAAGGCTTCTCACCATCCGCCGGGATGAAGCCTTTCGGATCCCCCTTGCGGAGCTCCTCGAAGCCGTCCGCCACCATCGTCCGGCCGCGGTCTTTCTGGCTTCCCCAAACAACCCGGATGGTCACCTGCTTCCCGAAGAGATCCTTCGAGCCCTGCTCGCAGAGGATGTGATGGTAATCGTGGATGAGGCCTACTTTGAGTTCTCTGGCCACACCTTCGCCGGCTGGCTTCCCCAGCATCCCAATCTGGCGATTGTGCGGACCTTCAGTAAGTGGGCGGGGCTGGCGGCCCTCCGCCTGGGTTACGCGCTCATGCACCCGGATCTGGTCCGGGCTTACGATGAGGTTCGGCCGCCGTTCAACGTGAACCTGGCCGCCCAGCAGGCTGCCCTGGCCTCCCTGGAGGATCGGGATTATCTGCTGGCGAACGTCGCGCGGCTGGTGGCGGAGCGGGAACGGCTTTATCAGGCGCTGCAGGAGTTCCCCTTCCTCCAGCCGCTCCCCAGTCAGACCAACTTCATCCTGTGCCGGGTGATCGGCTGGGATGCCCATCGCCTCTGGGAGGAACTCCTGCGTCGGGGGATCCTGATCCGCCGTTATACATCGCCGGATCTGCGGAATTACCTCCGCGTCTCCGTCGGACGGCCGGAGCATACGGAGGCCTTGCTTCACGCCCTGGCGGAAATCCACCGGGAGGCATCCCATGTCCGCTCGTGAAGCGCGACGCCAGCGGCGCACCGCGGAAACCGAGGTCGTGATCTTCCTGCGGCTGGACGGACAGGGAACAGCACGGGTGGAAACCGGCATCGGCTTTCTGGACCATTTGCTGCATCACCTAGCTGTCCACGGGCTATTCGATCTGGAGGTTCAGGCCCGCGGGGATCTGCATATCGACCCGCATCACACTGTAGAGGATGTCGCAATCGGGCTGGGGCAGGCCCTGGACGAGGCACTGGGGGAGCGAAGGGGGATCGTGCGGATGGGGCA
>Ga0105162_1002270_pt1 | contig 10209 bp, 9 predicted proteins | sample JNZ201metaG_FD_81532 | JGI IMG/M metagenome (GOLD analysis project Ga0105162, IMG submission 81532) | Hot spring microbial communities from Jinze hot spring, China to study Microbial Dark Matter (Phase II) - JNZ 20120812A | ecosystem: Environmental > Aquatic > Thermal springs > Hot (42-90C) >...
GATTTATATTGATGATTACAATTTTATATTGAGGTGGATAATGGTTTGGCTCTTGAAGTTAAAACTTATTCTTCCATATCTGATTTAGTGAAGGATATTGATAATCAGATAAGTATTGTTAGAGAGATGCTTGGTGGATACTTAAAAATGATAGAGGATCTTAGGGAGAAGGCTGAGAAGATAAAGAAGTTTGAAGAAACAATACTTAAACTTACAGGTAAACGTCCAACAACTACTACAGCGGAGTTTGAGCTTGCAGGTCTTAAAATTGTTGTTGGCGCTAGGCCTTCTGAGGAGTTATCTACTATTGAAGATGTTGTTCGAACACTTCAAGATAAACTTACAGCACTTCAGAAAGTACGTAAAGCCATAGAGCCACTACTAACTTCAAGTGAAGAGGTAGGGGTTGCATCATATCTAGTACAAATCATTGATGGAATACCTGTAAAAATACTAATTAAAATGACTTAACAATTTCAGAATCCTATAACTCCTTAAATTTAGTTATAGTTTTTAATTATATTATTGAGTCCTATGAATTTCCATATATTCACTACTCGTTTAATATATGGTTTATGATACTACATACTCCTAAAATGCTTGTTACATGAAGCTTATAATACTTAGCTCTTCATTAACAAGTATAGGCTAATTCACCTAAATACTCTAGAAATATGTAGCATATTGTAGTATTTCAGTAGGATTATTAGAGTTACTGAGTATTGGCTACGTTATTTTATGTATCTTGACTATTTATTATAGAAACTCTACTTTAACGATTAACCATTAAGAAGTGTTTATAAGCTTGCTTCAAAATCATCTATTGTTAAACATAGTAAGTTTCTAAACAGATGAGTTTCAGCATAATAACTATAGAAATACTGGATTCCACCCATAATTAACTAGTTAATAAACTCTATAGTAGTCAATACTGGGATTACTAATAGCGGTTTAAAATAGTATAGTAGCCTATTTAATGTATTTAACAGGTAAATACCTCATAAGATAATTTTAACATTCTGTAGCGATATGAATCAATAGAGGCTTAACCTAAACTGTTAGGAGTAGGTTTATGACTATATTAGGACTTAATATGTCTAAGAAGTTCATGAAGAACCTAATAAAACATATAAACACCATAACAACTAGAATAGATAAATTCTCTTCTGGAAACCTAATTATACCATCATTATAAGTAGGATAAACTCAAATAAAGTTTATAGGATATTTTACATCAATATACTTAAATCAAATACATTAGAGTATCTAGAAATTAAGCTATGAGCTTATTATGTAGAGTTAATAATTAATGTATTGCTTAATGTAGATGGAGTAAGATGTTATGGTTTCAATTGATTTTATGTGTTTACTGTTCTTGCTCTTTTAATCCATTCAGGTATTGTAAGTTCTTCTTTTGCTTTCTCCCATATCTTTAAGAATTCTCTTTTAGCATATTCTACGTTTTCAGCATCTTCAACCGCAATACCTACAATTCCCTCCCTCAACATATCTTCCCTATGAATACTAGGTATTAGGAGTAGTCTCTCTCCATCCGTAATTACTAGTGATGTTTTAGCATACTCGCTAAATCTAACATTAACCCCTATACTCCTTAAGTAATTAATATCCTCCTCCATGCTTGGATTAACATTCATGAATAATGGATCTAGTAGAATTCTTATTTCAACACCTATTCTCTTTAATGCTTTAATAATGTTTTTAAACTCTTCAGTTAATGGTGGGTTTTCAATAATAAGCTCTGAACCTGTTCCTAACATAGTATTTGAAATATACTCTGTAATGCTTGGAGTAGTTGATGATGTAAGTATTCTTGTTCTCCGAATACTTGAAGGTGTTTTCCTGTATAGTATTAGTATTCTAGATGTTAAAAGTATACTATTCTCCCAGCTATTGTTTTCAAGTTTTTTCTCCATTACCCATTTTAAAGCCTTCCCGATTGATGAATGTTTAAAGCTAATACCTCCCTCAATCAATCCCTCAACAATATTAATGGTTAAATTTAAATCCCTACCCCATGAACCCTCCCCATCCTGCTCCTCAATAATCCTACTTGCAACTTCAATTTTAAATAGCTTTAAGTCTTTAAGCATTGATGCAACTCTTAAAACCCATAGCTTCTCCTCAAGGTTTAACGTTTCCACCTTTAATATTCTATCCCTAAAATACTTAATAGCAGGCTTAAACCTCACATCCTCTAAGCCGTAAAGCCTTAAAGCTAAATACAGTAGCTTCTCATGAATACCTGGAAACCTACCGTTAGGAAGCATAAGAGAACTTAAATCACCACCAATACTATTAAGCTTTCTAGCATATTCAGGATTAACATCCTGTAGAAACTCGTAAAGGTATAGGAATGCTTGAGGATCTTTAAGTGGAAGATCTAGAGATACATAAATCCATAAAGAATAATCCCTAGATAAAGCATCTATAAGAAACATTAAAGGTGTAAGGTTTCCACTATGAAGATATATAGCATAACATCCATAAATAAAATCCGAAATACTAGATTGCGAAACTCCTCTACTAACCTCCTCCCCCAACCTAGCCTCAAGCCACTTAACACTCTCACTAATCAATTTAATCTAAATAAACTATAAAACACTCCTTTTAAATATTACCATTTAAAAACATGACTGTTTGAAAATTTGGAAATTAACCACTACTAGATTAAGAGAATTAATCCTAATTAAGCTAAATCTAGTTATGAAGCTTAAGCTTTAAGTATACTTCATTCCTCAGTAAAATTGCTGTAGCCGGTATTACGGTTCTTATTGATTTAATGTTTCACTAATGATAGCTATACAGAACTATAGAAAGTAATATGTTGTTTATGTGAAATACATTTCTTTAACAAGATTTATATATATGTATTGTAATCAACATTTATGTAGGGGATTGATTTGGCTAAAACTTCACTTGTAGGGCTGATTTACGGCCTATTTCCATGGAGCTCCAAAATAGTTATGAAGGTATTCCGCAACCTAGATAGGGATTTAAGATCTGCCGGAATGAATATATATAAGGAAGCTTATGCTTCAGTTGTAGGTTTTATAATTGTTATTTCCCTAATTATTAGCTTACTAGGCATACCATTACTCCTAACAAAGATGCTTCAGCCCGAACTCCTCACCATCCTAGAATACATCCCCTACTCAACATTTATCCTCATATTCTCACTCCCCCTCATAACCCTAATTATAGGTGGTTTAATACCCAAGATTAAGGCTGCAAGCAGGTCTTCAGCTCTTGAAACCGAAACCCCATTCCTAGCAGCATACATAAGCGTTATGGCTACTGGCGGTATAAGCCCATACTCAAGCCTACAGAGAGTTAAGAATATTCCACTACTTAAAGAGCTTTCAAAAGTCTCTAAGAGAATGGATGTTGAGGTTAGAGCTATGGGTATGGATCCAATATCAGCTATTGAGAAGATGGCCTACAATGTTCCATCAAAAGACTACCGTGAACTCCTACTAGGCTATACTTCAACTCTAAGAAGTGGCGGGGATGTCGTCCACTACTTAATGAGGAAAACTGAACTTATGTTTCAGGAAAGGCTTTCAAAGCTTAAAATAGTTGGGGAACGTATGGGTGGAATGCTTGAAGTATACATAGCAATAGCTATACTTCTAGGATTAGGATTCTACACAATATACATAGTCTCAATGGCTCTAGGAGGATTTGCCCAAGTCCCATTATTTACGGGAGGAAGCTTCTTCATGTTTGCGTGGATAATAATGCCCATGATATCCTTCGCATTCATATACCTTATAGATGTCATGCAGCCTAAATATCCTGAAAGCGAATGGACATCATACTATATATTCTTCATATCCCTACCCATAATGGTAGTTCTATTCATCGGGATGAGTGTATCCTACATGGCACCTGAAATAGCATCATTTATTCCCATACTCCTCCCCCTAAAAGAATTCTGTAGATATCTAACAATCGACGTATTAAAGCTTGAATCAGGATTTGAAGCTGGAGTAGGAGCAATAATAGCGTTAACTATAGGAACCCTACCTGCAGCTATTATTGAACAGGTAAAAATAAGAAAGCTTAAAGGAGTTGAAAACGGTATAGTGCTTTTCCTAAGAGATCTAGTTGAAGTAAGAAAAACAGGTATGAGTCCTGAACACTGCATAATGGATCTTTCAAGTAGGGATTACGGTAGATTCTCAAAATATCTAAAAGTTATAAGCAACCAGGTTGGTTGGGGTACTCCATTCAAAAAGGTTTATGAAACATTCCATAAAAAGGTTAAGGGATGGCTATCAAGAATAATAATGTTCCTACTAATAGACGCTATAGAGGTTGGAGGAGGAGCTCCTGAAACCCTAGAATCACTTACAAGATTTGGAGAAATGATAATTGCCCTAGAGAAAGAGAAGAAAATGATTCTAAGACCACTACTACTAGTACCATACATTGGAGCTATGACATTCATAATCTCCACAATAGTTCTACTATCATTCATGAGGACCTCGCTTGCAATAGCTCATAGAAGCATAGCATTCGCCCAGTTTGCAACAATAATGCTTCCACCACTAATAATACATACATACATAACAGGACTCGTAGCCGGAAAAATAAGCGGGGAAAGAGTTGCAAACGGATTTAAACATGCATTAATCCTACTACTAACATCAATAATAACAATAATAATATCCCCACTACTCTCAGTATCACTACAATTCGGGTGAGGAAATGAGGAGGAAAGCACTATCAATAACAGTAACAACAGTAATACTTGCACTAGCAATACTAATACTATCATCAGCCTCAGCATACCTAGTAACAAACATATTCGAAATACAAAACCAACAAACAGAATTCAACCAAGCAAAAGAAATAGCAGTATACCTAGCACAATCAATAGAAGACGTAGCATTCAGAAGAGGAACATCAACATACGTAAGATTCAACCTAAGAACAATAAAACCAAACTACATAAACGAATACGCAAAAATAACACTAACAATAAACTCCCCCAGTAAATCATGGACTCCAATAAATAATGAAGAAACAGGGACAGTAATGATTCAGGGTGGAAGCTACGCATCAACAAGCTTCGAACCCCTAAGAGGATTAAGTAAGATAACGGAGAACTGGAGGGAGGAATCAATAATAGTTAAGGAGAGCACAACACCACTAGTATGGGTCTATACAGAGCAGAGTGATGGAGCTAAAATATGGCTTGACCCAGTAAGAATAAGAGTAACATATCTAGGAGTATTAAAATATAGCTGGGGAATAATGAATGGAGAACCACAATTCCAATTAACAAATATTGTTGAAGTTAAACTCATAAAGCTAAAATTTGGAGGAGCAGTAAGCGGTACAATACTAAACATCAAGACATTGTGTGAAAACATAATTATAAAACAGCTAGGCTTCGAACAATCACAACAAATAAGTATTGAAGCAATATTAAATATAGATGGTGAAGAATACTCTCAACAGCTAAATAATTTAATACCGCTAAGTAATTTAAATTATCCAACTATTGTTACTGTTATTGTTTCTGAGGTTGAAGTATATATGCTTGGAGGATAGTATGTCTCATCCAATACTTTCGCATGTTATAGGTACTAGTATGCTTATTGTACTCTCAATAATAATAGTGGCCTCCATCACCATGATTGTACTAGTTGTTCAGATTGATGGTTTAAAAACAAGATTACAGGAAGTAGTTGAGAGTATAGCATCAACAATAACTGAAACAGTAACCATAATGAATTGTTCAAGTGTAAACAGATACATAATTAAGGAAATATCAATACCTAAAGATCTTGAGGAGAAGGGATTCATAATAAGTCTTGGAAAAGATTTAAGCGGATACCATGTTAAAGCCTACATGCCTACAGCACCATGGATAAACGTTAAAACACCACTAAACTGGGCACTAGAAAAAATAAATGTAAATATAAATGAAGGAAAACTGGAAATAAATGGGAAGGAGATAAATATAAATGGATATATAGTATATAAAACTAATCAGCTTAGAAGTGGATATTTAAAGCCATTAGTATGGTGTATAAAAACAGAGCAAGGAATAGAGGTAGGTTTAGGATTTGAAAATCCATCATAAATAGCCAGCTAAGATTACAGTTTAATAGCATAGTTTAACATGCCCGCTATAATTATTCTAAGCTATTCACTAACAGCTTCATAAAATCCAGTTTAAAACTAAAACCATGAAATGTATTTCAACAGTAAACATTATATACGCCTAATCTATTATAGAGATATGCATGTTACTTTAGATTATCTTGTAGCTGGATTAGTAATAATTATAATACTTGCATTTTCAGCTAACTCGATATTTTCTCTTACATCTGTGAATCTAAAGCATGTAGAGGAGGAGCAGTTAAACCCTCTAACTGAAAGGCTTTTAGATAAAATACTGCTAACACCGGGGGAGCCTACGTATTGGGGTAATATTTATGATTATGAAGATGAAGCAGATATTACTGGCTTTGGTTTAGCATACATTAAAAATAACGTTATAAATTCCTACGTTATAGATCCTGATAAAATGTCAAGAATGATACATCCAGTTTTCCAAATCTCCCCGGAGAGGATTACCAATTTGCTTGGCTTAACTTGGGATGGTGGACATCCTAAGTATGGTTTTAGATTAAGAATAGTTCCAGCATTAAATATAACAATTATTCCTGATGAAAGTAGCTATGTGAAAATTGGTAATGATAAACTATACACTAACTTCACTATAACTGTTAGAAGCTATGATGGTTATCCAGCAGCAAACTCTAAGATTAAAGCAATGTATTTAGCTGCAAAGTATAAGGAGGGTGGAGGAGGTCAAGAAGATTGTGTAGATTACTCCCTAATAAGAAGCAGCACCACAGCAGATTGGAAGGGTGAAGGAAACATAAAATTCTCAATAAGTAGTGCTGGCTTTCAGGGATATAATAAAGCCTCATTCATATTAATCGTTTACGCAAGCTATAGTGGAATAAAATCTTTTAATACGTATAATTTACGTTCACAGGATATTCTAAACGCATCAATTATAGGTAACTATTTAATTGTTGAGTTTCCCCAAAATGAGGATCCCCAAGGTGCACGTTTCCTAAGAGGGCTAGTCCAGATAAGTGAATATGCTATAGCTGAGGCTAAGATAAAAAATGTAAGTCGGGGGGAGAGTGGATGGGTAATAAATAAGGGAGGGAAGAGTTATAGGGTATATGAAATAAGCGGTATGGATCCATCATTGAATACTGATGTTTTATTTATTAAATGGATTGGGAGGTTTTGGATTTCAGTAATGCGATACCCCCCACTAGTAGATTATGCAGCTCCCTCTATGGCTCAAGCATTAAAAATAGTTACCCTACATAGATACTGTAGAATTGGTGAATTAACATATGTTGCTGAACTTTCAGTTTGGAGGATGGCTGAATGAACTCTAAGGCTCTACTTAGAATGATTGAAGCCATACTAGCAGCAATAATAATACTTACATCCTTCACCCTATCATATTATTATTCAGCTCCACCAAATCCATTTACTGTAAGAGCTAAAGGAGATCTTGAGAAGCTAGCATACGACGTACTGCATAGACTTGCTGAGGAGAAAGCATTCGATGAAGCCATAAAGGAACCATCAATATGGATGAATGAACTAGCAGCAGCATTAAGAACCCTACTACCTAAAAACATAATCTACAACTTAACAATATATCAAGCAGTTAAATCTACCGAAAATAATGTAAATCTTATTCCTATAGGAAGAAGTACTACTAATATTGAAAATTATGAGGAAGCAGTAATTAGAGCAAGTGAGATGGGAGGAGCAACACTAACATATTCCTATTCATCATTGGAAAACGGGGAGTTTTATGTTCTAATACTGCACTTAACATTAGCTAGAACTGAGAGGTGAATGTATGAGTAGTAAAGCCCAATTCATAGTTATTGCTGCATTTCTCATAAGCATAATAGTTACTAGTCTAGCAGTATCCCTCTACTTGACAGCAACTCAATACCAGGAATTCAGATATAAACCATGGAAGGAAATAATTATAAACATAGATAAAGACTTTAAAAGAACATTAACAAGAATTCTTGCTCTATCAACAAGAGAATGCAATAAAACATTTACAGAAGCAAATCCATTCCCACCAAGTGAATTTCCCTCTTTCGGAACGAAAGCTAAGGAAAATATTTCATACTGGTGTCAAGTACTAGTACAATCGTATCCAGATGCAGGATTACAGCTAAACCTAATCTTTAATGGAGAGGAGCTAGAGGAATTATCAGAAAGCTGTAATGGAGTGGAAGGAAATGATAGACTAATATACTGCTGCTGGGGTTCTAGCAAAAGCTTTTCAGTTATTTATGCTAAGTTAGCCATAAACCTAATAGATTATGGACTTTACGGATATGTAAGTGAAGGATACATAGCACTAAACGCATTAATAAATAATATAGAAATAAAAAAGATGGGGAATAAAGCGAAGGTAAACTTTACGCTTCATGTAGAAAAAGAATATGGAGAGCCTGTTGCATCACTCTCAATAGAAAACTATAACTTTACCAATCAAGATACTCTTACAGGATGGCTCATAGGCTACCTTAACTCTAACAACCAATTACAATTCCTAGAAGCCAGCAACATTACTGACTTTAAATACTCAGCAGGCGGAAACTACAATATAGTGCTTAATATAGAGGATAAGAATATTAATCCGGAAAATCTATCTCTATGGCTATGGATTAGAGATGAAAGAGGAATACTTGTAATCGCAAGCACCATTAGCCATTTAGTAACTGAATACTTTTACTTAACTGTTGAAACAGATCCTTCAGAAATTGTAGATATTCCTGGTGAGGGATACTATGAAAGTGGAGCATCTGTTACGTTAGAAGCTCCTCAAAGTGTTAAAGTAGATAATGAACATTATCTCTTTGATCATTGGGAAGTTAAAGTTACTGGTAGTAATGGTATTCCAGTAACCTATAAACAGAGAAAAATAACTGTTTATATGGACGACAATTATACCGCAACAGCCTGCTACAAACTTAAGAAGCATAGCTAGTATAGTTAGATAATTCTTCAATGGCTAAACTAGAATAATGTTTCACTATTTAAGCTTAAGACATAGTAATCCCATATCCCTCCTAAAACTCTAACTCCACTCTAAATAAGTTTGAAGTCATTGCAAAACTCTACTATCAGGGTTTAACTGGTTAAATTCTACATGTTAGAATAGTATTGTAAGAAGATTGCTAACATGCTTAAATTCCGGAGTTTTACAATGAGTTCTTTAATAAGTGCTATGCCTCACAGCTTAGGGAAATATGTTTCTTAAGGCCTAATGGAAATCCAAATAGGTTAAACTTCATACAGGAAGCTTTCAGGGATGTAATGATTGATATGTGTAATGCTTATGAGTTGATAGATTCATGCTAATGAAATATGAATTAAAAGATAAACATTAAGAATTCCAGGAGCATAATGCTTAATATGTGGTTAAATACGTCTAAGTTATAGAGCTTTATAGAGTTGTAAGCAATGTGAGGGTTTCAAATATTTAATCTATCACCATACCTAACAGATCTATACTGATTAGGATTTGAATAGGAGTTTAAAGAAGGCTAACAGGAATGTCAATACAATAATGGGGGAACATAAAGTATAAGGCTTAAGTTATTCATTACAAATCTAGTAAATAAAATTACTATCTAGTATTTCGCTCTAGGTTTTCTACTTATTAATAATTTAATGTTTACCGTAGATTCATATTGTTGTTACTGTTTTCTAGGTTCTATGTGGAATTCGCAGTAGTTATCTCCTGCAGCTATACATTTCCTCTCTACTGCTATTACTTCCCTACCTAGTAGGCTACTTAATGCTCCAGCTATCTCCCCTCTTACATATTGGCATGATGGTATCTTCATCCTCCCCCTTATTGGTGTCGCCTCACATGAATCGTAAACCCTTACAATAGCTCTCCCACCATCAACATCTAGCATAACCAATTCAGAATTGAATTCTCCGAAGCTTCTATCCAAATCAAACGCTACCCTAACAACATCTCTTAACGGTAGATTTAAAGTCTCCAACTGCTTCTTAACATACTCAGCATAAGCATATCCCGAATAATATCCTAAATGGTAGAATATTGCTACAGCCCCATCCCCAATCCTCCTCCTAAAC
>Ga0105162_1002272_pt1 | contig 10204 bp, 6 predicted proteins | sample JNZ201metaG_FD_81532 | JGI IMG/M metagenome (GOLD analysis project Ga0105162, IMG submission 81532) | Hot spring microbial communities from Jinze hot spring, China to study Microbial Dark Matter (Phase II) - JNZ 20120812A | ecosystem: Environmental > Aquatic > Thermal springs > Hot (42-90C) >...
CTCCAGGGCTTCCAGCTGAGCAGGCGTGAGTATCGGGCCCGGCAGTTCGATGAGATGCGCGGCCTGCTCCTCGGGCATCAGCAGGTTGGCCCGTTCCCCCAGGAGCACCGTTAAGGACATCACCCGGGTTTCCCGCAGGGGATCAATGGGCGGGTTGGTCACCTGGGCGAAGCGCTGCTTGAAAAAGTTGTAAAGCGGCCGGGGCCAGCCGGAGAGCATCGCCAGCGGGGTGTCGTCCCCCATAGAGCCAATCGGCTCCTGGCCGGTCCGCGCCATTGGGCGGAGGATCAACCTTAGCTCCTCGGCGGTGTAGCCGAAGGCGATCTGCTGTCGGAGGAGAGCGTCCGGGTTTGAAAGGGCAGGGGCCTGCGGAGGCTCCGACAGGCGCAAGCGATGACGGCGGACCCATTCCGCATAGGGACGTTGAGCGCTGAGCTCCGCGCGCAGAGAAGCATGGTCCTGCACTCGACCGGTTCGGAGATCCGCGGCCAGCATCTGGCCAGGCCCAAGGCGATCCAGCTTGAGGATGCGCTCTGTGGGGATCTCCAGCGCGCCGATCTCCGACCCACAATAGAGCAGGCCATCAACGGTTCGCAGCACCCGCAGCGGGCGCAGGCCGTTGCGATCGAGCAGTGCGCCGACGAAGCGGCCGTCGGTGAACAAAACGGCTGCCGGGCCATCCCATGGCTCCATCAGGCCCTGATGGAAAGCGTAGAATCCCCGGGCGGCCTCGTCGAGATCCACCGCTTTCTCCCACGCCTCGGGGATCAGCATGCGCATGGCATGGCGGATATCGTAGCCGGAGCGGATCAGGAACTCGACCACGTTATCCAGCATCGCCGAGTCGGAGCCGCTCCGGTCGATGATCGGCCGCAGGTCTTCGATCGTCTCCCCCCAGAGGGGCGAGGCCAGGGTGGCTTCCCGCGCGCGCATGCTGTTGACGTTCCCCTGGAGGGTGTTGATTTCCCCATTGTGGCAAAGGGTCCGGAAGGGCTGGGCGCGCGCCCAGGCGGGCAGGGTGTTGGTGCTGAACCGCTGATGGAAAATGACGAAGTCGGTTTCGAAGTCGGGATTCGCCAGATCGGGGTAGAAGCGGGGGAGATCCCGCGCCAGGACGAGGGCCTTATAGACTATGGTGCGGCAGGAAGCGGAGGCCACATAGCATGAAATTCCCCGAGCGGCCAGGGCCCGCTCGGCCCGGCGACGGGCGCGATACAGGCGGCGGTCGATCCCTTCGGGAGTATCCGCTCGTTCGTCCGCCAGCAGCGCCTGGAGAATGGAGGGACATGTGGCCCGGGCACGGGGCCCCAGGATCTCCGGACGGATGGGAACCGGGCGCCAGGACAGGAGATGGAATCCTTCCTCCACAAAGGCGGCCCGCAGAATCCTCTGGGCGTCCCTCTGAGCACAGGGCTCCACCGGCAGGAAGATCATGGCGGCGGCCAGGCGCGTCGGATGGGGAGGATGAAGCCCCTGGGCCTCCAGGAAACGGAGGAACAGGCAGCGGGGGAGCGCGGTGAGCACCCCCGCGCCATCCCCGGTGAGCCCATCATCCGCGGTCGCCCCCCGGTGGGACATCCGATCCAGCGCCTGGAGCGCCATGGCGAGCAACGTATGATCCGCCGGTCCTCCAGGGCGGGCCAGCAAGCCGATCCCGCAAGCGTCCCGTTCCCTCCGCTCCGACACTTCCATGGTTCACCTCCGATCGACCGTCCCCATGGAGCCGGTGGATATTGCTATCGATTTTGTGGAGCTCAGGGGTTGCTGTCATCCCCCATCAGGGCCATTTTGAGGCACCCAAATGGGCCATTTATGGGGGATACATTCAATCGAGAGCCGGGTGAGGCTGGAAGAGCGCTTTTCTCTCCTGTCCCTCAACCCCGGATCCTCTTCCTCTCGAGGTGGATCGCGAGGGATGGCCAGCTGGACGGGACCCCAGACGCCCATCCCATAACGTATCCATCCCTCTGCGGCCCTCTGGGCCGCGGGAGGGCTCTCCTCCTATCCAGGGAGGATCCAGACGGTCAGCCGCCCAGCCCGCTGGTTCAGAGTCCGGTTAAAGAGTAAGGCTCTCAAGTTCACCAGATAGAGGGGCGAATGGCTTTCAGGATGGTTACTCGAGCAGGACGAAGCTCACTAAAATAAGCGGGGATGGCGGAGATCCATTTGATTCGGGGAGATTGGATCGATGGGGGGACGGATTCTTCTGATCGATGATGACGCTTTACTCCGTCGCAGCCTGGCTTTCAGCCTCGAGCAGGCCGGCTTCCAGGTCCACACGGCGGCCAGCGCGGAGGAGGGGCTGGCCATCGCCGCGCGGGAACGGCCCGACCTGGTCCTCCTGGACATCGGGTTGCCAGGGATGGACGGGCTGGAAGCGCTGCGGCGATTCCGGGAGGCTCTGGGACTCCCGGTGATCTTCCTCACGGCCCGAAGGCGAGAGCTGGACCAGGTGGTCGGGCTCGAGTTGGGGGCTGAGGACTACATCACCAAACCCTTCAATACGGATGTCCTGATTGCTCGCATCCGCGCGGTCCTGCGCCGGATCCGCTCGTCGTCGACGGCGTCGCCCTCGTCATTCCCGCTGGTCGTGGGGGATCTGGTCATCGATCCAGCGGCGCGCACGGTCACCGTGGCAGGCCGCCCCCTCTCCCTGACGCCCAGGGAGTTCGATCTACTCTACACGCTGGCCCTGGCGCCGAACCGGGTTCTGTCTACCGAAACCCTCCTGACTCAAGTTTGGGGAGCCGAATACGCGGGCCAGTCCGAGACGCTCTATGTGCATATCCGCTGGTTACGAGAGAAGATCGAAGAAGATCCGGAACATCCCCAGCGGATTGTGACCGTTCGAGGAGTGGGCTACAAGCTGGTCCCTAAGGAATAAGGGGGAACCCCCATGCTCCGCACATTTCGTTCCCGCCTCTTGCTCAGCATGCTGCTCCCCTTTCTCCTGAGCGCCCCGATCCTGGGACTGACGCTCACGGAGCTGGTGGAGGAACGCATTCTCCTGCCCTCCCTGGCCCAGGAGATGGCGGATCAGGGGATTCTGATCGCGCGGCTGGGGACAGTTCTTCCGGAGATCTGGACGGATCCCGCAGCCGCGCAGGCCTTTCTGCAGGCGCTGGCGATCCGGCAACCCACGCAAGTGCTCCTGCTGGATTCCGCTGGCCGTTTGCTGGCCGCCCCGGGGGAGGCACAACCCGGCCTGAGGTCCTTCGCTGGAGGGCCGCTGTTTGAACGAGCGCAGCGGGGAGAGGTGGCGTGGCAGGCTGCTCTCCGGGGAGTGGATTCCGATATTATCCTGGATGTCCTCATCCCGGTGACCAGCGAGCAGGGGACCCGTCTGGGGTATGTGCGACTGTTGCGCCGTCTACCGGATGTCACGGAAGGGTTTCGCCAGGTCCAGCGCCTGGTGCTGGGCACGCTGGCGATGGGGTTGGTCCTGAGCGGATTGTTCAGCTGGATCCTGGCTCAATCCCTTAGCCGTCCGCTCCAGCAGGTTACCCGCGCGATCGCTGAGGCCCCACTGGAAGGGCCAGCGGTCACCCTATCGGAAAGCGGGCCGCTGGAGATCCGGCAGCTCGTTCAGGTCTTCAATCGGCTTCAACAGCGGCGGGTGGAGCTGGAGGAGACACGCCGTCTGTTGTTGAGGAGTATCGTCCATGAATTCGGACGGTTGATTGGCGCGTTGCAGGCGGCCCTCCATGCCCTTCAGGGAGGTGCGATGGAAAACCCGCCCCTCCGTCAGGAGTTGCTTCAGGGGATGTCACAGGTGTTCGGCGAGCTTGCTCGGTTGCTGGAGGACCTGGCGCATCTCTATCGCCATTCAGCGGGCCCGCTCTCTCTACAGCGACGCCATCTGGAGCTGGGAGCCTGGCTTCGGGAGCAGGCGGCCCTTTGGGCTGGGATCGCCCGTGAACGCTCTTTACACTGGAAGGAGGAGATCCCGCCGGACCTTCCGGCCATCCAGGCAGACCCAGAACGCCTGGCCCAGGCCCTGGAAAACCTGGTGGATAACGCCCTGAAGTTCACACCACCTGGCGGATGCGTGGCCCTCCGCGCGGAGAGCCGGGATCAGGAGGTCCGAATCCACGTGCAGGACACCGGGCCGGGGATTCCTCCCGAGGACCTGCCGCGCCTCTTCGAACCGTTCTATCGGGGTAGCCAGGAGGGCCGCCCCGGTCTGGGGCTGGGGCTATTCCTTGCCCGGATGATCGTGGAAGCCCATGGGGGGCACCTGGAGGTGGAAAGCCGGACCGGGGAAGGAAGCCGTTTCACACTGATCCTGCCGCTGAAGTAGGAGGCCAATATGCTCAATCGGATGGTGCCGGCATGGGAGATCGGGATTCGCGCTGCGGCGGTCTATCTGGCGGTTGTGCTGGGCTTGCGCTTAAGCGGAAAGCGGGAAATCGGCCAGATGACCCTGTTCGATCTGGTGTTGTTGCTGCTGCTCGCCAATGCGGTTCAGAACGCGATGGTCGGGCCGGACACCTCACTGATCGGGGGGATCCTGGCGGCAGGGGTTCTGCTGGCCCTGAATCTCGCTGTGGCCTCCTTACGCCTCCGATGGCAGCCGTTGCGTGCGTTGTTGGAGGGAATGCCCACCCTGCTGGTGCTTCATGGCCGGGTGCTGGAAAGGAACCTCCGACAGGAGGGGCTGGATTTGGAGCTCCTGGAGGCAGCGCTGCGGGAGCATGGGATAACCGACATCCGGGAGGTGGAAATGGCTGTCCTGGAGGTTGACGGCTCGATCAGCGTGGTTCCCGCGGGTGGGACGACCCATCGGGTCCGACATCCCGCGCGGTTCCTCCGTCGTTCAGGATAGCCTTTATGGGGCGAACAGCCCTTAGGGAAAGAATATCGCTCTACAACCTGAAGCCCCGGAGCGCCCGGGATGATGGGGCGGAATCCCCACCGGCCTCGTCCAGCAGCTCCACCACGTGCTGCACAGGGATCGCGAGCCCAGCCCGTTGCAGGCCCATGGCCAGCTGCAGCATGCACCCTGCGTTGGCGGTCACCACCCGATCGGGGGCGATGCGGCGGATCTGGGTTATCTTCTCCTCGAGCAGGGAATTCGCAATTTCCGGATGGATGACGTTGTAGATCCCCGCGCTGCCGCAGCAAAGATCCCCATCTGGCAGCTCGATCATCGTCAGGCCAGTGGCCTGAAGCAGTCGTCGGGGTTGCGCCCGAACTCCCTGGCCGTGGGCTAAGTGGCACGGATCCTGGTAAACGACCCGCCCGGACAGGCGCCGGGGGAGGGGGCGGAGGCCGACCGTGTCCAGGAATTCCGTGACGTCCTGCACCTTTGCGCTGAAGGCGCGGGCAGCTTCCGCCCATTGGGGATCGTCGCCGAGGAGCTCTCCATACTCTTTCATCGCCACACCGCAACCGGCGGCGTTGACCAGGATGGCGTCTACTTCCTCCCGCATGAAGGCCTTCAGGTTCCGGCGGGCCAGGGCCTGCGCCCGGCGCCGCTCCCCGGCATGGACGTGGAGGGCACCGCAACAAACCTGACCCCGAGGGATCACCACCTCAAATCCCTGGCGGGTGAGGACTCGAATGGTGGCCTCCTGGATGGGAGCCAGCAGGGTGCGCATGATGCATCCGGCCAGCAGGGCGACGCGCCCCCGCCGCTCCCCTACCGCCGGAACCACCCGGCCCACAGCCATCCCGCGCGCCGGAATCTGCTCCGGGAGCATGTTCTCCATCGTCCGAAGGGCATAAGGCAGGCGGTTCAGCCAGCCGGCCTTCCGGACGATCCGCTGGAGCCTGGTCGCCTGATACAGCCAGAGTCCCCGGGAGAGGAGACTCAGAAGGGTCGGGTGGGGGAGAATCAGGCCGAAGACCATCGTCCGCAGAAGCCGTTCCGCGGGGGCCATGGGGAGGGTGTGGCGGACCTGCCAGCGAGCGGCCTCCACCAGGCGACCGAACTGCACCGTGGCCGGACAGGCCGTCTGGCATGCCCGGCAGGCGAGGCAGACCTCCATGTGCTCCCGGAAATCCGGATTGATCTCCAGGCGTCCCTCCGCCACCGCCCGCATCAAATAGATCCGCCCGCGAGGGGAATCCGGCTCCCAACCCAGCACGCGGAAGGTGGGACACTGGTTCAGGCAGAGCCCACAGTGGGTGCAGCGCAGGATCTCCGCGTAATCCGGCGGATGGTCCGGAGTAAACCCTCGCACGGGAGGAAGCGAACGGCGGGTGGGCACTGATTCGATGGAAGAGGCAGGTGAAGCCATGGTCTACGCTCCTCCAGAAAGAGGATCACGTCGGCGGCCGGTAGGCGCTTTCCCATATCCTCCGATAGCGCGCGACTTCCTGGTTCCATTGTCCCTCATCCCAGCCCAGCATCATCCGAAGCCGGGGACCGTATCGTTCCAGGAAGGGGAGCGCCCCGTTCGGAAGCTGGAAGCCCAGCCGGGTTCGCCGCAATAGCAGATCGTCCAGGTGGACCACCGCCTCATGGGTGAGGATCCATTGTAGCTCCACCCATCGCAAATCCGTCCGGGGGATGCTTTCCTGCTCTTCGGTTGGAGCCTGAAGGAACATCGGAAGCACTTCGGGATCGTAACGGCTGGTCAGGCGGAGCCAGAGCGTCGGATCGAACTGTTCCGCCATGGCTTGCGCGGCCTCATGGACTTCAGGCTTCACCGGTTCCGCGGGTGGGCTGGAGGGTGCGGGCAGGCGCCGCCGAAGGGCCCGCAATGCGTCGCGCGCCATCACCCGGAACGTGGTGAGCTTCCCGCCCGTGACGGTCAGGATCCCCTCATCCCACACCGCATGATCCCGGGGCTCCCGCGAGGGGGGTTGCCGTCCGGTTCCGATAACCGCCCGCACGCCGGAGAAGGTAGCCGTAACGTCCGAGGCGGAGAGGTCCAGATGAGGGAAAGCCCGCCGCAGGGCAAGCAACAGGTAGTCCAGCTCCTCGGGCTGGATCGCCGGTTCGATCTCCAGATCCTGATCGTGATCCACATCCGTGGTGCCGACCAGCGTCATGCCTTCCCATGGGAGAACGTAAAGCGGACGGTGATCGTGAGGGTGGAGGAGGATGAGGCCCTGGGCGAGCGGGAGGCGCCATCCGGGCAGCAGCAGGTGGCTTCCTCGCAGGAGCCGTAGCCGGGGCGGCCGCTGGAGTTTCCCCCGCAGCTGATCCGCCCACGCGCCGGTGGCGTTCACAACCGATCGGGCCCGCACTTCGACTTCCCGACCGGATATCTGATCGCGGGCCATGACGCCTTCGATAGCCCCGGATCGGGTTTGCAGGAAACCTTCCACCCGAACGTAGTTCAGCGCCGCCGCGCCCCGGCGGACGGCGTCCAGGATCAGCCGGAGCACCAGCCGCGCGTCGTCCGTCACGGCATCCTGATAGCGGTAGCCCCCCCGGAGGCCTTCCGGCCATAGATGGGGAGCCAGGATGAGCAACGCCTCTCGAGGGAGATACTGATGGTTCTGGCGACCGGCGAACCCATCGTAAATCCAGAGCCCCATGGCCATCGCCGCCCGTCCGATGGGATCATCGCGGTAAAGCGGCATCAGGAAGCGGAGGGGCTGGATCAGGCCGGGGAAGGCGCACAGGAGGCGTTCCCGCTCCCGCACCGAATGCCAGGTGGTGCGGATCTGCCTCTGGCGCAGGTAGCGCAACCCGCCGTGGACCATCTTCCCGGACCGGCTGGAGGTGCCCCAGGCGAAGTCGCGTTGCTCCAGCAGCACCGCGCGGAATCCCTGGCGCGTGGCCTCCTCCAGCAGCCCGGCTCCCGTGATCCCGCCGCCGATGATGATGAGATCCCAGGGCTCGTTCAGTCGAAGCCACGCCTCTTCGCGGTTCATGGGCATTGCCTCATCCCTATGGAATCCATGGTGCTCGTTTGGGTTTCCGGCAGGAAAGATCCTGGCTCATGGGGCCTTCGGGATGAAATCCCCTGTTTGGGCCTGAGCTGAACTGTGGATCGAGCAGGCCCCTCCCCCTGGGTCGCGGGGAGGGGGAAATCGAATATTCCCGGCTACGAACAGGGGCATTGGGCCCACCTCCACATTCGTGTATTCGTGCCCTGATTCGTGGACGGCCCCGCCGCGCAGGGCAGATACGGGGCCTGTTCCTGCGTTCGGCACGCCCTCCGAGGATTTCCGCGTGGATCCTTCACATCTCCGCAATTAGCTTGCCCGGGTTCATTTGCCCGTGAGGATCCACGGCCTGGAAGATCGTGCGCAGGATGGCCAGGCCGAGCGCGCCCTTCTCCGCCTCCAGGTAAGGTTGATGATCCACCCCCACGCCGTGCTGATGGCTGATCGTCCCCCCCAGGCGCAGGATGGCCTCGCTGGCCGCATGCTTCAGACGGTGCCAGCGCTTCAGATTTTCCTCCGGATCTGGAGTTAGCCGGAATATAAAGGTGGTGTAGACATTCGCCCCGTGGGGATAAACATGGGAGATATGGCTGAACGCATATACCCGTTCCCCCTCATCTTCGAGCCCATGGCGCAACGCCTCTTCGATGGCGGTGACCATGCGGGGCACACGGGTCCAGATGACGGCGGTCTCCAGAGTGTCGACGGCGTAGCCCAGCTCCCAGAGGGTGTTGCGCAGATAGGGAGATCGGAAACGCTGGCGCAGCCATTCCCGGGCCAGGCGGCTCCCAAGCGATCGGCCGCGATAGCGCGCCGCGATATGGTGGACTTCCGCCACCGCGGCGTGGACCACGCGGCGGGTTCCGGCGGCGGCAACCAGGAGCATGGAGCGGTTTTCCCCCAGCCCCTGCAAACGGAGCCAGCCTTCCAGCAGACGGATCACCCGCTCGCGGCCGGCCAGGCGCAGCGTCATCCGGGTTTCCTCCGGTGTGCTCAGCCGGAGCATGGTCAGGGGAAGCCCCGCCTGAACCATCTCCCGCATCGCGGCCAGCCCGTGGGCGAAATCCGGGAAGAAGAAGGTCTGGAGCGTCTCGACCTCCGGCAGCGGGCGCACCCGCAGCGTTGCTTCGGTGAGAATCCCCAGCCGGCCTTCCGAGCCCAGGACCAGATGACGGAGATCCGGCCCTGCCGCGGAAGGAGGGAGGACCGGGAGGATCCACGGGCCTTTCGGCGTCTCCAGTCGCCCCCCGACGAACATGTCCTCGATCCGTCCATAGCCCAGGGCAAACTGGCCGACGGACCGGGTCATGATCCAGCCCCCCAGGGTGGAGTATTCAAAGGATTGGGGGTAATGCCCCAGGGTGAAGCCATGGGCGCGCAATATAGCCTCCAGGTCAGGGCCCCGGATGCCGGCCTGAAAGGTGGCCAGGGCGCTCACCCGATCCAGGGCGAGAAGGCGGTTCATTCGGCTCAGGTCGATGACCAGGGCCGGTCGGGGATCCGGCAGCAGCCGCAGATGCCCGACCACGCTGGTGCCACCGCCGTAGGGCACCACCCGGGCGCCCACCGCCTCCGCGTAGGCCAGCAGCGCGCGCACCTCTTCATTGGTTTCGGGAAAAGCTACCCCATCGGGTGCCTGGATCCGCCCGCTGCGGGCCGCGATCCAGTCTGGCAGCCCCTGGCCCACCGCGTGACGCAATCGGATTTCCGGGTCCGTCTGGATCAGCGGGTTGGGGGGAAGGCGGGAAGGGGGAACACCGGCCAGGGCTTCCTCCAATGTGCAATCCCGCGGAAGTATCCCCGGCCCCAACTGTTCCTCCAGGAACATCCGGGCGATCGATGGTAAGGGAACCTCCACCGTGGCTTCGCCCCATCCATTCCAGCGACGCATCGGAGGCCTCATCTGGAAGGAAGGTGATGTGGGATCAACGGTCCAGCGGCCAACCTTGTCCTGAATTCCCGCAGGCTTAGAGAGCGTCTGAAAATTCAGTTATGAGCGTATATGAGTATGAAGGCGTGCCAGGCGTGTGATCATCTGTTCGTAGTCGGGCACGAAGCGAAGCGGAGTGCCCCTTATAAGCGTGCACAAAAAGAACGGGCACTGACGTGCCCTACTACAAACGAAAAGACTTGGTTCGTAGTAGGGCACGGAGCGCAGCGGAGTACCCGTTATGAGCGTGCACAAAAACAAAGAACGGGCCCGGACGTGCTCTACTGCGAACTCAAGCGCAGGCGTGTGGGGCCAACCCCGAATCACCCACGAATCCCTATACGGCATTCGTGTATTCGTGCTCCATTCGTGGACGGCATTCTTCCATCAGGCAAATTTTCAGACACGCACTTAGAGTAACGTTACAGC
>Ga0105162_1002274_pt1 | contig 10199 bp, 11 predicted proteins | sample JNZ201metaG_FD_81532 | JGI IMG/M metagenome (GOLD analysis project Ga0105162, IMG submission 81532) | Hot spring microbial communities from Jinze hot spring, China to study Microbial Dark Matter (Phase II) - JNZ 20120812A | ecosystem: Environmental > Aquatic > Thermal springs > Hot (42-90C) >...
GCACCGCGAGGTCCGCGGCGTCCAAGCCCTTGTAGATCTCCTCCACGAACTCCACCAGACCCGGGGTCACAAGAAGCCCGACCTTGCGCTCCCGCCAGGTGCAAGCCGCCACGGCCAGATCGATGGAGATCCGGCGGTTCTTCTCCTCGGGGCTGCGGTCGAACACGGCCTCCGGCGCCTTGGCCGCCTTGAGCGCAGCCTCGGCCAGCGCGGTCTTGCCCGACCCGGAGTGGCCCACCAAACAGAGGCTATAGGCTTTTGCCATCTGGATCACCTCGACAGTTGCCGCAAAACGTTGCAGCCAGTATATCCTAGGGTTGGAGGGCGGACAAAGTGGGCATCTTCAGCGTGCGCGGCAAAACGGGACGCCGGGTGCAGGCCCTGGTGGAGGAGCACCTGCGTTGGGTGGAGGCCACCCTCTCGGCCATGCGGGAGGCCGTGGAAGCCTATTTAGCGGGGGAAGGCTGGGAAAAACTGGAGGAGCGGGCAATCCACGTGCATCGCCAGGAAAGCCAAGCGGATGACGCCCGCAAGAACGCGGAGGTCCAACTGGTGCGGGGAGCCCTCCTGGTCGGGACCCGCCGCAACCTCCTCAACATCCTGGACGCCCTGGATCTCGTGGCCAACAGCGCCGAGGCCGCCGTGGACTTCCTCGTCTACCAAAGGGTCGCCGTTCCCGCGATCCTCCACCCCCTGATCCGCGATTTCCTGCAGGGCTTGACGGAGGAGTGGCGCCTTCTGCGCGAGGCCGCCCAGAGCTTCCTTTCGGGCAAGGCCCAGGACACCGTGCGCCTATGCGAGGAGGTGGACCACCAGGAAAGCCATCTCGATGAGATCCACAAGCGCATGATCCTCCGCCTTTTCGGCACGGACCTTCCCTTGGCCGAGAAGATCCAAGCCCGGGACTTCGTGGACAAACTCGAGGCCTGCGCCAACGCCATGGAGGACGTGAGCGACCTCCTCACCGTGGCGGTGGCCGTGTCCCTCACGTTCTGAGGAGGTGGCGGATGTTTTGGGAGCGGCCGAAGAGCCTGCGGTTTGCGGAGCACGCCCGGGCCGTGGAGGAGACGGCGGAGGAGTTGGGGAGGCAGATCCGGGCCTGGCTGCGCCGGGAGGCGGTTCAGGCGGAGCTCGTGAGCGAGCGCGAGCACCGCGCGGATGTGATCAAACGGGAGATCCGTGTGGCTTTGGCCAAGGCGCGCCGCCTCCCCCTTCCCAAGGATCGGCTTCTGGAGCTCCTCTGGCACCAGGACGAGATCGCGGATCTCTGCCAGGACACGGCGCTCCTCATGGCCCTCCGCCGGCCGGAGTTGGGGCTGGAAATGGAGGATGCCTTCCGCTCCCTGGCGGAAGGACTGAGCAAGGCCGTCCACGCCCACACCTTGGCCATCTCCAGCTTCGAGCAGGCCTTTCTGGGCGGGGGATTGAGGGCGAGCGCCGAAGAGATCAGCGCCCAAATCGACCTTGTGAACCGGCTGGAACACGAATCGGATCTTTTGGAGCGGGAAATCGTGGCCCAGGTGTACCGGCGCGAGGACCTCCCCGCCTTCGACCGCTACCACCTCGTGCAGCTCGTGCTTCTTTTGGGGAACATCGTGGACCAAGTGGAGAACGCCGCGGGCGACCTCGCGCTCCTCATGGCGGGGGTCCAACGGTGACCTTATCCAAAAGCCCCTCCAGCGTTTTGGGGCCGATCCCCGGAACCTTCAGGAGATCCTGCACGCTTTGAAAAGGGCCATGGGTTTCCCGCCACTCCACGATCCGTTTGGCGAGCACGGGGCCAATCCCCGGGAGTTTCTCGAGCTCCGCGGCGGTGGCCCGATTCAAGTCCAGAGGGCCGGCCTCCACAAAGCTCACCGGCACCACCACCGCGGCGATCTCCACGGGCTTATCCATCGCATGAGGGCGAGGCCGAACGGGTAGCCACCGTAGGCCCGCGTAAACGAGGGCGGCCGAAAGGAGAAGGAAGGCGGCCCAAAAGCGGGGGGAGGCCTTAGGCCAAAAGCTCCTGGATCCGGGCCAGGCCCCACCTTTCTTGGGCCAGGCGGGCCTCCTCCGGCTGGCGCTCATACCGCTCTTTGGCGAACTTGGCCTTCCAGGCGGCCACAAGGAGGTCACGCATGGCCGCTCGCACCTCCGGCCGCTCCCTGAGCCACGCGCCGTGGCGCGCCACCAGCGCCTCCACCTCCGGAATGTACACGTCCACCGCCACGGCCTGGGCGAACCGGGCGAGCGCCGCCGTGGGCTGCGTGGGAAGAAGATCAACTCCCTCCTGCCACCAACCGCGGCGCCGCAGCTCCTCCTCCGCCCGGGCGCGCATGCGCTCCCCCTTCGCCCGGTATTCCGGAAGCCGCCACACCGGAAACGCCAGGACTTCGTGCACACAGGTGTCGGGGATCGCAAACGCGCGGGGGTGGGAAACAATGCGGCCGTGCCAGGAAAGGCACCCTTCGCAGGTTCGCCAAGTCACGTTGGTGTAGCACTGGTAGAGCTGGAGGCGGCCGCGCAGGAGGTGGCCAAGAATGCGCAGGAAATCAAAAGGAGACATAAATGCCGAGGGTGGGAGTCGAACCCACACGCCCCTCGCGGGGCACGGGATTTTGAGTCCCGCGCGTCTGCCTGTTCCGCCACCTCGGCGTCCGGGCGATTATAACCCTGGGCCCTCGCGGGCCCGGCACCCCGCGCACACCCCGTAGCCCTGGATCACCACCTCCTCGAGGAAAAAGCCCTGTTCCTGGGCGGCCTCCTCCACGGCCCGGCGCGACGCCTCCGTGGGGAACTCCCACACCCGGCCGCAGCGCCGGCACACGAGGTGCCCATGGTCCTCCCGGCCGAAGGTGCGCTCGTAGTGGGCATGGGCCTCGCCGAACTCCACCTTGCGCACGAGCCCGGCGCGTTCCAAAAGCTCCAGGGTGCGGTAGACGGTGGCCGCGGAGACCCGCGGGCGCACAAGCCCCCAAAGCTCCGCGGCCTCGAAGTGCTTGGGGAGGTGGGCCAAGGCCTCCAGCACGGCCAGCCGGCTGCGGGTGACGTTGAGCCCCTCCCGCTGGAGGAAGCTCAGGAAAACCTCACGCGGGTCCGCTTCCCTCTCCATGGCTCCCTGGCCCTCGGAGGACGAGCTCCTTGAGCCTCACCCCAGCCTCCTTGGCCACAGGCCCGCACTTGGCCTGAAAGAGGAAGAAGATGGGGCCTCGCTCATGGGCGAGGCCCTCGAAGTTCCCCATGCCCTTGCTCACCACAAGGTCGGCGTTCCGGAAGCGCGCGCGAAATTCCGGGGAACAAAGGGGCAGGAACACCCCGGGGAGGTCCGAGCCCGTGGTGACGACCTCCACCTCCGGGGGGAGGCCCACCCCCTGGAGGTCGGCCAGGGTCACGTCGTTGAGGATGGGCCCGGCCCGCACGGCGAGGACCACGTGCTTCCCCCGCTCCAAAAGCTCCTCAATCAGGATCCGGTCGGCCACGATCTCCCCCGCGTTGTCCGCAAGGTAAAGGACGGTGTGCGCCCCTTCCAGCATCGCCTGGAATTGCGGAAAATCCCAGCGGCCGCGGGGGCTGGCCAGGGCCTGGTCCAGCATGTTCACGAAATCGATCTCTCGGTACACCCCAAGGTCCAAGGCGTTGGCGGCCGCGGCGATGTGCAGGGCCTCCTCCAGGGGGTTGGGGGCCGCGCGCACCCGCGCCTTGAGGTGGGGGTAAACCGCAAGAACCCGGGTGTTCCCCTCGCGTTTGGCGGGAAGGAAGGGGTCTCCCCCGCCCAGCCTTTCCCGCACGAGGGCGGCCACGGCCGCCCCCAGGGCGATGGGCGGCTCTTTCGGGTCCGCGCGCGCGGCCAGGGCCGCGGCCGCCGTCATGGCCTCCCAGAGCTTCCCCTCCTCCGCCCCGGCCAGCCGCCCCGCATTCAGCGTGGCTTGCAGGATGCAAGGGATGCACTCCGGGTACGTCCGCATTCGGCCCTCCTGTGCCGCGCTTTCCGGCAATCATAGCCGGTGGCGCCCTCAACCCGGAAAAAGGGGCGCATCTGGACCTTCCGCCTGTACAATGGCGGGTTGTGCGGGAAAAGATCGTTCAATGGGCTTTGGATCTTTTGCGCTTCCCCACGGTGACGGGGCGCGAGGAGCTCTGCGCGGCCTACCTCGTGGAGGAACTGGAACGGCTGGGGATGCGGGTGACCGAACAGCCGGTTTTGGGGGCGGGCGCCAACCTCCTCGCCGCCCGGGGGGAGGGCGGCCCCCTTCTCCTTACCCACCTCGACGTGTACCCGCCCTTTGAGCATCCTGACCCCTTCCTGCCCAAGTTGGAGGACGAGGCCATCGTGGGGCGCGGGGCCGTGGACGCCAAGGGCCAGATCGCCGCCCTTCTGGCCGCCCTCCACCAGACCGAAGAACCGGTCCAGATCGCTTTGGTGGTGGACGAGGAGGAACTGGGCCGGGGCTCGGAGGCCCTGGAAATCCCGCCCCACGTGGAGGGCGCGGTGGTTTTGGAGCCCACCCGGCTGGCCATCGCCGTGGCCGAGGCGGGCTCGGTGGGCTTGGAGGTGCTGGTGCGGGGGCGGCCGGCCCACGGAACCACCCCCTGGGCCGGGGAATCCGCGATCGAGCGAGCCTTTTCCCTCTACCACCGGCTCCTTTCCGCGCCGTTCATGGCCCACCGCCACCCCCTCTTCCCCAAAGGGGCCTGGGTGAACCTGGGCCGCATTGAAGGGGGCTACGACACCATGGTCGTCCCGCCCCACTGCCGCATGGAGATGGACCTGGGGTTCGCCCCCGGCCTCTCCGCCCAGGAGGTCCTCCGCCAGACCGAGGAGGCCATGGCCGAGGCCGAGCGCCTCTTCGTCACCGACGCCTGGGAGCCTTGGGAGACGGAGGCGGAGGCAAAGGTGGTGCGGGCGCTGAGCCAAGCCTACGTGACGGCGCTGGGGCGGAAACCCCTTTTCACCGGCATGCCCTCCTGGACGGACGCGGCCAACCTGGTGCGCAAGGGGATACCCACGGTGGTGTTCGGCGCCGGGGACCTGGCCGTGGCCCACACCTGGCACGAGGCCGTGAGCCTTGCGGAGCTTGAGGCCTTGGCCCTGGTCCTGGCCACCCTCATTCGCCTTTGGCCCCGGGTATAGGGCGGAACATGCGGATCCAGTCGCCCCAGCGGCCGATCTCCCGGAACCCCAGCTTCGCGTACCATTCCCGCGCTTTGTAGTTCCTTTCCCCCACCCAGAGGGCGGCGAGGGCCATGCCGCAGGCCCGGCCCAGGGCATAGGCCTCCTCCATCAGCGCGCGTCCCACTCCCTTCCCTTGCCAGGCCGGGGCCACCACGATCTCGTGGATCTCCAGCACCCGCCCCAGCTCCCAGTCCTTCCAGTCGGGGCAGGCCGCAATGAACCCCACGGGCCGCCCCTCGACCTCCGCCACGAGGAACCCCTCCTTGCAGGTGCGCCGCAGCCACTTCAGGTAGTGGCGGGCCTCGGCCGGGCCCTCCTCCCCGTACTCCTCCAGGCCTTGGTAGGCCGCAAGCAGGAGATCCACGAGGGCCGGGATGTCCTCCAGCGTTCCTGGGCGGATCGCGATCGTCCCCGTCGCTGGTCTTCCCTCAGGCATAAAAGAGAGGATCCTAAAAGCCTAAGCCAGAACCCCCGGGCCTGCCAACCCTCCGGGTTCCTCCCAAATCCCGATGGTCGGGGAGACCACAGGGGCTTAGGGTAGGGCCGTGCCGCTTATCGTATTTGCCGGAGCGCATCTTGGTTATGACTCCCAGCGGGTGCCCATCGGCGGAGGGGCCACGGTGGGGCATGCCCTGGTGCGCCATTGGGCCCAAACCCAGCCCTTTGAGCTCCTCGTCCTGGGCACCGGCCCCCTTCCGCCCCACCCGCAAGTCCCCTACCACCGCCTGCCCGTCGCTGAGGGGGATCTTCTCACCAACTTCTCCGTGCGGCGGTACGCCCGCATGTCCCGGGAATTTGAGCACGAGGTCACCCGCTTTCTTGCGCGCCTGGCCAAAGAACGGGATCCCCGCGACGTTGTGGTCCTGCACAACGACATCGTGGAGGCCGGGGATTTCGCGGCCCTCGCGCGCCTGGGCTTTCGACAAGCGACGATCTTCCACGTCGACGTCGTGGACTACACGGCCCAGATTTATCTGCGGGGCATTCTTTCCGCGCCAACCTTGGCCCGGCTTTGGCGGGGCCTGGCCCGCACCCCCTTGACCCGTCTCGCCCCCGACGTCCTGAAGCTCATCTTCGACAAACAAGAGCGCTGCGCGCGGTTCTGCGACCGCCTCATCGTGCCCTCCTCAGGGATGGCTGAGGTCCTGCGCGCTTCCTACCCGTGGCGCACCGCGGAGGACGTGGTGGTCGTGCCCTGGGGGGCGTTGGCTGATCCGGAGCCTCCGGGTGTGGCCGAGGCCGTGGAGGAGCTGCGCCGGCGCTATGACCCGGCCGGACGCCCCGTCCTCCTCACCCTGTCCCGCATCTCCCCGGAAAAAGGACAGGACCTCCTTCTGCGAGCTTTACAAATCTGGGACCGGCGCGAGCGGCGAGAGCTTCTTCTTTTCATCTGTGGAGAGGCGGCGTTCATGCACGGCCGGCCGTACTTGCAGAGGCTGCGGCGGCTCGCGGCGAAGCTGCGGCGCACCGAGGTGGTCTTCCCCGGGCACGTGGGCGGGGTGCGGAAGCACGCGTTTTTCCGTCTTGCGGACCTCTACGTTTTCCCTTCCCGCCACGAAAGCTACGGCCTGACCCTGATGGAGGCCATGGCCGCCGGTCTTCCCGTGCTCACCACAAACCACCGCTCCGCCCGTGACCTTGTGCGCCCGGAGTTCGGCCTCGTGGTGGCCCCCCGCCCCCAGGACCTCTACCGTGGACTTGCCCGCCTTCTTTCCCAGCCTGAGGAACTTGGGATTTTGGGGCAAAAGGCCAGGCGGTTCGCGCAAGCCCATCCGTTCGGCCAGGCCGCCGAGCGCTTGGCCCAAGTCCTCCGGGAGCTCGTGGCTGCGCCCAAGCCCGCGCCCGTTTCCTAGCGCCCCACCGGCTCCTGCCTCCACCCCAAAAGAAGGAGAAAGCTCAAGGCATGTAGGGCGCAAGAAACGCATAGCTCCAAAAGAGGCCCCGGACGGGAAAGGAGGGTGAACTCCCGACGCGGCCCCGCCGTAGCAGGAGGCGCTGGACTTCCCTGTTCTGCTCACGCTTAGCGCGTGGATCCGCCAGTAGAACCGTTTTTTAGCATGAACATGACCAAACCGAAGACGGTCGAGACGGGGAGAAAAGGAGCATCCTGTGGTCCCCAAGGCGACGTAGAGAGGCGCCCGGGCTCAAGGAGGGCAAGCAGCCGCTTGCGAGGGCCAGAAGGTGGGCGTTGCTCGCCGGCTCGGGTAAATATCGCCCGGCAGAGTCGCGACAACCTCAGGAAAAAAGGGGCCTGCCTCGGAAGCTTTGTTTCTTAATTCTGCGACTTTTCCTTCGCTTTTTGCGTGCACTTTCGCGCCTTGGCACGTTAAAATCTGGATCACAGGCTCGATGAGCCGCTGGCTTGCTCCTTCCCAGCTTTCGTTAAGCAAGCCGGTTCCTCAAGTCAGGAGCTCAAAAGTTCCTCAAGCTGGAGGGCGTTTTCGGGAGCCCAGGCGTTCCAGTCGTTGTTGAAGTAGATGAACACCCGCCCCACCGGAAGCCCCTGGATCCGCGCGGCCCAGGTCCGGAGCTCCCGAAGGGAGTAACGGTACGCATACCAAGCCCCTTTCCCATGAAAGCGCACGAAGGCATGAGAGGCCGTGGCCACGACGTACTCCGGAAGTCCGGGAGCGCTCACAATGCACATGGCCACGCCTCTTTCGCGAAGAAGGGCCTCCGTCTCCTCCTGAAACCAGCTGGGATGGCGGAACTCCAGGGTATTAGGGAACCGCGGATCCATTTGGTCCAGAATCCGCAGAAGAAGGTCCCGGTCGTACTTGAGGCTCGGCGGAAGCTGGAAAAGAAAGCCCCCAAGCTTCTCCTCCAGCCTTTCCCCCAAGGCGTAGAACCGGCGCACGAGCTCCTCTGTCCCGCGGAACTTGCGAAGGTGGGTGATGCCCCGAAAGGCCTTGAGGGTGAAGAGGAACCCGGGCGGGCCTTTGCGGTACCAGGCTTGCACCATCCTCTCCGTGGGGAAGCGATAGAACGTGGCGTTCACCTCCACCGTGTTGAAGACCTTGGCATAGAAGTCGAACCACTCCCGCTCGGGAAGCCCATCGGGATAGAAGAGGCCCTCCCAGTGTGGGTAAATCCAGCCCGAGCAGCCGATGCGGTATTCCTTCAAGGTTGCGGAGCCTCCCGAGGGTTGCGGAGCCAGCGGTTCACGCGCTCCCGCCATTCCCGCTGGGCCATAGGCCCGCGCTCCCGCACCTCCTTGTCGAAAAGATCGTGCACCTCCTGGCACTTGCGCCAAAAGCGCATGTAGACCTTGTCCACCTCCTCGCGAAGCTTTTGCCAGGCCTCCTCCACCCCGAAGGCGCGCAGCTCCAAGCGCGCAGCAAGCCGGTCCAGTTCCTCTTGCAAGAGACGCCGGTACACCTCGTTGATGTCAAAATGGATCTGCTCGTGTTCCAGGACGTCGGGCCGACGGTGCTCAGGCAGGGCCCAGGAGCGGTTACGATCCACGCGGTTGTGCACCCGAACCTCGGTGAGCCGCACAAGGAGGCCGGGGCCCCCAGGCTCAGCGCGGGCCGTGGCCCCGTACTCGTAGGTCAAAGAGAGGCACACCTGGGCCACCGCTTCGCCCCGCTGCCGTGGAGGCGGGGCCAGGAAATCCTCCCAGGCGAGCGGCCGATTGGACATCCAATAAAGCCAGTTGGGTTGGGCAACGTAGAACTCGCGGCTACCCAGGATGCGGGCGGCCCCGGAGGGGTCCACCACCTCCACCACGATCTCATAAAGTCCGCGAGCCAGCCGACCCAGAGGAACTTCCAGCCGCAAGGGGAGCGAAACCTTGGGGCAAGCCCCGCCCGGCACGCTGAGCCGAACACGCACCGTGGCGCCTTCAACGGAGACCTTGGGATCCCGCGGCGTGCACAGAGAATCCCAGGTTCCCCCGATGTAGAGCGTGATCGCGTCATCGTAATCAGGCCATTCCGGATCCACAACGATTTCCAAAGGCTGAGCCCCTGAGCCCACCACCGCTACGACGGCCAAAAGGGCCAAAAGGCGTTGCATCGCCCCTCCTTTCGGGGGTATGGTATAACTTGCTCTCAAGGGGGAAAGCCATGGCTCGGGTGGCGGTGGGCGAGCGCTTCCAAATAAAAACCAAGCTCAAGCCCCGCGGGGACCAGCCCAAGGCCATAAAAGAGCTGACCGAGGGCGTCCTCGCCGGGCTCCGCTACCAAACGCTCCTTGGCGCCACGGGCACGGGGAAGACCTTCACCATCGCCCACGTCATCCAGAACGTGCAAAAGCCCACCCTCGTTATTGCCCACAACAAGACCCTCACCGCCCAGCTCTACGGGGAATTCCGCGAGCTCTTCCCCGATAACGCCGTGCACTACTTCGTCTCCTACTACGACTACTACCAGCCGGAGGCCTACATCCCCGAGACCGACACCTACATTGAAAAGGACGCGGAGATAAACGAGGAGATCGATCGGCTGCGCCATGCCGCCACCGCAAGCCTTCTGGAGCGCCGGGATGTGATCATCGTGGCCTCCGTCTCCTGCATCTATGGTCTCGGTTCCCCTCAGGACTACTACGCCATGTCCCTCACCCTGGAGTCGGGCCGCGAATACGATCTGGATAGTGTTCTACGCCAGCTTGTGCTCCTCCAGTACCGAAGAAATGAGCTCGCCTTCGAGCGGGCCACGTTCCGCCTGCGCGGCGACGTTTTGGAGATCATCCCGGCCTCGGAGGAGGTGGGCTACCGCATCGAATGGTTCGGGGATGAGGTGGAACGCATCACGGTGATCGATCCCCTCACCGGGGACACGCTTGCGGAGCGGAACCGCGTCACCATCCCCCCCGCCACCCACTACGTGACCCCGGAGGAACGCCTGCGCCGGGCCATCGAGAGCATCGAGGAGGAATTGGAGCAGCGCCTCAAAGAGCTTCGGGCCCAGGGGAAACTTTTGGAGGCCCAAAGGCTGGAGCAGCGCACCCGCTTCGATCTCGAGATGCTGCGGGAGATGGGTTACTGCCCAGGGATCGAGAACTATTCCCGACACCTGGATGGCCGGAAGCCGGGGGAGCCGCC
>Ga0105162_1002275_pt1 | contig 10191 bp, 8 predicted proteins | sample JNZ201metaG_FD_81532 | JGI IMG/M metagenome (GOLD analysis project Ga0105162, IMG submission 81532) | Hot spring microbial communities from Jinze hot spring, China to study Microbial Dark Matter (Phase II) - JNZ 20120812A | ecosystem: Environmental > Aquatic > Thermal springs > Hot (42-90C) >...
GTTTACGCCTTTTTTATCAGCTCAACAAGAAAACCGGCGGTTGGGGAGGATTATTATAAATCTGTTGCGAAGTTGCGTGCCCCGTTTTTTGTAATTTTATTGCTTCTTTTGATTGCAGGCTTAGTATTGACTCTCCCCAAAATTCCCTACCCTTCAAAGGGTAAATTTCCAGATGCAGTTGTTTATGTGGCAGGTAAACAATTTAACTTTGCTCTTGACACACAACCGATAGAAAACGAAGAAAGATGGAAAGAAAGAGCCGAAGCTGAACCAGTCCAGGTTCCCGCCGGAAAATGGATTGAGTTTAGAGTTACAAGTTTAGATGTAAATCACGGTTTCAGCTTGTATGATGAAAATGGGAAATTGCTCGGACAAACTCAAGCTATGCCCGGTTATGTAAATCGTCTTTTCATAAAATTTGATAAGCCCGGATTTTACACTGCCTACTGTATGGAATTGTGTGGGAATTCGCACCACGCAATGAAAGGTGTGATTGAAGTCGTTGAAGAAGGGACATTTGGAGCAAAAATTTTAAACCAACAATAAAAATGGAGGTTTAAAATGGCGGAAATAGCAATAAAAGCGGAAGCGGTTGAGATAGAAGCAAAAGTCAAAAAATTAACTCTGGTGTGGACTGGGTTAACTTTTATTCTGTTCCCAATTCTTGGGCTTCTTGGTTTTCTTATGCGACTTGTTCAAGGAAATGTCTTTCCAATGTTTCCACCCGAATGGTTTTATTCAATTTTAACACTTCACGGGGTTGGAATGGTTGGTTTATGGTTTGTTGAAGGTATGATTGCGGTTATATATCTTCTTTCAAAATATGTTAAGCCAAGCGTCGGCGTTTCGTGGTTTTCGTTTACTTTCACACTTATTGGAGTTGCGTTGATTATAATTTCAACAATTGCTGGCAAGTTCGGTGCTGGTTGGTATTTTCTTTATCCATTGCCTTATAAATCAGCGGAGATATGGCCAAATTGGGCGACGGATTTATATTTAATCGGTTTGGGAGTTCTCGGAATAGCGTGGACTGTTTGGGTCATTGATGTGTTAAGAGCGATTGCAAAAAAATATACCTTAAATCAAGCCCTTGCATGGCACTATCTTGCTGGAAAAACTGAACCGGAACTCCCTCCGATTATTTTGATTGTAACCGTTACATGCATTGGTGCTATAACAGGTTTTCTTGCAGCTGTTGCTTTATTGCTATTGTTTCTTTTTGATCGTGTTTCTGGGACGCCTGCGGACCCGCTTCTTATGAAAAATCTCGTCTTCTATTTCGGTCATGTCCTTGTTAACATAACAATGTATCTTGGAGTTGCGATTTTGTATGAGACATTTCCTCAATACACTCAAAAACCTTGGAAAACGAATAAACTTGTCGCATTCGCTTGGAATACTGTTTTATTCCTTGTGCTTTTTGCGTACTTCCACCATCTTTATATGGATTTTGTTCAGCCAAGAGCTTTTCAAATAATCGGTCAATTTGCTTCATACTTTATTTCTGTCCCGGCTGCCGTTGTCACAATCTTCAGCGCTCTTGCAATGATTTACAAAACAAAAGTTAATTGGACGCTCGGTTCATCGCTTATATTCCTTGGGACGATGGGATGGGCTGTTGGAGGCGTCGCAGCTGTGATTGATTCATCAATCGCAGTTAATTTCAGATTTCACAATACTTTGTGGGTTCCAGCTCATTTTCATACTTATTTCTTGATGGGCGTTGTTTTGATGATACTTGGTTTTATTTACCATTTCTCACAACAGCATTCAAACATTCCTGATAATTCAAAACTTGCAAAATTTACCGTTTGGTTGATTTTGATCGGCGGATATGGATTTTTAAGCATGTTTTACACAGGCGGTGCTTTATTCGTTCCAAGAAGATACGCTCTTTATCCACCTGCGCTTTCTTCGGGAACAACACTTGCGCAAATTAGCATTGTCTTTGTCAGCATCTTAACAATTGGATTTTTACTCTACCTAATTCAAACAATAAGAAGATGGGCAAAGTCATTTTAACAATCATAGCGCTGGGGCATATCGCCCTGGCGCAAAATTTTATCTCACAAAAAAGCGATACATTATTCCCAGTTGAATCAAAATACATCTACAAAAGCATAGACGATGTTAAAATCATAACTTCGGATAATAATCTCACATCGCTTTCAAATCTTTGGAATAAAAAGCCATTTCTTCTTACACTTATCTTTTCAAGATGTGCGGGGATTTGCTCGCCTCTTATCTCATCTTTGAAGTTTTCAATTGAAAAAATTACGGGAAATGAGAGAGAAAAAAATTTTTATATCGTCGTTTTAAGTTTTGATACAGCAGATACGCCAGAGGATATGGACGCCTTTAAAAAGGACCTTAATTTGTCTGAAAGGAACGACTGGATTTTCGGAATTTTTGCAGATAAAGAGAAGATAAAAAAATTTACAGATGAACTCGGGTTCTGGTTTAACTGGATTGACTCAATCGGACAATATGATCATCCAGGAATTGTTGTTGGAATAAGAGATGGTAAAATCGTGAGAATTCTTGTGGGTGGTGAAATAACCGTTGTCAAACTTCGTGAAGTAATTGACGAGATAGAAGGTAACTTTGTCCCGTTTTATGAAATTCAAAAAAATGTCGCATTTAGATGTTTGAATTACGACCCGGAAACAGGCAAAATAAAAATTGGCATCGGGACATTGATAATGTTTATCCCAGCGTTTTTCACATTTTTCATCACATTCACAATTTTTATTTTTTCAGGCAAAATCCATAAACAAAACCAAAAATCAAAAAACAAAACAGGTGATACAAAAATGAGGGCAAAATTCTTTAAGGCATTTACACTGCTTTTTGCTGTTATTTCATTAACTAACTATGTTTATTCAATTCCGCTTTTTGCGAGGAAGTATAATCGTTCTTGCTTTACCTGCCACACAACGCCACCGATGCTTAATGAATTCGGTCGTAGATTTCAGTCAAATGGTTATCAGCTCCCTGGGACAGTTGAATCAACTCCAATATGGATGTCAAATCAACTTCCATTCGCAGCTATGCTTCATAGCATGTTTACTTGGACAAAAGAAGAGATGGGAACGGAGAAGAAATCAACTTTTACTTTTGCAAGAACAGGGGCTGATATTTTCACAGCAGGAACATTAGGCAAGCATCTATCTTACTTCGCTGCTGTTGTAATTGACCCAGCGGAAGGCGGTGGGTATGAAGCTGCTGTTGAGGTCGCACATGTAATTTACAACAATATCTTGCCGATGAGCAATCTAAATTTAAAATTTGGTTCATTTCGCCTTGACCTTCCCTATCCTGTTAATCTTGCGCTAAGTGAAGCTGGTTATCTTGTTTATGAATATGCTTCTGAAGTTAAAGCAAATGGACAGGTTGAAGCTGAGTTTTCACTTGCAGAGCCACAGTTAGGCGTCTCGGCTTATGGATTTTTACCGCAGGTTCTTGATGGATTAAGATATGAAATTGCCCTTGTAAATGGGACGAATGTGAATGAAGACATTGATAACACGCCTGATTTATATTTCAGAGTCAATCAAAGCATATGGATAAACAATGCTCCGTTTAGAGCGGGAATACTTTATTATCTTGGCACGATGAAAGGTTCTCAACAGGAAAATAAATTCAATCGTTTTGGCTTTGATGCTGAGGTTTATGACCCGTGGACGAAAAAAGTAAATGTATTTTTCCAGTATCTCACAGCAACAGATAAAATTGGAGATGAAGAGAGAAAAATGAACGGCGGTTTCATTGGTGCAAATGTCTTTATACTTCCTGAAAAAGTCGCTGGCTTTACAAGATATGACTTTATGAAGGTTGGAGATGAAAAAACGAATCAAATTACAATTGGATTAAGATATCATTTCGCACCAAATGTATTTCTCACAGGTGAATACAGCTGGATGAAACAAGATACAAAATCCGAAATGGGAATGCCTATGACTATGAAAATGCAAATGTTTATGTTGATGACGCATTTTCTTTTCTAAAATCAAAAATTTAAAAACAAAAAACTTGGAGGTTTAAAAATGAAGGCGAAGATATTAGCAACAATTGCTTGCATTGGGCTTTTTATATATGGTTTTACAGGAATTGATCAACCAAGCAATCCGCCGAAAGAAGTTCTTGAACACGGTAAAAAGGTTTTTAATTATGTCTGTGCACCGTGCCATGGCAAAGATGGCAAAGGAGACGGCGTCGTAAGCTCAACTATATTCGTAAAGCCAAGGGATTTTACATCTGGTATATTCAAGTTCAGATCCACCGAAAGCGGAAATCTTCCAACGGATGCTGATCTTTATGAATCAATTTCGCTTGGTTTCCACAATACTGCTATGCCAAGTTTTTCTCAATTAACACCGGAGGATAGATATGCGCTTGTTGAATACATAAAGACATTTTCAGAGAGATTTTCAAATCCGAAAGAATATCCGTTAAATGTTGTGATGCCAACTGGAGCAATTCCACTTTCACCCGAAAGTATAGCGAAAGGAAGAGAAATTTATCTGAGGATGAAATGCTGGGAATGTCACGGCGTTAGCGGAAAAGGGGATGGACCAGCAGCGCAACGGGGCTTTAAAGATGACTGGGGAAACAAAATTTTGATCCCAGACCTGACAAATCCAAATGAAGTCAAGCGTGCATCAACAGTTGAAGATATTTATCTTGTCTTCACAACGGGATTAAATGGTTCTCCAATGCCATCTTATAAAGATGTTTTAACGGATGAAGAAAGGTGGCATCTTGCAAATTATATTTACGCATTGATTCACGGGATTGCGCTTTACGATGGAAAGACGATTGAAGAATTGAAAAGCGAGCAATGAAATTTATAAGGCAGGGAGGGTTAAACGCCTCCCTGCTCCGTTTCTTTGTATCTCCCATGCTTTATAACCTTTCCTTCAACAATATATACAACATCTTCCCCAATGTTCGTCGCAAGGTCTGCAATCCTTTCAAGATTTCGTGAAATTCTCTCAATATGGATTGCACGCTCAATCGTGGTTGGGTCAGAGATCATATAAGTTATCAACTCACGCAAAATTTGATCACGATATGCATCAACTATATCATCTCTTTCACATACATTTTTAGCAAGATTTGAATCACCTTTGATAAATGAATCTATGCTATCCTTCAACATTTGAATTGTTTCCTCAGCCATTTTCGGAAGATCAATCAATGGCTTCACCTGTGGCCTTTCTATCAAAAACAAAGCGCTTTCAGATATATTTACAGCCATATCCCCAATCCTTTCAAGATCGTTGTTCATCTTCAAAATCATTATTATCGTCCTCAAATCTTTCGCCTCTGGATGAAACCTCGCTATCAAATTAACACACATTTCATCTATTTCAATTTCCATCTCATTTGCTCTTGGTTCGTCAACCTGTAAAACATCAATTAAAAGCGCCTTATCCCGTGTCAATAAACCACGAATGCTTTTTTCAATCATGCTTTCAACCAGATTTCCCTGCTCAACAATTTTCTCTTTTAACTTGTTTAATTTTTCAGCCAGCATATATCAAAAAAATTTTTTATCCAATTTTTCCTGACAAAAACTCTTCCGTTTTCTCATGCCTTGGTCTTGTGAAAACTACATCAGTTGGACCATACTCAATGAGTTCTCCAAGATACATAAATGCAACATAATCTGAAATTCTTCCTGCCTGTCCAACATTATGAGTGACGATCACAATCGTAACAGTATCTTTTAATTGCTCTAACAATTCTTCAATTTTTAAAGTTGCAACTGGATCAAGCGCTGATGTTGGCTCATCAAGTAAAATTATATCTGGTTTCATCGCCAAAGCTCTTGCTATGCATAACCTTTGTTGCTGTCCGCCTGAAAGAAATGTCCCTTTTTTATGAAGACGATCTTTAACCTCGTCCCAAAGGGAAACTTTTTTCAAGGTTTCTTCAACGATTTCATCAGCTTCACTTTTTTTAAGCTTAATACCGTTCAAAATGTATCCAGCAATTACATTCTCGTAAATACTCATCGTCGGAAATGGATTTGGCTTTTGAAAAACCATCCCAATTTTTCTTCTGACAAGCATTGGGTCAATTGAATAGACATCAATTTCTTCAATTTGATGATTTTTCTCAATTAAAATAACTTTTCCTTCAACTTTTGCTTTTGGGGAAAGCTCATGCATTCTGTTAAAACAACGGATAAGTGTTGTTTTTCCACAGCCAGATGGACCCATAATTGCGGTTATGCTATTTCTCGGAATTGAAAGATTCACATTTTTAACAACGATATGTTCGTCATATGAAGCGGTCAAATTTTCTGTCCTCAGGACTATGTCCGTCATCTTTTGCTTATCAATCTTGTTATTATGTTTAAAGTTAAAACAAAAACGACCAAAATGCAAGACGCACCCCAAGCTTTCGCCCACCATTCTTCATATGGGCTTACTGCGTAGTTAAAAATTAAAAGTGGCATTGCGCTTATCGGTTTCAAGATGTTGAAGTTCAAAAATGGATTTCCAAATGCTGTGAAAAGAAGTGGCGCTGTTTCACCCGCTATCCTCGCCGTGCCTGCAAGAATTCCAGTTAAAATTCCACTAAACCCAGCTGGGATAACAACTTTTAAAATTGTCTTATAATACGGAACACCCAAAGCAAGCGATGCTTCTTTAATTTCTCTTGGGATTAATTTCAAAATTTCTTCTGTTGATTTTATCACAACTGGTAGCATCATAATTCCCAGAGCTACGCCACCTGAAAGCGCCGAAAAATGCCCCATTGGTTTTACGATCCACAGATAAACAATTATCCCCACCACAATAGATGGAACACCTTGTAAGATCTCAACAACGAGACGGGATAAAAACGCAATTTTACTATCACCTTTTTCAGCAAGAAAAACACCCGTAAAAATGCCAAACGGAACCGCTAAAATCAATGCGATGATGATCAAAATTGTCGTCCCAACAATGGCGTTTAAAATTCCACCACCTGGCTCGCCAACAGGTTTTGGAAGCGATGTCAAAAATTCCCAATTTATAACCGAAATTCCGTTTTTAATGATAAAATAAAGGACAAGAAGAAATGGCACTGTTGAAAGAATTGCAAATAGCGTCAAAAAAACAGAGATAATTTTGCTTTTTAAAATTCTGAAATGATAACTTTTCATCTCTCAATGCTGTAATTTTTTTAAAATAAACCTTCCAATCAAATTCACAACAGTTGTGATTATGAACAATGCAAGACCTAAATACATTAAGCTTGAAAGATAAACTTCTCCCGTTGCTTCTGTAAATTCATTTGCTATGACGCTTGCGATTGTGTTTCCGGGGCTGAATATACTTTCTGGAATTCCGTGGTAATTTCCAATAACCATTGTCACCGCCATAGTTTCGCCCAAAGCTCTCCCGAGTGATAAAATTATGCCTGCGATAATTCCAGACCTTGCGTAAGGAATCATAACTTTTTTTATTACCTCCCAGCGAGTTGCACCAAGAGCGTAAGCTGCTTCTTTAAGCTCATTTGGAACAAGTCGCATAGCGTCTTTCCCAATTGAAGCTGAATACGGAAGTATCATAAAAGCAAGAATAATTGATGCTGTCAATATACCCACACCGTATGGCGGAACATTTAAAGCAATTTCAATCTCACGAACTAATGGGACAAGAAAGAACAAACCCCAAAATCCTAAAACAACGGACGGAACACCAGCAATTAATTCTGTTAAGTATCTTAAAATTTCGGCAAAAAATCCCTTTTGAAAATATTCGCCTAAAACTATGCTTATGGCAATTGAAAATGGGAATGAAATTCCAAGAGCAATAAAAGATGTTAAAATCGTCCCGTAAATAAAAGGCAATGCTCCGAATTCCTCTTGAACAGGATCCCAGTTTTTACCAGCAAAAAATCCTATTCCAAATTTTTTGAAAGCGAGATAAGAAGCATTAAACAAACTCAGAAAGAACCCTACGCCAAGAAATATCAAAAGCACAGCAAAGAAACTCAGGACAAGGTTGAAAATTTTATCTTTATTTAATGCCAACTTCCGTGTAAACCGGCTTGCCATTGTATGTGATTGATTTAATTATTGCTTCCGCTTTTTTAACAGCCACCGATGGCAATTTTGCATAATCCAAAGGCTCGGTATAATTTTGCCCATCGTGAATCATCCACCACAAAAGCTTAACAAGTTGCTTTGCTCTTTCAAATGATCTGTTTTTATAATTTTGCTCTTTATAAACAAGTATCCAAGTAAAACTGCTTATTGGATAACCATCTTCGGAATCTGTATCGGTGATAGAAATTCTTGTGTCATCTGGAATTTTTACATTTCCAGCTGATGTAATTGATGAAAGTTCTGGTTTAATAAATTTTCCCTTTTTATTTTTTACAAGTGCAATTGGGAGTTTATTTTGTTTTGCATAAATAAGTTCAACATAGCCAATGCTTCCGGGAATTTGCTTTACGAGCCCTGTTACACCCTCATTTCCCTTAGCCCCAAGACCAACAGGCCACGCAACTGATGTCCCACGCCCGACTTTTGTCTCCCATTCTTTGCTGACCTTTGAAAGATAATCAACGAAAACAAATGTCGTCCCGCTTCCATCAGACCTGTGTATAACGGTTATGTTCATATTCGGAAGTTTCACATCGGGATTTAGCTGAGTTATTCTTGCATCGTTCCACTTTTTTATCTTTCCAAGGAAAATATCCGCAATGACATCGGGAGTTAATTTCAACTCTGGATTTCCGGGAAGATTATATGTTATCACAACCGCACCAAGGCAAATTGGAATGTGAAGAACGGGGGAACTAAATTCTTTTAGTTGCTCATCTGACAAGAAAGCATCTGAAGCACCGAAATCAACTGTTTTTTCCTTTAACTGTCTTATTCCACCACCTGAGCCAATTGATTGATAATTTACTTTTATGCCAGTTTGTTTGTAATAGACATCAAACATTTTTGAATATAAAACATATGGGAAAGTTGCCCCAGCCCCAAGAAGTTCTTTATCCTGTGAAAATGAATTTAAATTGAGAAGGTTTAAAATTAGAAATGCCAGAAGAAAGAATCTAAAAATTCGCATAAAGATCGCAGAAATTTTCTTTTTAATCCGTTCAAAGTTAAACTGAAATTTTTAAGACAGGGTTAAAAAATTGTTAAAATTTGGTTAAGAATCCGAATCTTTAACAGGCAATATAATTTCAAACTTTGTTCCTACCCCAACTTTACTTTCAAGGTTTATGCTCCCGTTATACATTAAAACTATGTGTTTAACGATTGAAAGCCCCAATCCTGTGCCACCACTTTGCCTTGACCTTGATTTATCAACAACATAAAATCTTTCAAATATCCTTTGATGATGCTCCTTTGGTATCCCGATACCTGTATCCTCAACCGTTATTTTTATTTTCTTGATTTTATTCGCTGTCTCTTCTAATGGTTCAACCTTTATCTTTATCCCTCCTTTGTCTGTGTATCTTATAGCGTTGTCAATTAAATTTGAAAGCATCTGCTCAATTCTAAAAGGATCCGCTTTAAATCTTGGCAAATTTTCCGAAATTTGAACATCACAAAACAAATTCTTCTTTTTGATTTCTCTTTCATAAATTTTTAAAATTCCACCAACAACACTTTTAAAATCAATTATTTCCTCCTCAAACTTAACAGCTGCTTCAACCTCAGACAAAATCAAAAGGTCTTTAATAATTTTGACCAACCTGTCGGTATTTCTTTTTATCGGATCAATATAATTCAAAAGTTCTCTAACTTTCCCACGTTTGGCAAGTTTTTCAAGTTCCTCCTCAAGCGTTTCAACATAACCTTTTATATTTGAAAGGGGCGTCTTCAATTCGTGAGAAATGTTTTCAACAAGTTCCCTCTTTATCCGAGCGAGCTCAATTTGAAAACTTACATCGCTTAAACTCAAAATTATATCACCGTTCAAAGTTTTCACAGCATTTATTAAATAAATTTTCTCTTTGACTTCAATTTCCTTTGAAATTTCCTGCCCCGGTTTTAAATTTTCATCCATCATCAAACTTTTTATAAATTCATTCAAATCAAAATCCCGTATCACCTCCCAATACAACTTCCCTTCACCTAAAAGAGATTCTTCAATTATAACCCCGGACTTTGAAAATGTTGTTTTAAAGTTTTCGTTAAACTGCTTTATCCGCCCATTTTTATCAATTATCAGA
>Ga0105162_1002276_pt1 | contig 10182 bp, 9 predicted proteins | sample JNZ201metaG_FD_81532 | JGI IMG/M metagenome (GOLD analysis project Ga0105162, IMG submission 81532) | Hot spring microbial communities from Jinze hot spring, China to study Microbial Dark Matter (Phase II) - JNZ 20120812A | ecosystem: Environmental > Aquatic > Thermal springs > Hot (42-90C) >...
AGTTCTCCCACCTGCTTTATGTTTCGCAGGACGGCGTCAGTCACCATGGCGTGGAGGAGTAGTGTCAGGAGTTCTATTTTTTTGTAGTCTTCTTTGGCAGGCGTCTCGGAGACTTCTTCCACCAGCTTTTTGCATGTATCTGTAAGCCGGGTGATTTCGTCAAGTTGGGGGAGGAGTAGGAGGGCGGCTGAAAAAGTTATGGATGCAGCTGCGGAGGAGAGAAGTATCAAGTATAGGGTTAAGAGGTGTTCTTGTAGGGCGTTGAACCATATCATGGCTGCGGCTGCAGCGTGAAATAGAAGGGAAAGGTATGCGAGGGTGAGGAGGGCAGCTGAGGCGCGCTTGTTTTCCCTCCAATACTCGAGATATGCTAAGGGGGGCATGACGAGTTTGGTGATTTCGCTCGTAAGTCTCCTAGATAATTTAGTCGCAACAATTATCATTGCTAGAGTTACGGCGACGAAGATGGATGCCTTGACCGCATACTCCTTAACGGTAAGGATATTCGTGTTAACAAGGTAAAGGTGGTTTCCCAGTTGTAGAGGGATAAATGAAGGAGTGAACGCGTATTTCACTATTACGTAGAGCACAGCGATGAGGAGGGAAGAGGTGATGGCTGCAGTCACGTAGGGGGCAATGCGCTTTTTCAGGAAAAACAACGTTGACTTCAAATTTAGGTCACCCTTTAAATAGGGTTAAAGCTTATTTTGGTTTTTGTGTTTAAAAGGTTAACGATGGATTTACGTCTTGCATAGATGGTGCTTTTGTGTTGCGTCGCAAGTCTGAGATGGATTTTTTCAGGGCTGCTACTTGGAGTTTGTTGAGGTGCACTATGTAGTTCATATACTCTGATGTTTTCAGTTTGCTTTTTCCTTTTCTGCGAAGCTGGAACCTGTATGGTGTTTCCACTACTCTCTGGAAGTTCCCCTTAGCGATGATTTCGAGGAGTATTTTGAATCCTTTCGGGTTGAGGTCTAATCCCTCCACGACCTGTTTTTTGAGAGCGAAGAAGCCTGAGAGAGGGTCTCTCACTCGCCTAGCGCGGGGGATCGAGATTCTCGCCATGAGCGTCGCTACACGCGAAACTAGGCGTCTCCATCGGGACCAGCCTTCCACGCCTCCACCCTTAACGTAGCGGCTCGCCACAACTAAGTCGGCTCCGTTCATGATTTCCTTAACCATTTGGGGTAAAACCTCTGGAGGGTGCTGGAGGTCGGCGTCCATGACAGCTACAACGTCGCCCTCCGCCACACTAATACCGTCCACCACAGCGGAGGCAAGACCACACTTGCCGGGCCTGTGAATTACCTTTATGTTGCCGTACTTCTTAGCCAGCTCCTCTGCAAGCTCGCCCGTTCCATCAGGGCTACCATCGTCAACTACCACAAGCTCGTATTTTACTTCACGTAGAGCGGAGCAAAGGCGTTCAACGAGTTCTTTTAGGTTATCGCGTTCATTGTAAGTAGGAATAATAACGGAAAGAAGCACGTATCTTCCTCCTTTAATTACAGACATAGTAAGAAGAACATGTGAAACATAAGACTTGTGGTTTAAAAATTTACGCAGAACAGCATAGGTCCTTTTATGTGGTGAACAAAAATAGCCTAACAAAAAGTCAACTAGAAGGTGAACTCAGTGATTGATGCCGAGCGCTCTTAGAAGGTTCTATGGGTTGTTAACGTGTGCAGTCATAGAGTGGAAGAAGAAGGAATATTTTTCCTTTGGGTATTGCAGGTTAATGGGGGAGGGCGAGTGTGATGGGGGGCTATGTATGAGCTCATGAAAATCCTTTTATATTGTTTGAGTTCTTGACTCTGGTGTTTTGGCTGGTGGTGCGGCTTGGAGTTGCTGGAGCTTATCAGGAAGGGGCTTAGGGTAAAGGGCTTCATCTACGTTACGATTGGAAACTTTGCTAATGCCGGGTTGGGATTCTTATTTTTCTTTTTGGCGGCACGTATCCTGTGCGTTGAAAGTTATGGTGTTTTGAGTTATAATGTTTCGGTCGGCTTTGTGGGGGTTACGTTCACTATTCTTGGATTGCAGACCGCTATTGTGACGTTTTACCCTAAGGAGAAGAACTTGGAGTTCGTGAGGCAAGCCGCGACCTTAAGCTTCCTGCTGGACTTCGCCGCTTCAACCGTTGTTCTGGCGGCGGTAGTCTTCTTTGACGCACCCCTCCTACCAGCGATACTCATCATTTTCGGAGGGACGGCGTTTAGCATGAGCGTCAACTTCGCACTAGGCAGACAGGAGTATAAGAAATACGCTTTAATTATGACGGGGATGAGGGTGGGGCAGTGCGCTCTCCTAGTTTTATTCTATCTTTTCGTTGCTTTCACCGGCTGGTTCCTGGCTTGGCTGGAGGAGGTTATACTTCTCGCCTACAGCATCGCTTACTTGGCTGCGGGCTACGGCTACTTCAGACTTATTAAGTTTAACTTTTCGTTCAACGAGGTTCGCGCCAAGTGGAGGTTTTGCCTTCCAGCGGCGGTCTCAAGCGTGTTCACGGCTTCCATAGGGAGCTTAGACAAGGTGGTCATAGGAGCCTTGTTCGGCATGTATTCTTTGGGAAACTATCACCTTGCCTTCCAGTTTCTCACTGCGCTTATGATTGTTCCTATAAGCCTGTTCAGCTTTCTTCTTCCGGAAAAATCTGGAGGGAAAGTCAGGAAAGAAGTGGAGGTGCTTGGCATTGCCGCAGCGGCACTCGTCACCCTAGCAGGCATCATTGTAGTGCCATACTTTATTAAACTGGTCTTTCAGAGTTTTGAGGAAAGTATTGGCGCGATTCAGGTGCTCAGTTTATCAGTTGTTCCGGCGAGTATAGCGTACATAAAGGTGAGCGAGCTTTACAGCAAGGAAAAGGCTGGCTTAGCTATGGTTTGTCACGCAGCAATGTTTGCCGTTTACATAGCAGGGATAGTTTTGCTTGGAGGCTGGCTTCAGCTAATGGGGTTCGCCGCAGCTTACACTTTCGGGCAGATCGTTCTAGCCGCAGCTTCCTATGTGTTCACGACAAGCCGATGGGAAAAACGTGAAGCTGAAAAAAGAAGGGTTGAGAAAGAGAACAGCAAGGAGGTTTAAAACTCGCAAAGGGTCTTTTTAAGTGCTCGTTTCTTTTTCGTGAAGGAAAACCGTGTTTTTTAATTCATGGTGAGACGACTTTGTTCCTGAGTGTTCCTATTTTTTCTATGGTGGCTTCCATAACGTCTCCGGGTTTCAGTAGTTTTTGGGGTTTCGAGTATATGCCGACGCCTGATGGTGTTCCTGTTGCTATTACGTCGCCTGGCTCCAGCGTCATTCCTGCTGATATGAATGATAGTAGGTAGGGAATTTTGAATATCATGTTCTTGGTGGAGCCTTTCTGCCTGACTTCGCCGTTGATCCTCATTTGCATTTTCAGGTTGTGGGGGTCTGGAATTTCGTCCTTGAGTGTGAGGCATGGACCCATGGGGGCGAAGGTGTCGAAGCTCTTTCCCCTAAACCACTGGATTCCCCTGAACTGAATGTCTCTAGCTGATACGTCGTTAAACACGGTGTACCCTGCCACATACTCGTATGCGTCCTCCTCAGTGATGTCTTTTCCTTTTTTTCCTATTACGACTGCCAGCTCTACCTCGTAGTCGACTTGGCTTGAAACCCTCGGGTATATTACCGGGTCGTCGTGTCCAACTACAGCTGTTGCTGGCTTAGAGAAGAGGACCGGTTCATCGGGGGGCTTCAACCCTGCCTCCTCGGCGTGGTCAGAGTAGTTCAACCCGAGACATATTATTTTTCCCGGTCTGGGGATGGGCGCCATTAACTTCACGTCGGCGAGAGAATAGGCTATGCGCTTATCACGCAAAAAGCCATCCTGAAGCTTGTCCGACAGGGAGAGAGCAAATTCACGGATCCGCTCCAGGAGAGACTCGCCGGCAGACAAAATGGAGATCATGTTTAGCTCTTTGACTGCGTCTTTAAGTAGGAAGGAGAGGTCAACCACTACGTCACCTTCAACCAGCACGCCTACCCTTTGAGCACCATCACGAAAGAAGCAGACAAGCTTCATAGTTTTCCCTCAAAGAGAGCTTGTTAGTATCCTCAGGCGAGGAGACAACTAAAAAAATTTACTTTAGAAGCGTGTAAAATTTACTTTGGAAGCGTATCTGCTGCCCGGGAGGGGGGAATATTTATATTTTGAGACGTTTTTAGGTTAGGTGCTAAAAAAGCCTGCGCTTCCCTTAAGGGGAGATGGTACTACGAGTTTGGCTACCCAATTACTCAGCGGTTTGTGAGTCGGTGACCGCCCCATCTGGGGGTTGGGTAGCCGTTAGTATGTTTCTCATTCTGCGCCTCGTGCGTCTTTCCGCTGTCTCCCCGCCCCGTGCGGAGTCCTTCACTTCTCTTCTCGTAAAAGTGAAGGGAGGTGGTAGTGATGATGGTTCCTAGGGGACACCACATTATAGGTGAGGTTTTCGCGGACCCGGAGGTTTTAGATGACTTGGAATTTATCAAGGAAGTTTTCATGGAGGCGACAGAGATAGCTGGGCTAAACGTTCTGGACGTGAAGTTCCACAAGTTCGAGCCTGTGGGTGTTAGCGGCATAATTTTGATATCAGAGTCCCATGTGTCGATCCACACTTGGCCAGAGGACGGGTATGCGGCGATAGACATATTCACTTGCGGCGACGTTGGAAAGTGCTGGGAGGCTTACCGCCATATTATATCGAGAATGAGGGCTAGACGCCACATGGAAATCGAGATAAAAAGAGGACTAATAGATGAGGAGGAATGACTGAGCGCCTGGGCTACGCGTTAAGCGTGGCTCAGGTTCCTTGGAGAGAAGCTGGAGGTGGTTTAGCTGAGAGTAGACGAGAAATTCGTGAATGAAATGGTAGAGGCTTGCAAGGCTTTCGTGGCTGACGATCCGAACCTGACGGTTTATGAGGTGCTGAGGTTGCTCAGGATACTTGAGGGAGAAACCACTATAGGGGGAATAGCGTGCAAGATGGAAGTTTTATCTGTTATGGCTGCTCTAGGTTTCCTGTATTATAAGGGTATGCTTAAAGTTAACAGTGAAAGATTAACTGTCGGACTCACGTCCAAAGTTGAGTGGGATGTAAAGTCACTTGTCGAGCTCGAAATTAGGGGAACCGTTTATTCTTTCCCAAGGGCTGAATCGCTCGAAGACACTTTGAGAAAGAGGGATATGGGGATAATATACGAGTTCTCGCAACTCCCAATAAATCGCGACAGTCTAATGAGGAAATTCGCGTTTATGCAGTCTTTCCAAGATGTTGATGGGAAAGAAATGATATTCATAGGGGATGATGACTTCCTGAGCGTCACGTGCAGTCTCCTAGGAAGACCGAGGCGCGTCGTCGTAGTAGATTTAGACGAAAGGCTCCTAGAGGGAATAAGAGAGCTCTCAGAAAAATACGGGCTGGAAATAGAGACGTACAAGCATAACCTCGTCCACCCGCTCCCGGAGGAGCTTCAGGGGTCATTTGACACGTTCTGCACGGACTCGCCTCACTGCTTAGGCGGGATACTTCTCTTCGTGAGCAGGGGGGTCTCAGCTCTTAAGCGGGGCATCGAGACCACTGGCTACTTTGTCTTTCAGACTGTGAACGAACCACTACTAATGACTTTTGAAACTAGGCAAAGGCTGCTGAAGCTGATAATTAACGATATGAATGGGGTCATACAAGGAATGCTACCTGCATCCATAAAGTACACCACACCAAGGAACGAAGACGAGAAACTAATGGCGCTCTTTCTCGAGGCGACAAGGAGGCCGAACCTAGAAGAGTACTATAAACATGTCGAAGAAGCACTTAAGCCGTCGTCGAAGTTCATAGAGTTTTACCCGAAATTCTCCATGGAGGCATCCATGATAACTAGATTAGTGTTTAAGGATCCTAAACCCCTGATAGAGGGGGAGTATGATAAGAAAGCTGAGGAAAAATATGGGCCAATATACTCGTGGACCATAATAGAGCAACACGCCGCGAAAGAAAAATAGAATGGGTACGGATCCAACCCAGTGAAGCAACAAGCAAAGGCAGGTGAAGAAGGGGGTGGTTTTGCTACGTTGTTTTTTGCTTATGAACTTCAATCCATATTTTCTGAACGAGCTTTCTCCCTTCAGTGGTTATTTCCACCCACCCTGCTTTAGTCATAGTGGCCAGCCCTCTGTCAACCAGCCACTCTATCGTTTCTTCAGGTGTCATCTCAGCCTTACCACAAGTCCAAGGCCTGTGGGAGCGTTCAAGCCGCTTGACGATGTTCTTTAACCGTTCCCCCCGGGACATTTGGGAGAGTAGAATTAGAGCACTCTTAGCTTCTTCGGGGAGATAAAAAACTTGGTTCGACAATATACCACCCCTTCTCTATGAGTAAGAAGAGAGAAATGAATAATTAAACTTTATCGACAAAACATTACTGTTTAAACAAGTTAAAAGAGCATTAACTTGCCAGAGGGGAACGGGTTAACGTAGACGGCTAAGCCTACAGAGAAAGTCTCTTGACGCTAACGCTAAGAGCTACACCTAGGAAGCGCCTTTTCTGGAGTCTGGAACTCACGAATGGTTAAAAACGTATGGCATGCCGGAACGAAAAATATAAATGGAGAAGAAGTTCATTGTTCCCCTACTTAAGGGGGTTTTTAGGTATGGGTGGTTGCCTTCCGAAGTGCTAGACTGAATTTCTACCTGAACACGACGCTTTTTGAGTCGAAACCTAATTTTGAAAAGGAAAATTCGAATGGAAGCAGGCGCATTTTCCTAATGCCGGAGAGATGCACTGCGTGCATGTTGTGCATGGTTGCATGCGCCGTGGAGCATACTAGTTCGCTGAACCCTTCAAGTGCAAGGTTAAGAGTTGAGAACAAACTTCCAACTGCTGAGGTCATATTCCTAGAGAACTGTGACCTCTGCGAGTCTTTAGGAGTTGATATGCCTGCATGCGTCCAGAAGTGTCCTAAGGGAGCTTTGAGACTGAGGTGACAGGTGATGAAGGGCGGATACATTGGTAAGATACTCGTCGTTGATGTAGGTGATGGCAGCTACAAGGTTATTGATTGGACAACAGAGAAGGACGAGTGGCTGAAGTTCATAGGGGGAAGAGGATTCGGGGCAAAAATGATCTGGGAGCATACAGGCAAATACACTGATCCACTTGGACCGGAGAACATTCTTGTGCTGGCTGCTGGTCCGCTGACGGGGCTACCGGTGCCTGGACCTAGAATTTCGGTTTGTTCTCTGAGCCCGCTTACAGGAATATGGGGGGACAGCGCTGTAGGCGGATATGCAGGATTGAAGCTTAAGCAGTGCGGATACGATGCCGTGGTTATTAAGGGTTGGAGGAAAAAGTTCGCTTATCTTTACGTCAGCGATGATTGCGTGGAGCTCAGGGATGCCTCCCATATTGTCGGGAAGGGCAGTATAGAGGCTCAGGAGGAGCTAAGGAAGGAGCATGGAAGTGGCGTTGCAACCCTAACTATAGGGCCAGCAGGAGAGAACCTTGTCCTATTCGCCTGTGTAACCAGCGACTACGGGAGGCAGTCTGGCAGAACAGGAACAGGGGCGGTCATGGGGTCTAAGGGCCTCAAGGCCGTAGTCTTTGATGGAGACGCAGAAGTCCCCGTGGCTGACAGGGAGGGTCTCCTGAGGCTACTTGAAGAGGCAAAAGAAAGAATAATAGAGAATAGGGAGCTTTTTGGGCAGTTCAGCAGGTATGGAACGATGATGACGTTGGATTGGGCTCAGGACGTTGCCTGTCTGCCAACGAGGAATTTCGCTGAGAGTGTCTTTGAGGGGGCTGAAGGCATAAGTGCCAGCACTGTCGAGATGAAGGTCATGAGAGGTAAGAGGGGGTGCTTTGCATGTCCAATAGCCTGCAGGACTATTAGTGAGGTGAAACTGAATGGCGAAACATTTTATTTGGACGGACCGGAGTACGAGACGATGGCGCTCCTTGGCTCGAACTTGGGTGTCAGCAACGTGGATGACCTTGTCGCGGCTCATTACCTGTGCGACCACTATGGCATGGACGCCATATCAGCTGGCGTGGTTGTGGGTTTCGCCATAGAGTGTGCTCAGCGCGGCCTGCTGACCCTTGACGGGCTGAAGCCCGAGTGGGGTAACAGGGATACCATTCTTAGCCTTCTTGAGAGAATCGCTTACCGCAGGGGTATAGGGGGCATACTTGCTGAGGGCGTGAGGAGAGCTGCTGAGATCATTGGAGGTGGCTGTGAGAACTACGCTATGCATGTTAAGGGGCTTGAACAGTCAGGTTACGAGACTAGGGCTGCTCCCGGCATGAGCCTCGCCTACGGAACGTGTGACGTTGGAGCGCACCATAACAGGTCGACGATAATAGGGTGGGAGTCTAGGAACGATAGGCTGGGGACGGGCAGAGAGAAGGTTGAGGTGCAGATACTTCTCCAGCATCAGAGAAGTCTTTTCGATGCGCTTGGCGTCTGCAGGTTCCCATGGTGCGAAACTAAGCTTCCCTTCGAGTACTATGTGGGTTTCTATGTTGCTGCGACGGGCATAAACCTTAGCGAGAAAGAGATACTGAAGGCTTCGGAGAGAATATTCAATTTGACTAGGATGATAAGCGTGAGGCGAGGGGTATCACGCAAAGACGACTATCCTCCCAAGAGGGTATTCAACGAGCCACTTCCCAGCGGCCCATTTAAGGGCGTAAAGCTTGATGCTGAAAGCTACGAGCGCATGCTAGACACTTACTATGAGCTTAGAGGATGGAGCCGTGACGGCATCCCGACGAGAGAGAAGCTGGAAGAACTTGGAATACTGGAACTCGTAGAAAAAGGAATATGAAAAATAAAGTTACTCTAATTTTTTCGCTTTAAACCATGTTTCCTTTATTGGCCTCGAAAACTCCTCTATGTACCCTTCTAGCGTGCTGCATATGGCAACCGTTTGCTCCCTTTTTGGGGGTATCCAAGCAAACACAGCTTCTTCTCTATCCTTCACGGCGCCCAGCATTTTTTCTTCTTCTGACGATAGGACTCTTAGAGTAGTATTTGGCCTAGAGGCGATCTTCCTTAGGAGGGCTGGGTCCCCTGAAGCTGCTACTTGAAGCGCCACCCTGGGATTTATGGATAATATGGCCTCCACATCTCCTGTCTCCACATTTGGGATCACGAGCAAGAGGGAGGACTTAGCTGACTTAACTAACTGCCTTAGGTATTCTTTAACGTTGCCGTAGCCTGCGACAAGTCCCACGCCCACTATCTCCGTGAAGGCTATGCTCTTCATCGTTCCAACGATCTCCTCAACTTTAGCCTTAACGCTTTCTAGCTCGCCTGTAACCTTCTGGCTGAGAGGCGAGAGGACTGAGGAAACCTTCTTTGAAGCCTCAGAGCTGATCTCGCCTACTGTTTTCAGGGCTCTTGATAGTTCCTCTTCAACGTTCTTTACAAGTTCTGCCGTTGATGTCTTGCCTGATTCCAAAGACTCTGAAAGCCTCACGGAAACCTGGTTTTGAGCATCCATCAAGCTTCGTTTGACCTTTTCTGAGGCCGAAGATAGGGAGTCTTCCACTTCCTTCTTCACGTTTCTTAGTACACCTTCTATTTTTGAGGCTAAGCTGCTAAGTTCTCCTTCCACCAAGCTTGACACCGATGATGCCAGCCTTTCAATGCTGAGCTTTACCTCGCCGCTAAAAGATGAGAAGCCCTTCTCCACGTCCGATATGGCGAGCCTGAATGACTCATCAACTCTCTTCTTAGCCTTCTCCGACTCTTGGGAAACTCTGTTCTTAGCTTCCTCCAAGCTACCTTGAAGGGAGACGCCGACGTCGTGCAGTCGCCTTTGCATGTCCTGAAGCTGCGCCACCAAGTCCGAAACAGCTGACTGGACGACGCTTGACGCCCTGCTGATTGCTTCAGCAGATAGCGACGAGGAGGAGTCTATGAGGTCAAAGGTGGACTTCTCAATGGTGGAAACCTTACTTTTGAATGCTGATAGTTGCGATGAAACCAGCTCATCAACTCTAGCCATAGTTCCTCCTTTCTGCTCCCCAACAAGCCTAGCCACGCTACCGGCCGCCTGCTTGCTGGACGAGGACGCATCACTGACCGCTAAGTTTATAGCTGACGAGGATGAAGCAGACAACTCCTTAAGAGCCGAGGACGTTGACTCCGACGACGACGCGACAACGGAAGACAGAAGC
>Ga0105162_1002277_pt1 | contig 10182 bp, 10 predicted proteins | sample JNZ201metaG_FD_81532 | JGI IMG/M metagenome (GOLD analysis project Ga0105162, IMG submission 81532) | Hot spring microbial communities from Jinze hot spring, China to study Microbial Dark Matter (Phase II) - JNZ 20120812A | ecosystem: Environmental > Aquatic > Thermal springs > Hot (42-90C) >...
ATCCCATCCATGAGGCAATACTCCACGCATAGCTTTTGAAAATGACTATAAGCCACGAGTATCATTTACCTTTAAATGTAAAACTCCCTCCAATATGACCGCATCATTTCTTAACAAAAATTGATGAGAATCAATAAAATCGCTTTCTAAAACAACTATTTCCTGCTCAGAAAAATAAACATAAGCTATAACAAAAAAGACTAAAGATAAAACTAGAGATAAAGCCATAACATTTTTCCTACTCATTTCCCATCTAAAATAGAAAGAGAAAGAGTTATTTAAAGAATATTCTGTATGCTTTAAAGCCTCCTAAAACCCCTCTCATATACAACTAATATTATACAATAATTAAGATGTTGTTAAAGATAAGAACCAGCGTTATAAACATCTACTCAACATTCACATAGCTGCTTTAACAACATTGTAACCGATCCGAAAGCATCAATAGCTTTAATATAAAATCACCTACATTAAAGCCCTCCACAATACTGCTAACCAAAAGTTTAATTAACAACCAAAATGTAACGTTAAGATTCCATATTCATCAAATTGATTAGGGCTACCTATATGGCTTTGTGAACTTAAGAATGGTTTACCACTCTATTTTGTACTGTTCTATGAATTCCTAGCTTTATCCTCTATTAATCCATGTCGTTAACTATATTATTGATCTTAAGATTGATACATACTCGTTACCACATTTATCCTCATACATGGTATATAATTATTGAATTGTCTATCTATTCCTAATGTATTGTATGATTTTCCCCATTAGACTCCATCCCTTAAACAATATCATTAAATTCAATATCTTATTATAATAATGATCTTCACCACCCAATACGATTTATTGGGACATAGACAGCTCTAATCTTCTTAATGTTAGTAATGTAAGTATATTTACAGCATCACAACAAATATGTTAGAACCATCAGTAATGGCTCAAATACAACACAAACAATTCTCCTCTAGAACCGCAATCACAACAATATCATCAACCATAAAATCTAGAATCCCAAATCAAACTCAAATAGCTTAATATAAACCATAATATAGGTTCATAACTCTACAATAATAAGTCTAGAATATCAGAAGCAATCATAAATGAACATGAATAAATATATGTAAATCAATCTAAACCATAACAAAAGCATTAAACCCACTATTAAAGAACATAATCTAGAAGAATCTGAAACATACTTCCCTAATAGCCTAGAGGATTTAATTACTTAACAGCGATATTGATGTGGTAATGAATACTTAAGAAATGGAATACATAGGAAAACATATTTAAGAAAGCCTGCATCAAAATACAGCTTCAATTACTATAATAAGGAAATAACTAACAACAACTAAACATTATGGATCAACATCTAATCAGCTACATATAATTCACAATGTAGTATTAATCCATCCCTAACCACTTCAATTACTCTTATAGTTAATGCCTTTCCCCTAAAGCTCATCTCTAATAGCAATAGCTATCAACCTCTTAATAAATGGAGATGATCACCATGAAATCATAGGAGAATATAGAATCTATTTAGCTGTAGCCTCATAATAAGGCATATTCCCATAAAGGCTATATTACTTTCTCCATCCTCAATTTTAATGTTCTATCTATTGTTTTTGCCTTACAATACACTTGATAATTACAGCCCCCACATTTCTTAGGGTTTATCCTCACTCTAGGCTCATTCCCGGTTTTAATCATCCTATATATCTTCCTAATCTCCTCCTCTACTTGATGCTTCAAGGAATCTGTTATTGGTACCTCTACAGTCTTCTTCGCTCTTACATAATATATTACTGCCCTCTTAACAACCGTTCTATATACTTCCTCTATAAGAATGGAATAGGCTGCCAACTGGGCTTTATGATGTCTCTGAGCACCTCCAAACTCTGGATCAGACCATTTAGCATCTGCAGGTACATATTCGTTAAATCTCGTTACAAATACGTAGTCCACCTTACCCGTCAACCCCAACCTTCCACTAGTCAACTCTATATTCCTTAAAACCTTAACGGCCTTAAGCTTCGGAATCAAATGAGATAGGAAACCTTCATCATGAATCTCCTTACCAAGCTCCATAGTCTCAGTAACTCTCTCATATATGTGCAAAACATTATTATAATATGCTATCATAGGACATAAAGAATAATTCTTAACATCAACTACAGTTATATACTTCATCATAAGCTAAATACTTCATACCGAAACTTAAAACTACCGGAACCCTGCTAGAAATAATACTTACAGCTTATTAACTATACCACTTACTATTCTAAGCTGTTAAGTTTCTATTCTACTATTATTGCATGTTGTAATAGCTGATAATCATCATAGCTCCATTACTATTTTTCCCTTAGTATACTTCCTACTCCTAATCATTCTCCAATAGTATAATTAATAGTCTTCTCTAATCTTAAGGCACTATAATATTCTTATTTTACACTAAATTATGTAGTGTTAACCTCTATAAAACCATTGAATTGCTGCACGTATTTCTTCTTCATTTGGTATCCTTATATTAATTCCCTGCCCATAGTATGCTGAGCATAATCTAAGGAAATCATAGAAATTATCTATATTTCCTGCCAGTATTGATAGTGATAGAAATGTAAGAGCATCAACACATTTATCAACATGTCTCCTTAAAGCATCAATTGTATATTCAAACTCAGGTTTAACTCCTTTAACAGTACTTATGAACTCAAGTAGTGAAGTTATATTATATGTGTTATAGGACCTTATAGCAGGAGCTTTTCCAACACCCTCAAGTTTATACGATATGAGTTCAGGAGTTAATTTAGATAATTCCATTGCTACATGTGAATCAGCAATGTAAAAAACTAGTAGAGGTACTACTATCTCTGGCACCTCATTCATATAGTTTTTTCTAGCTATTGCTCTTTTACTTAATTGATTCTGAACAATTAGATAATTTAAATTATCCGCTGTACATGTAGTGTTCGGCTTTAATTGAGAAAATATCCATGCAGTATATCTCTCACCACGTATTAGAAAAATAGTAGAATATTTAAGTAGCCCTTCCAGCGCTAATAGTAGACATAGTGAACATATACTATACTGTCTAGGTTTAGGTAGAGATACATCATCAGAGATATGTTTACTATAATATTTTCCAAGCGTTGGTGCTAATGGTATCTGAGCTGTTTTAACATGTTTTCCATGAAGTTCGCATGGACTTCCTCTTTCACTAAGCTCTAATGATTCCCCTGAGTATATTCCATTGATATTTTCTACTTCAGTTGTCTCTGATATAAATTTAAATATATTTTCTTCATTTTGAAATCCTAAAGATCCTAAAAGCCCAATCCTACGTGGAAACTTCTCGATTTCTATTAGTTCATCATGAGCTCTAACAACATCATTATATATGCTTGAACAATCTATTCTCAGCTCTTCGGGATATGATATTTCGTAGAACTCTCCCTTAGGAGTAACTTTTATTCTGTATTGTTTATCAGGCTTTAAGCCTCTACTTAAAGCCGATACGATACCGTACATTATGTAGTTCTCTAAAATTAATGGATGTCTAGGTGTATATATCTTCCTCATACTCATAAATCAATAGACACCAATAACCTCCCTAAAGTATGGTGACGAAACTTCTCCACCTCTAATACGGTTTGCAGCCCGTACATCAGAGAAGCAAATTATATGCTGTAAGCTAGCAACCTTTAACCTCAGTATATGCTTTGACGAGCTTTGAAAATTATATTTGAATAACCAATCCACAATTCTTCCAACGTAATCCCTACTCATATCGGAAATATTAACATTACCTATATTTAAGTTATCCTTTAATAAGTCTTCTAGTAGCAGTAATGCTCGGCCGTTAACCATAGCTTCAGGATTATTCATCGGTATAATGAGCTGTTCAGGCTTTAAGTTTCTCCTTAGAGCTTCATGATGAAGTAATACTGCCCAACCAGCAACATACGGTATCTCATCATTCAATTTTAGCTCATTAAGTAATTTAAACGTATATGCTGAACCTAGAACTTCATGCTTAAATCCTTCAAGCTGTACTTTCTCCCTAATTTTCCTTTGATAAAGTTTTGTAAGCTTTCCCACATCATGAAGTAGCATAGACATTCTAATAACCATATCAACTTCTTCCCTTCTAATTCCTAGAATTCTTGATAAACTTCCAAGATACTCTAAGTGGATATTGTTCCACTCCTTTAAACATTCATTAACATGCTGTATGTAACACTCATTCTCCCATGAGAAATAGAGATCTTTATATACATATTTACATGTTTCCCTATAGTTGCAGTTATTGCAAATCATGTAATCCAACCTCATCATTACAGTATCTATTGTTTATAAGGTACATATTGTAGGGTATTATTTTTTGATCTGGATTGATTTTAGTAAGGAAGTAGTTATTTCTTCCATTTTCATCCATCTCATTGCTTATCCTTATAACGAATTTTCCACCATTAATTTCATGTAGTAGAAATGATTTTACTGTTCTCTCGCCATCTTTATGTTCGAAGAGAATATTCATGTCAAGCGTGAATGTATGTTCCTTTAATATGGTTCTGAAGTCTTCAATTGAAGTATTAAGTTTTGCCAAGGAAATCTTTCCCCTATATTTAAGAGCGTCGACTATTTCATTATATAACTTATTATCTACTAAATGTAGAATCGAGATGAAATTTGTTTCACGTATTCTCAAATCCAGATTTTCTGGAGGAGCCTCTGCGACTTTAAGCCATCCATCCATAAATGTTCTCAGTTCTCTAGCCATTCTATTTTCCTCTCTCGGGGTGTAGTCCATTAAATTTATGAATTTCATGTTTTCGATAAAACTGGAAAAGACGATTCCTCTTGTTTTTCCAGACAAATTCTTAAGATATTGCATAGCTATTGAAACATACTGTTCTTCATATGGATGACTTGATTTCGGCTTAACTATAATCACCTCACCGTATCCTCCTCTTCTCGCGCAGCGTCCAACTCTTTGGGTTAATGCATCTGAGGGCGCAGCTTCAGTTATGAGTATTTCAGCATTGAAGTCAAGTCCGGATTCACATACCTGTGTAGATACAATAATTACATGTTCTCCCCTGCTTATTAAATCATGTATTCTGCTCTCGTATTTTTCACGTACAACTCTGCAGAGTCTTGAATGTAATAGTATGACGTTATCAAATTTATCTTTAAGCTCACGATATGTTTTCTGAGCCTTCGAAACGGTATTGAATACCATAAGTGCTCTTTTATAATTCTTAACGATATTAGCTATATCCACATCATCGGTAATACCTAACTCATCCCCAAGTCTAACATCGTACTCTTTTTTACCTTCATTAGATTCATATTTTTCATCAAGTCCAGATAATCCATACTCAACGGACATCTTTCCAGTACCCTCTAAGAGATATTTCTCCAGTTTCTCGGGCATAGTTGCCGTCATGATTATAACTGGAATCCTAGCCTCGGTAAGATGCTGTATAAGCTTCTTCAACGCAATAAACGTTAAGCCCTCTCCACCCTGGTACATATGTGCCTCATCAAAGACTACTGTTGAGGTGGCTATACATCCAGCTGGAAATTCAAGATGATTATCGATTACGGCTTTTTTAGTGTATACATAGAAGAAAGTATCTAAGGTTGTAATGATAACGTCTTTAAAGTAATGTGGACTTGTATGGGTTTCACCATGTTCGATAGCAATATCAACTCCCTGTAGTCCAATTCTCTCCATTAGTTGTTTAGCCGTTTTAGCAAAGAAGTTTATAAGCGCCCTCGTTGGAAGAACATATATAAGCCTTGATGATAATGGATACTCTCCAGCTAGATTTTGCCCAGTAAAGGGTAAAAGACCTATTAACGTCTTTCCATAACCGCACGGAAGCCTTACAAATATTGGCTTATTGACTTCATTTACGATGAATTCATCAAGAACCTCTGCAAAATGCAGTTGATATTTACGTGGGTAAAACGTGTATTTTCTACATATCCTTTCAAGTATTTCTTTAAACATTTACATATCCACCATCAACTTCAATACATGAAACATCATCTTTAAATCTTACAAAAAGATCTGATGGAATATAGTGTTTTTCCCTTGCCGAAAGGGGCAGTATGTAGGGTTTATATTTTTTAGCATCATACATGGTTGGCATTTCAGTAACCGTATAGTCTCCACTAACAACTTCCTTAATAACTTCCTCTGGAACATATCCTGCTAGCTTTACTTCTCTATTAATACTTATTGAGCTAACCCTAACCACTCTAATGGAGAACGGTGAAACTATAGATTCGGTATCACCAATTCTACTACATGAATAGCCGCATAGATAGAGGATTTGTTCAGGATTCCTGTATTTAAATTCCTTCTCATTAACTACAAAATATAGACGTATTATAGATGTATGAATAAACTCCCTAACCATAGCATCGGATTTTATAGTAACCTCACCATTACTTTCAATCCGCCATCTTCTAATCAATGCTCCACTTCTTGTAGAGGGCATTAAACTATTTGACGAAACATTGATTAAGGTCTTCATAGCTAGTTTTTGGGCTTCAAATTGAGGTAAGTCTAAGGCTACTCCAATTCCTCTAGCATAAACTCCGAAAATAGTTGATGGGGGAGGTAGGAGAAAGGATGGTTGGGATTGATAGGATTTTGGAAGTTTAATGGAGAGAAGAGATGAAGGCTTACAGTTAACCACTAGTAGAAGCATTAAAATCCCTACAGTGTCTCCTTAACGAGATCCCTAAACATATCTAGCGGCTTATCATACTCAAAAATTTTCAATTTACCTTCTCTTCTCTCTAAGCCCTGACGTGGATAAACCATCATTAAGACATCAGCATTAGATACGCCCACAAAACCCTCATAGATGCTAATAGATTCCTTAAGATAGTTGCTGTAAACAGCTGCGGTGGGGTTCGGTAGACAAACACTTCTCGAATATGTAATTAGGATTTCTTGAATTTTAATTATCGGTAAAGCTCTGCATTGTGAAGCTCCAAACTCTCCTGTTAAAAACGGTATGAATGCTTCAATAGCACTTCTTACTCTTATACTTCTATCCCTATCGCTGATTACTAACTTTCTAGTTGTAAAGGGAATTCCAACATAGGCTAGGTCTAAACATGCTGAAAAACCGTAAAGACCTGAAGAATATTGCTTATAGAAAAGCATTTGTTGCTGAATCTGTTGGGTTTTCTCCTCCCCTACCTCTTCAGCTATTACACCTCTTGCTACTCTACTATGTGTAGCGGTAAATATTTCGCTTTGTAAATTTAAAACTGGAATAAGCCATGAAAACTTTACGAGGGACTCCCTTCTAGAGGCAGCTTTTCCGGGGTAAAGGTAGCCATGAAGATCCTCAATAGCACATGTATTAACGATCTTCTCCTCGATTTCAGCAGGATCCCTTAAACCTGAAACTCTAGGATCATCTTGAGGAATTCTAAAAGCTTCCTCATTTAAACAGTAGCTACAAAGCTTATTGTATCCCTTTTCTTCTAGGGCTCTCTTCATATATATGAAGTGCCAATGCTTTAACATGTTACCGCTAACTGCAGGCGCTTCTATGACCTCGCCAGCCTCATTAATTAGTTTTACCTTACGGATATCCGTAAAATTTCCGACGCTAGCCTCATTATTTAAATCATGGACGTTAATTAACATTCTAGCCGTTAATTTAATGAACATACCCCTCACCTACGTATACGGAATAGGATAGAGCATAACATGCAATAACGTTCTTAACCATATTGAAATCCTCCTTACTTTTCCTAGCGGCATCAACTACTTTAGCAATATCGTTAGCGCTCGGAACAAGAACCTCACGTCCTGTAGCCCTAGTTAAGCTTGGAACCTCCCTTAAAGCTCTATAAAGGGCGTCAAGAAGCTCCTCAGGACTTCTAGCCCTCTTAACACTATCAATAACATCAAATCTATATATGTTCCTCTCCCTATCAATAAATCTATTTAGAAGTTGAGCTATAATTCTTATACTTCTATCGTTTAAAATATTTTCAAGATTCATACCTATCAGTTATAGTCATAGCGTAAAAACATATAAATATTTCTATTTATGTATTATCATATAGAAATATTTAAAAATAGTGTATGTTAAATACACTATAGGTGAACTATGAGTAGAGTGATTATCACCACCCTCGGATTTGAGGAGAAGTTTACTGTTAGAAGTATTACGAGGCATGGGCTTGATAGAGGGGATAAAATAGTCCTAATAACTGGTCCTAGAGTTGAGAAAAGCGAGAAGGCTGTAAGCTTCATTAAGGATTTTATATCCAAATATTACCTATCCGAGGTCTCCGTAAGTGTTAAAGATATTCCTATACACGATATATATGAAACTATTTCCAGAATTAAGCAGATTCTAATAGAGGAGACTAGAGGATTCGATAAGGTAATAGTTAATCTTAGCGGCGGCATGAGGATTATAATTATCGCCGTAATCCTCGCTTTAACTTTACTGGATATTCAGGATTTAATGCTGGAGGTTGAAACTGAGGATTCATCACTCCTCATAACAATCCCCAGAGACCTCCTATATCTACCTAAAGTTGAGGGTGGTAAGCTTGATGTTTTAAAAGTCATTACTAGGAAGTCTAAGCCTGTAAGCGTATATGAAATTGCTGAGACATTAGGTAGGGATGAAAGCACAGTTAGGAGACATCTACAGAAACTTAGAAGACTAAAACTTATTGAGGTTGAAAAGATAAAGCCACTAATAGTTAAAGCCTCAAAAACAGCTTCACTACTTGTATAGGTGGCTCCATGATATCCTCATTCATACTGAGAGCAATAATCATTAAAGGTAGCCTTAAAACTATAGGCTTCTCAGGATTTGCTGTGAGAGGAATACTATACGAGATGCTTAAATCCATAGATCCAAATCTATCTGAAAGCCTTCATGGATTAAAGAAAATCGCCCCCATTTCAACATCCCCAATAACCATTGAAACACCATCAAGAAAACTTAATGAAAAAACGATATTCTCATTCAGAATCTCAACACTTACAGATGAATTATCAGTAAAAATCAAAAACTACCTAACAGGAAACATGGATTTAATCTTAAAGATCAAGGATGCCGAAGCAAAACCAATAGAAATAACAGTCTCAACCCTAGATCCAGGAAAAGCCATAAAGGAAGCTAAGCCAGTCAAATCATTCTCAATAAGCTTCCTAAGCCCAACATTCCTCAGACAAAGCCTAACAAAGAAATGCTGCCAATACTGTCCAAACCTTAAAATAAAATGTCCTTACCTAAAACAGTATAGACACTACAGATACATACCACTACCAGATCCATACCTAATATTCAGAAACCTACTAAGACTATGGAGGAAATACACAGGCATAAGCCTAAACCACAAGGAATACATCGACTGGCTCCTAAAAGGAGGAATAGCAGTAGCAGGATATAAAAAACTAAAAACAGTAAGAGTCTATGAACATCCAACAACACCAAAGTGGAGTGTAGGATTCATAGGAGAAGTAATGTTCAACCTACCTGAAGACACATACGATGAGGAAATGGCTAAAACAACACATACACTACTAAAATTCGGAGAACACAGCAACATAGGGGGGAACAGGACAGCGGGATTCGGAGTAATAAGATACCAGCAAAAACAGAATAATAAATCATAACGTTCCATTTATAACTTCTACTATATGCGGAAAAACATCATGAATTGAAGAAGCCCACCTAGCCTCCGCAAGGAAAAACCATGAGGAAAACATGAGTAAACAAAAACAAAGAGAAAAACTTATAAGACCCCCAACAATACTAATATATAAACCTTCGGAATCTCAAGTAAAGAGAATTGAAAGAATAATCTTATCCACCGCCTCAGTATTATATATTGATGCGAATCTCAAGTAAAGAGAATTGAAAGATGACACGGCAATATAATACCAGCCGGGAGACGGATTCCAAGAATCTCAAGTAAAGAGAATTGAAAGCAAATGCTTCGAAAACATAACCGCACCTCATGCATCTAAGAATCTCAAGTAAAGAGAATTGAAAGATCAAATGCCGATAAATCCTTAGCGGACTTTCTTTTTTACAGAATCTCAAGTAAAGAGAATTGAAAGAGCCTATGGACGGTAAATATGATAGAAGTTGGCATATCGAATATCAAGTAAA
>Ga0105162_1002281_pt1 | contig 10173 bp, 6 predicted proteins | sample JNZ201metaG_FD_81532 | JGI IMG/M metagenome (GOLD analysis project Ga0105162, IMG submission 81532) | Hot spring microbial communities from Jinze hot spring, China to study Microbial Dark Matter (Phase II) - JNZ 20120812A | ecosystem: Environmental > Aquatic > Thermal springs > Hot (42-90C) >...
AGGTGTTGGGGTAGGCTTTGGAGTCGGGGTAGGGGTGGGCGTTGGAGTAGGAGTTGGAGTAGGTGTCGGGGTTGGCCTAGGAGTAGGAGATGGAATTACAAACATTTTTGCAAGTTCCTCTAATTGAATAGGTTTAAGTTCTAATGGTAATTGCATTAAAGGATCTGTGGGTGGTTTTCTTGGTGGATAGTCTATGGGTGCTTTAGGTGGTGTTAGTACACCGTATGACATCCATAGGAATGAGCCAAACATACCCATGGTTTCAAATATCCATGATCTACTGAGTGTGTAGCTTGGCATTGTAGTACCAGCTACATTTACAAGACCCTCAGGTTCACCTAGAATTTCAAGTAGATTAGATTGTTTTATACTTATTTGCCGAGGTCTTAGAATTAGCCACATAGCTGCATGGGGTAGATGATAGTTCCAGAACCATGCAAGTTTAGCTAGGGCATCCCAGTATTCTGTTGTGTAAGGTAAGCTTGACATCAATTTCATTTGTTCAAAGTATGGATTTACGTATATTACTGTACCATTCTTTAGAGTAACGGGCCATGTTAAGTTAAACTTACTTATAGTGAAGTCCCAAGCGGGATAAAATGAGTTTATAAAGCCGTTGATTCCTGCCATAGATAACGGGACGGTCCAGGATCCTGCAGTCCATGAGAGTGTGATATCGAATCTCCACTCCATCCACATACTCCAGTACACTCCTACATCAACACAGCCCATTTCAGCTTCTATTCCATGCTGTTGAAGCTGGGATGCAAGGTTGGCCGCTAATGCAACAAAGTCAGCCCATTGAGATACACACATTATGGTAAATCTAAATGGTTCACCCTTTGGTGTATACCACTTTCCATCAGGACCTCTTCTAAATCCAACACCTTCAAGAAGCTGATATGCTTTCTGAGGGTTATATGTCCATTCATATAAGTTCTTCTTAATCCATTCAGGAATGCCCTCAGTAGTCATTAGGCTTGTTATGTAATCTTTGAATGGCAGTACTTGAGGTGGGTAGGCCAGTGCTGCTTCTGTACTATTTATAAGCATTGTTATTGCTTGTCTGACGTATGTTATATTAAATGGGTATTTATTAAGGTTAAACCATATACCCCATAGTTCACGAGATTGCACCCAAGCTATTCTTACACCTCCAGGTGCTTTGTTTATCTCTACCAAAGTAAGTGGCGATATTCCATGCCATGTATCTAGGTTTCTGCCCTCTATCATCCATGCAACCATATGCTCTTCTGCCCTTGCAAATAGTATCTCACCCTCATCATACTGAACATATTTTGCCCATCTATATCCAGGATTCTTTACAAGCTTAACACCTGTCGTTGTCAGTGTCGCAGGATCAGCCCAGAACGGTCCGTTACACCACGGTTTATCCATCTGGATATTTCTTACCTCGTCTTGCAACTTTGTCAAATTAAACCTTTTCGGAACCTCATTAACAGGAACATCTGCAACCATTTCCGCGTATTTACCAAAGATTTGATATGGTGTTGTCATATGCCATGTAAATATCGAAACTAGATCCGAAAATCTCATGCGCGGCATAAAACTATATCTAAACATCTGTGATACATCAACTTTACCCAATCTATAATCATATAAAGGTGCTGTAATTCTAAATACTGTTATATTGAAGTAAAATCTCACAGTATAATCATCTACTATTTTTACATCTAATAAGAATGGTATAAAGTTTCTAAATATCTTCCACTGAACTGTAAAGTAGGTCCAAACATCCTTTGCTGTAAATGGATACAAAGACTTTCCGTCATACCAGTGGGCATCATTCCATAAAGTAATTTCAAGATAATTTTCTGCAGGGTTTATCCTAATATCTTTACCAAGCATTGGAAGTATAACGTCCTGATACCCCTTATATGGTATGAGAACAAATAGCGGTGCTACACAAAAGCTGTGTACACCCCCCTGTGAAAGCATTCCTCCACCTGTTAGTATAGATCCTGGAGCAAACGGATTCCAATTTATAACCGGTGGAAGGGTGACCCATAGTATTACACTAAATGATGCTCTTTCACCTCTCACAATTGATGAGGGCACCAATATTATGTTCAGTAATAGTAACACTATTAGAAGTAAAGTTACTCCAAATCTATTCAAGGTGTGCATCAAGTACACACCCATCTCTAGTTGTTCCAGTCTTAGTTAATATACTTAAAAATTTTCGTGAAATACATTGATATAAATTGACATAGATGTAAGCAACTACATACCAGTTCCAAACACTTTAAATTCCTAAATTCTATGCTATGCATAGAGGTTACACGCGACCCTACGACCCGACTCTATTTCTTTAAGTATAGGCTCTTCTTTTCTACATATATCCATAGCATAAGGACATCTATCGCTTAGCACACATCCACCTGGTCTATTTAATGGAGAAGGAGCAATACCTTTTAGAATAAGTTTCCTTGTTTCTCTACTTTTTGGATCTGCTATTGGAATAGCTGCTATCAATGCTTTAGTATATGGATGCAAGGGCTCTGATAATATATCATTAATACATCCAGATTCAACAATCTTTCCTAGGTACATTACATTGATGAGAGTATTTCGTCCAAAAAATTGAAGAAGCGATATTTCGTGTGTTATGAATAGAAGGGACGAATGTATTTCATAAAGCATATCTCTTAATGTCTTTATAATACTACTTTTTAGAGAGGCATCTAACATCGTTACAGGCTCGTCTGCAACTATATATGCTGGTCTAAGTATTAAGGCTCTTGCTATAGAGGCTCTCTGTCTTTCACCACCACTTAATTGGAAAGGATATTTATCTAAGTATTTCTCAGGAGGATTTAGTCCAGCTTTACCCATAACATCTTTTACTATTTCTAGGGCTTCTTTATAACTGTTTGCAAGCCTATGATATTTCAATACATCAATTAATATATCTCCGATTTTCTTAAAAGGATGTATACTCGCGTAGGGATCTTGTGGAATATATTGAGCATTTAATCTATAATATCTAAATTCTTTTTCACTCATCTTAAAAATATTCTTTCCTTGGAATAGCACCTCTCCATTAGTGGGCTTTATGAGCGCTAATGTTACTTTGCCTAATGTTGTTTTTCCAGAGCCACTTTCACCTATTAAACCTACAACAGAACCTCTTGGCACATACACACTGACCTTATCTACTGCTGCAAATTTTATCCTTTTTAACAATCCTTTTCTAACACTAAACACAACTTTAATATTTTTAGCTTCTATAACATTATTATCCACTATCTTCACCTCACTATTAGCGTAGATGAATCCAGCATGCAATTCTACGTTCTCTATCTAATTTTATTATTGGTGGTTCTTCTTTTCTACATATATCCATAGCATAAGGGCATCTAGGATGAAACTTGCATCCAGAAGGTAGATTTCTGTAGTCTGGTGGCATTCCAGGTATAGTCACTATTTCTTCTTTGAATTCACCTAATTTTGGTACAGACATTAACAATCCTTGTGTATATGGGTGTAGGGGCTTGTAGAATATGTCATAAATATCTGCCTCTTCAACAATCCTACCTGCATACATTATAGCAATACGATCAGCTATATCAGCTACTAGTGCAATATCGTGTGTTATTAGCATATATGTTAAATTGAATTTATTTTTGAGATCTTTTAAAAGAGATATAATTTCACGCTGTATAAGTACATCAAGGGCTGTTGTCGGTTCATCTAAAATAACGAATTTTGGATTCAAAAGAAGAGCTAATGCAATTAAAGTTCTCTGCTTCATACCTCCGCTCATCTCAATGGGATACAGATTCAATACCCTATCAGGATCTAGTTTAACCGCTTCAAGTAGTTCTCTAGCTCTATCTAAAATCCATTTCCTATCCTTAATACCATGAGCTCTTGCAGTTTCAGTAAAATGATCTCTAATCTTAATTACCGGGTTTAGCGAGTTTAAGGCTCCTTGGAAAACCATGGATATTTCTCTCCATCTAATTTCTCTTGAAAATACTTGTTCGTCCATTGCAAGTAAATTTAAAGAATTCAGATCATCTTTGTGATAAGTAATAATGGATGTAGGATCTATTGAGGCTATCTCAGGTAATATTCTTAGAATTGCATTTGCCGCAGTTGATTTTCCGCATCCACTTTCACCCACAAGTGCAAAAACTTCACCTTTAAATACTGTAAAATCTATATTTGAAATTACTTTAATGTTCAGATATGAGACACCGAGGTTCCTAACCTCTATCAATGGTTTTATTGTATTCACTCCCTATTCACCTTTGATGTAGCTAACCCTAAGTGCAGGATTAAAGATGGCCTCCATGGTTTTAGCTATATTTATAAGAGCATATTGTAGTAGTACTATTGTTATTATTGGAGACCATAAGGCAAGTATCGCTCTATCTGAGTAAAGGGCTCCTCCTGCCCTAATAGCCATATATATTTGGATACCCCAGTTTTCGGAACTTATAGGCATTAATCCTAGAAATGCCAACCCAGTGTAGCCATAGACAGCATTACACATTGCGAGGGTTAGACTCATTGCTATGAATGGTGCCATGAATCTTAAAATCTCGTCAAACATTATTTTCCATGCACTAAATCCAAGAGTTTTTGCAACATCAATAAACTCCCGTTTTCTAAGTGATAACGTTTGTGCCCTTACAGCTCTTGCAAGGCTAGCCCAAGCTGTTATACTAAGTATTCCTGCTAAAACAAGTATGTTAGTTTTTAGCTCTGCTGGAAGTGTTGCGACAAGTATTAATGCTAGAAGATATGTTGGTATAGTTAAAGCAACATTTATTATTATCGAAAATATTTCATCAACTATTCCGCCTAGGTATCCAGATATTAGGCCAAGTGCTACACCAATTGTAACTGTTATTACTGCAGATAGAAACGCTACTGCTAATGTAGTAGATATGCCTCTTACTATTGCTAGTAGTAATGGCCTGCCAGTAAAGTCTGTTCCTAATATGTACCAAGGGAAGTCTCGTGCGGAGGGAGGCTGGTATATATATTCCCATCCTCCTTTGGCAGGAGGAAGTGGGGGAACAAGACCTAAAACGGTCGCTAAAGCTCCCACGGTATATAGAGTTATCACTATTAAGCTGAATATCGTAGATGGACTCTTAGTGTAGATTCTAGAAACCAGCCTAAGCGTTGATAGGGTAGTGCTTAAGCTCATGCTTCTCCCACCCTAGCACGAGGATCTATTAGTCCATATGTTATATCCGTAAGTAGATTTCCAAGTACTATAACCGTTATAATGATTACGTATACACCTATCATTACAGGATAGTCTCTCGCTCCCGTAGTGACAGATAGTAGGGAACCTAAACCTGGTAAATTAAATTGTGTTTCAATCCATACAGTACCAACCAATAACCATGCAAATGTGAGAGCTATGTTTGCATATATTGGAAGTATAGAGTTCTTAGCAATATATGCTGTAATTATTCTTCCACTTTTCAATCCACGTGCCTTGGCAGCTATTACATAGTCTTCTTTAATGACAGCTGAAGCCATAGCACTTAAGGCAAAAGCCCAGCCAGGTAAAGACGCTAGAACCATTACCATTACTGGAAGTGTATAGTGATGTAATACGCTTAGTATAAATTGTAGAGAAGGTTCTGGCTGAATATCTGGAGAATAAGGTCCACTATATGGAAATAGCCTCCATCTCACACCAAGATATACAAAAAATACTGCAGCCAAGATCCAATTCGGTACACTATTAAGTATAGTTAAAATTGAGGATATACTTCGTACAAACAAGACCCTCTCCCTGTAGTAAGTCATTGTGAGACCCATTAGAACGCCCAGTATTAAGGTAATGCTCAAAGAGTAGCTCACAAAAAACGCAGACCAAGGTATAGCATTGGCTATTACATGAGTAACAGAAAATCTGTATGAAATCGATGTCCCCAGATTCCCTGTAACCACTCCTTGAAAGTAACGCAGCCACTTACTCCACCAAGGCTCTTCCGGTGAAAAACCTAGGTAGGCTTGAACCATTCTCACAGCCTGTTCATATGGCATTCCCTGTTGTAGAAAGGAGGCAAGCAGCATTTTAGCAGGATCGCCGGGGCTTAACACAATAACTATAATTGATATAGATATGGCCAGAAACCATGTAATAGTAGCAAAAAGTATTTTCTTAGCTATCCAGTGCATACTTGACCCATACATAGCTTTAACATTATACAGCTTAATAAAGTTTATTGATTTCTATTTTTATCGACTACCTAATTCAGGAATTTATATATAGAATTTAAGACTTCGCCAAATGGGGTATTCTGGAAAAGGTACCTGCTAAGCCTCCTGTTTTCAGTTTGAGCATATCAGTGAAAAATTGTACTATAAGAATCTGTATACATAATGTATAGAACATCTGTGGCAAAGTGCTTTAGTATCTTTATAGTGATGTCGTTAATGATTATACAGTGCTAGACTGTTCTCACATAAATGATATTCTTAATATCATCTACGGCTATTCCTATCCTCTCGCTAGACATCTATCACTTCTAGTAGAGCATATGCAGATCTTCTGAACATATTTTCCACGGTATATATCTTCCTTTTATTAGTATGCTGTAGTTGTATCTTGGGCATTTTGTTGATTCAAGCTGTGGATCACCCACATTACCTATATAGATATACTCAATACCCTCACCCCTAGCTCTTTCAGCTACCCACCTCAACTTCTTTAAAAGTCCATCTAAGAAAATCACGATCGTGAATCACAAGATCCATCACAGTACTACCGATAAGCTCTTTAAATCCATACCGATGTACCTAGCTTTGAAAAGAGTATAAGCTTATAGGCTCTGGCAATCCTCGGCTCTTCAATAGCATTAGAAATAATAGCATCTCCAACTGCTTTATACCCAGGTCAAAATCTAAGGGTAGCGTCTAACCATGAGCTTCACATTGCTATCCTCAGTCCTAACTATTTCTAGGCCATCTTCTGTACCTAGCGCAAATAGGCATTTCAAGAAATGCGTGTTTACCAGCCTTAATTGCTTTGACAGCTATCACCTTATGGATATAGTTGGGTATAGCAATAACAACTGCATCTACATGCCACTTCTTTAGCCCTTTTCAATACTACTCGAAACAGGACTCCTATGCTAACTCTATATGTAATAGCTTCAATGAGGGTGTGTACCCATTGTGTGATACCACCAGCACCTATAGCCAACGTCGAATGTTCTATGCCCCATCATATTATGGGGCTCTGACTAGGTGTAACTAAACTCCATCTCTACAGAAGAAGTCTGATTATGGATGGATTTTCTATTATTTTAGCGAGTTTAGCTTTACTTGTAGGTGGCGTGTCAGGCTCCAGACACACGGCTTTTTAGTGGACTTTAAAATCTCTCTAGCTACTCCAATACTATGTTGGTTGGAAATTCGGTGCATATATATGTAGTGGGGCGGGAGATCTAGTGCTGTAGCGAGATGCTGTATCTGTTTTCTAGAGCCTCTAGTCGTGGTGAGTTCTCTCTGAAGCTTACTTTTTAGGCTGGGCCTGCTCTACTATATGCTGCTGATGAAAGGTGTTTTAGCGGTTGGGAAGAGATTTCTATGTGGATAATTGATGTATGCTTATATTTTTTGGTTTAGCCTGGTATAGATGGGGATCTCCGTTGGTTGTTGAGTTAAAGGTGAGGGAGCTGCTGAGGAGAATGAGTATCGAGGAGAAGATCGCACAGCTACAGTCTATTCCGGTGGATAGGCTTTTAGATGGAAAGGAGTTTTCAGAGGAGAAGGCCAGGGATCTGCTGAGGTATGGTATAGGTGAGATTACTAGGGTTGGTGGCTCTAGGGTTGGTCTTAGGCCTAGGGATGCTGCCAGGACTATAAATAGAATTCAGAGGTTTCTTGTTGAGAAGACTAGGCTTGGTATACCGGCTATAGTTCATGAGGAGTGTCTAGCTGGCCTAATGGCTCCAACAGCTACAGCTTTTCCACAGGCGATAGCACTGGCATCTACATGGGACCCTGATTTGGTTTACAGGGTTGCTCTAGCTATTAGGGAGCAGGTTCTATCTATAGGATCGAGGCACTGTCTCTCTCCAGTTCTAGACCTCTGCAGAGATCCTAGGTGGGGTAGATGTGAGGAGACATATGGTGAGGATCAGTACCTCGTCTCATCCATAGGGCTAGCCTATGTTGCAGGTCTTCAGGGAAGCGATATTTCAAGAGGTGTTGTAGCTACAACAAAGCACTTTGCTGGACACGGATTCTCAGAGGGAGGGAGAAATATTGCACAGGTTCATTTAGGTGCTAGAGAGTTTAGGGAGCAGCACCTCTATCCATTCGAAGTTGCTATAAGGGTTGGCGGCGCCCTCTCCGTCATGCCTGCATACCATGAAATCGATGGGGTTCCCTGTCATGCAAATAGAGAACTTCTAACCGATATTCTGAGACAGACATGGGGGTTTAGAGGAATTGTGGTATCTGACTATGGAGCAATTATGCAGCTCAGTACAATCCATAGAGTTGCTAGAGACTGTATAGAGGCATTTAGAATTGCTCTAGAGGCTGGTGTTGATGTGAGCTTCCCTGATGTAATATGCTTTAACGAGTTGGTTGAGGCTGTTAAGGAAGGCACTGTTTCGGAATCCCTAATCGATAGAGCTGTTGAGAGAGTTCTAAAGCTAAAGTACATGCTTGGGCTCTTCGACAATCCATTTACTGATGAGTCTAGGGTTCCGGAGACTCTAGATAACGAAAGCTATAGAAAGCTTGCCCTAGAGGCTGCTAGAAAATCAATAGTGCTTCTTAAAAACGACGGCATACTGCCTCTACCAAAGAATGTGAGGAGAATAGCGGTTGTAGGTCCCAATGCAGATAGCCCTAGGAATATGCTTGGAGACTACCACTACGATGCACATATAATCAGAGATGGAGATGTAGTTACAGTAAAGGTGGTGACTGTTTTAGAGGGTATAAAGAGTAGAGTATCTAGAGAGACAGAGGTAGTCTACGCAAAGGGTTGTGATATCGCTTCCCAGGATAGGAGCGGCTTTGACGAAGCTCTAAGGATTGCAAGAGAGGCGGATGTCGTTATAGCTGTTATGGGTGAAAAATCTGGTTTAAGTCCGAGATTCTTTGGAAAAACATTTGAAGAAACGCAGTACACCTCTGGTGAAGGTGTCGATAGAATATCACTTAGACTACCCGGGGTTCAGGAAGAGCTTATCAGAGAGCTGCACAGAACTGGTAAGCCAATAATCCTTGTACTTATAAATGGTAGGCCCCTCTCCATAGCATCTATTCTACCATATGTCAATGCCGTCCTAGAAGCGTGGTTCCCAGGTGAGGAGGGTGGAAATGCGATAGCCGATATAATCTTCGGTGACTACAACCCCAGTGGAAGACTACCGGTTTCAATACCATACGATGTTGGGCAGATACCGGTATACTACTCCAGAAAACCATCGTCCTTTAGAGAATATGTTGAGTACTCTGCCAAGCCGCTGTACCCATTTGGATACGGATTGAGCTATACGGAGTATAGATACAGCAACTTAACAGTAGAGCCAGTGGAGGTAAAACAGTTTGGATATGTAAGGATAGGTGTAGATGTGGAGAATACCGGCAAGGTAGATGGCGAAGAAACAGTACAGCTATACATATCAAAAGAATATTCATCTGTAACGAGACCAGTAAAAGAGTTGAAAGGATTCAAAAAAGTATACCTTAAACCTGGAGAGAGAAAAAGAATAGTATTTACACTACCCATAGAAACACTAGCATTCTACGATAGATACATGAGGCTAGTCATAGAGCCTGGGGAGTACAGAGTTATGGTAGGGAGAAACTCAGAGGAAATACTACTCGAGGGGAGATTTAAAGTAGTTGGAGAAACAGCCATTGTTAATGAAAAAAGACTGTACTTTACAAATATCGAAACGCACTAATGTAGAGTAAAACTCTACTTTTTACAAACCATATAATTGATTGGTGTTACATGTAGAGCTCTAGGATAGGAGGCATCATAGGTTCAACACCACCATAAACCTTAAACCAATAGGGACCTGTATAGCGATGGTGAGTCTAGGAAAATGTCGGAACCTTCCATAGCAATATATCTAGAGGAGGTATATCTAATCTAGGAGTTCTAAAGCATCCCAATACCTAACCCATCCCTATCCTCTACATAGC
>Ga0105162_1002282_pt1 | contig 10168 bp, 10 predicted proteins | sample JNZ201metaG_FD_81532 | JGI IMG/M metagenome (GOLD analysis project Ga0105162, IMG submission 81532) | Hot spring microbial communities from Jinze hot spring, China to study Microbial Dark Matter (Phase II) - JNZ 20120812A | ecosystem: Environmental > Aquatic > Thermal springs > Hot (42-90C) >...
AAACTGTACTCACTGCTAAAAAGCTTCCAAAGGGAATATAATCTTTTATACTCCTCTTTTTAAGTATTAATAAGAATAAAGAAACAACCAATCCTAAAATAGCTCCACAAAATATAATAAAAAGCACATTTTTATAACCAAAATAACTACCTAAAAAACCAGCCATTTTTATATCGCCACCCCCTATCGCTTCTTTTTTTCTTAATAATAGCCATATTAATCTCAAAAGAAATAAAAAACCCGCTCCGACAACGATTCCGTACAAAGAAAATAAGGGGAATTTATCAATATTAAACAAAAAACCAAACAATATTCCTGGATAATTTAGCCAATCAGGAATTATTTGAAATTCCCAATCAATAAAAAATATTATTAATAAAGCGCTAAACAAGAATATTAGCAAAATAGTTTTAAAAGAAAAATTATGCCTTTCGTAACTAAATAGAAAAATGAAACCAGTTAACAATTCGACAATTGGGTAGCGAAAAGAAATTGATCTTTTACAACAACGGCATTTACCACCTAAGAGAAGAAAACTTATTAAAGGAATATTATCATAAAACTTTATTTTTTTTTGACAAAAAGGGCAAAAGGAACTCGGTTTTATAATAGAAATCCCTCTGGGAGTTCGATAAATTAAAACATTAAAAAAACTACCGAAGACTAACCCAATGACAAAGGCAAAAATTTTATTAAAAACCGCCACTCAAAACACTCCTAACAAATTTTTCATCGTTACAATATTCAAACAAAGTTTCCCGAGTAATTATCCCTTGTTGATAAAGTTTAATCAGAGATTGATCTAAAGTTTGCATTCCAAATTCGGTACCAGTTTGCACCAAAGAAGGAATCTGATAAGACTTATTTTCTCTAATAAGATTTTTTATTGCTGGTGTGCCAACCAAAATTTCCATTGCTGCTGCTCTTCCGCCTTCCTTTCTGGGAACCAAAATTTGAGAAATAATACCAACAATTACGTTAGCAAAAATGTGCCTAATAAAATTTTGTTGTTCGGCAGGAAAAACATCAATTACCCGATCGACAGTCTCTGCGACATTATTAGTATGAAGAGTAGAAAGGACCAAATGACCAGTCTCGGCAGCAGTAAGCGCTAAAGAAATTGTTTCCAAATCTCGCATTTCGCCAATTAAAATCACATCCGGGTCTTCTCGTAGACATGCTCTTAAAGCCGAAACAAAAGAACGAGAGTGAACCCCTATCTCTCTCTGGCTTATTAAACAGTTTCTTCCTTTAAAAACATATTCTATCGGATCTTCAATGGTAATTATCCTTAAAGCCTTTTCCCTGTCCAACAAATCAATCATACTCGCCAAGGTGGTAGATTTACCACATCCAGTGGGACCCGTAACCAAAATTAATCCTCTCTTTTTTCTCACCAATTCAGCAACTATCGGTGGAGCCGGTAGTTCTTCCAAAGTTCTTATTCTTGCCGGAATAATCCGAAAGGCAGCACCAATACCATTCATATCCAAAAAAACATTTACCCGTGCTCGGATTCGATCTTTGCTCACATACTCCAATCTCATCCCCTCGGTAGCTTCTCCCCAAGTATAGGAAAAATCAAGTTCTCTTTTTTTTTCCAACGTTTCAATCTGTTCTTTATTCAAAATTGAATAAATTATTTCTTTTGTATCTTCTTTTTTTAAAGGAGGTCCAGGAATTCTTTTTAATTCGCCATTTACTCTAATTATTGGTGGATTATTAGCGGTAATATGTAAATCTGACGCCCCATAAGCAGCTGCATATTTCAATAATTCATCAATTTTCTTAACATATTTCTCTTCTTTTTTTTCCATTTAATTAAAACTAAATTATTGAAGTGAAAAATTATCCTTGGCTTTCTATAACTCTCGGGATTATAAAAATAAGTAATTCACTTTCTTCTTTTCTTATAGAAGTTCGAGTAAATAATTTTCCTAAAATTGGTATAGAACCCAAAATCGGAATCCTCGTTTCCGCCCTAGTCTCTTGTTCTCGCTTCAAACCACCGATTACAATCACTTCACCATCTTTGGCCGCTACTTGAGTTTTTGCTTCCCGCGTAGCAATTATTGGGACCTCCTGCTCGCCAGCAGTTCGCCAACCAATGATCGCTTCTACTTTTGGTTCTATTTCCATTGTAATACTTCCATCTTTCGTTAAATGAGGAGAAACTGTTAACATAATCCCTATCGATCTTTCTCGCCAAGTATAAACTCTTTCTCGTGTCTCAGGATCGACGCGAACTTCTAATAAAGGAACCTTCGTCACCATTTCCACCGTAGCCTTTTGATTGTCCATAGTTAAGGTATGAGGATTAGCGAGTAATTTTGCCTTTCCTTTTGATTGCAATAATTCCAAAGCCGCTGACATCTGAGCAAAAGAAAGTTTACCAATTATTAAATGCTTAAAAGTTATTGGTATTGCTATCTCTTTACCAATATCAGGAACAGTAGCAGTGGCTGCAGTTCGTATTGACCAGTCAATTCCATAAATTTCATCCGAAGATATTGTTGTTTCAATAAATTTAGCCTCAATAGAAATTTGTGGCGCCGGCCGGTCAAGTTCAGCAATTAATTTCTCGATTTCTGCTAATTTTTCAGGAATATCAGTAATTATTAAATAAGAAGCTCTTTTACTTCCGCCTCCTTCGCCAATCTTCTTTTCCACTGCTTCTACTCTCCCCTTGGAAGAAAGAAATTTATCTATTACTTTTTTAATATCATTTGCTTCAGCATAATTTAAATTGTATACTCGGGTATGAAGTTCTCCTTCAATATCTTTTTTAAAAGGTTTTACCATTATTACCCCTTCACTAATTTCTACTGCATTACATTCTACCGCTCTTAAAATAGCAGAAAAGGCAACCGAAAAAGGAACATCATCAAAACGCATAGTTACTGTTCCTTTTACTTCGGGTGAAGCAATTATATTAATATTTCCTAAACGTGAAAGCATTCTCAACACATCAATGATATCAGCATCTTTTACCTCTAAAGAAACTGTTTTTTCTGTCATCTTCTTTTCGGTAGGTAATGAAACGGTTTCTTTACTTAATTCCAAAACTATTAAATTATTTTGACGAAAGGCATTATAAGCATAAGGAGCTTCCAAGTTTATATTTACTTTTGTTCCTTCTTTATCCTCTTTGATTATAAAATTTTTTATACCAAATTTTGCTACCTCGATTGTCTCCTTTGTTGAAGATTTTACACCGAATAAAATTATATTAATTGTGGGCGGAAACAAATTAAGAGAAGTTTGAAACTCGCAAAAAGTATCGCAACTCAAAGTAATTCTGATTTTTTCTAAAAGTTCTTCGTAATAAATATTTCTTAAAAAATTTCCGTAAGAAAAACAGCACATTATTAAAATTAATAGAAAAATATATTTTCTCATAATATTTCCTCCTTTTATTAATTATTCACCCAAAAAAATTGTGAATCTTTTTCCACCTTTTTCTACAATTACTCTATCTTTCTCAATAGCAACTATCTTTTTTCCATCAATAATGTCCCCAACACGAACTACTTGATTGTTAATAACTGCGTAAGCCTCGTTTTTACTTATGGTAATTGCTGAAACAACCAACGATTTCATTTCAGCAGCATAAGAAAAATCTCTTACAAAAGGATCCTCTCCCCATTTCTCAGTATCTTCTTCTATCTTGGCGGTACCCATCGGTTTAAACTCTAAAGTCTCTTTTTTTGCCGAAATTTTAACGACAGTTAATGTTTCCTTTTTAACCACTGAAGGAACTATCGATTCTTTTTTAATTTCTTGTTTTTGCAAAACTGCCAATGTTTCTTGTTTTACTTTTGACTTCGTAATTCTAGTAACCGAAGTAATTTTTGATTTGGGTTTTGGCCGCAATAAAGTAAAAAAAATCAAAACGACTACTAAAATTCCAATCAAAATAATTAACCTTTGTCGCATATTATTATAGTAATAAAATTTTTAAAAATGTCAATTTATCTCCTTTTTTTACTTCTTAATGTTGTTAAGGGAACGCAATTCTCGCCAACACGCACAGTAGTAATTTCGCCAAGATAGTCAAGAGTAATCTTATCAGATTCAATTTTTACAATTCTTCTTCCCATTATTTCATCACCCACTTTATATTGTTTTCCATCGATTAGAGCGTATGGAGTATTTTCTACTGTTATAATTGCTTGTAAGATATACATTCCCTTAGTTCTTTTTCTTCTCGCTTTCTTTCTACCTTCTCTTTGTAATTTTTGTAATTCTCTCTGTCTCCTTCTTTCTTCTTTTAATCGTTTTCTTTCTAATTTTCTTAATTCTCTCTCCTTTCGTCTTTCTTCTCTACTTTTCTTTTCCCTTTTTTCTAAACTCCCTACTCTTCTTCCAGCTTTTCTTGCTCGCTTACTTCCTTCAACAACCTCCTGTGTTTTTCGGACAGCCTGTTGAACAGGCTTTTTCTTTAAAATTCGTGAACCAACAAAAATTAGAATAAACAAAAGAATCAAAATAGGTATTAATCTTCGCATAATACCTCCTACAAAATTTTTCCTACTAAACTAGAAGCAAATATGTTAACCAGAATTCTTGCTTCAATTAATGGTTTTATCTCATCTTTACCGGTAAATTCTAATTCGTAAACTTTAATAAAATAAGGGAATTTCCTTAAATCAGCAATAAATTTTCCAATATCTAAATACCTTCCTTGAAGAGTAATTTCAAAAGGAATTGGTCTTAAAGGATTTTCTTTTGTTTCTTGTGTTAAAAGAGTATCCAAACCCGGTGGTCGAATACTGAGAAATTTTATATTATATTTTTTGGCTTCTTCTGACAATTGTCTAACCAATTGTAAAACCTCGCTTCGTGGGGCAATACGGGCAACAAATTCTCTATTCTCTTCCTCTAATTTAGCGATTCTCTGTTTTAAAACTTCTGTCTCCTTAGCCAATTTTCTTAATTCCTCAATCTTTGTTTTTAACGCTTTAGCTTCTGATTTTAATTTTGCCCGCGAAGCAATTTTGGGCTGATAAAAGAAAATTACAAAAATCACAATTATTAAAAAAAGTACAATCAATCCACCCACTAGCCATTTTCTTTGTAAAAGATTCATCTTTACCTCCCTATTCTAATAGGCATTCCAATTCAAAATTCAAAACTTCTTCTCCGATAAGATAAGTTTTTGTTTTATTAATCAAATTAACCTCTTTTACCATTTTGCTGTTTTCTAACTTCCACATAAAATCTGCTAAATCAACTTCCAAATATTCCGGTCTGCCGGTCACTACACCTTTAATATTAATTTTAGAAAGCCCGGTAAATGTAAGGCTATTAAGCTGAATATTAGAAGGTACCTCCCTTGAGAAAAATCTTAAGAGAGGTGTCACTACTTCTGTTTCACCAACAATTCCTTTAAGTAATTTTTGCTGAGCCTCTAATTCATCTACTTTATTCTTTAAATTAGTATACTCCTGAGAAATTACTTCGACTTCTTTTAGTTCCCTTTGGAGTTTTTTTATTTGACCTTGCTCTATGGCTTTTTGAACTTCTAAGCCGATATTTATAAGAATAAGCAAAGGAATTAAAACTATGGCTATCGCACCCACTATTTGTAAGTCTCTAGCTGCATATCTTCTGAATTTAATCTCAGAAGGCAAAAGATCTACCGCCTCTGGATCATAATGTAGTCCTAAACAAGCAACCAATCGGTGACCAATATTTTGGGGATAATTTGGTAAATAAAGGTTATAATTTTTAAAAGGATCAAACACCTCAACACTAATTTTTAAATTCTCTTCTAAAAATTCTTTTAAACCTTTAAGTTCTGCGCCGCCACCACAAATTAAAATTCGGTTTATCGCTGGTATGCCATATTCTCTTTTATAAAAATCAATGGTTCGATTTATCTCTCCTAAAAATCTTTCTAAAGCCGGACGTTGCAAACTAAGTAATCTTTTTACTTTTACTCCGTTAGGCAAAGTCTCTTCATTAGTCTCTTCCGGAATACCATATATTCTTTTATATCTTTCCGCTTCTTCCAAACTTAAAGCCAATTCTCCTTCCTCGGTCATAATTGCTACAGTCATTGCTTCAGTAATAGAATTTCCGGCAGTGGTAACCGTTCGTGTAAATTCTAATTGTTTATTTCTAATAAAGATTATGTCGGTAAATTCAGCGCCAATATCTAAAAGAGCAACTACTTCTTCTTCTTTAAGATTTCCAAATTTCTTCGCGGCCGCAGCTAAGGCAAAAGGAATTACCGAAATAGCTGTTGGTTCTAAACCAACTTTTCTTAAAGTGGCAATATGATCGGCAATAATATCTTTTCTTACTGACACCACCATTACGTTGTTAGCTTCTTTTCCTGCTTCTTCTATTGTTCCTAAAGTTTTATAATCCAAAATTGCTTCATCAATAGTAAAAGGAGAGTATTTATCTAATCGTAGAAAAATTGCGTCTCGCAATTCTTTTTTTGACATTTTAGGAAAAGGTGCCTGACGTAAACTTACCGAAGGACCACTAACAAAAGAATACACCTTTGCTGGTTTCACGTCTTTAATCAATTCTCTAATAATTCCGCTAATATCAGGAATCTCAACAAATTCTCTTAAACCATAAGCACAAACTTTATCTTTTTCCATATAAACAAATTTAACTGATTGAGAACCAATATCAATTGACAAAGCACCTTTTCCTTCTTTTTGAAACAGTGTCTTAAAATCAATACCTTTCACTTTTCACCCCCTTTTAAGGAATTAAAAATTGATTCACTGAACCATCACTAGTTCTAATTTTTACTAATTTATTTCTTAAATTAACTGGCATATCGCCATTAGGTCTACGATTATTATAAAAACCTAATAATGTAAACATTCTAATAGCATGGGGAAAAAACACAACCATACTATCTATTCTATTAAAATCTACATTTTCATTTGTCCCAAACCTATTACCGCCATCAAAATCGGCAACAATAACACTATCAATAACAATAGTTTCATAAAATATACTATCAGAAGATGATAACGAAATTAAATTAAAACTATTAATTCTTATTGTTTCAGTCGTAGGATTAAATAATTTAAAAGAGAAATTGTTAAAATTTGTATCTGGAGCAATAGAAAAAGAGACAGCAGAATTGTTTACGTAAACCAAACCTCCCCGGAAAATTCCTGGCAATCGAAATTCCACAAAAACTTGAGACTTAGGTAGCACCGTTACATATTTACGCAAAGTTTCCTTAGGAGAATAAACTTTTACTAAATGAATACCTATCGGAATATTCTCAAAAGAAAAAAAACCATCCCAATGAGGTATAGATTCTACATATACTATTTCTCCATCTTTAGGATATTCGCAGCTTACTCGAAAATTAACCGCCATATTTCCCGGTGGATTTTTTTCGCTATCATAAACATAGCCATAAATTTTGTTATTAAATAAATCATTATAATTTTCGGCAATTTTATAGGTTAAAGTAAATCGGCCATTAGCAAAACTTCTAATCGCTAGATCTTCGGGAGTATATTGATAATATCTTCCCCAAGCATCAATTTTATAACTCTCTTTATCTTCTAAAAAATCTAATTTCAAATAAGGACCTTTCCATAAACCACCTTCATTATTTACTAAAGCGCCTAAACTATCAGGTAACTTTCCCATATCACCCACATAACCAAAATCCACTCTTTTTCCATCAATAATTAATTCCGGATCACCAGTAATCGCTTTACCAAGTTTTTTTAATTCTTCCATTGTTTCATCTATCTGGGAACGTTCACGAATTCGATCAATCGCGCTTAAGGAAATACCGGCAAGAATACCAATGATCACCATCACAACAATCATTTCTAATAACGTAACTCCTTTATTTCTTTTCATAATTAAATTATTCCTGAAAATTAACTCGGCTAAATTTTATTTCAATATTTTTGGCTCCAATTCGAGGATAAACGTTGATAACTTTTTCAATGGAGTCATATTGAAGAGTATCTCGATATACACACACCAATCTTCTTTTTCCGATAGGAACTCCGGCATACATAAAATTTCCACCACTTTGTGGATGAATAGAATCAATAATCATTCTACCTTCTCGTGGATAGAAAAAAGTTATTGATATATAAGTAGCTTTTATTGAGTCAGGCGGATTTCCTAAAGCATCGTATACTATTCCACTTACTTCATTATTAAAAAGGTCGGAAAAGGAACTTGCTAATTTTTTTGTTAGCCATTTTTGATAATTAACATCGCCACCACCCGCATAACTTCTGATAATTAAACTTTCAGGATAATATTTATAAGAGTCACCCCAGGCATCTATCAAAAACCCTCTAGGATTCTCAGCAAATGCCGGCTTTAAATAAGGTCCTTTCCACAAAGCACTATCTACATAATCTGGTTTAACAACAAGATCTATTAAATTTTTAGGCAACATTCCGCAATCGCCAACGAAACCAAAATCGATTCTTGTTCCCATGTATGTTAATCGTTCATCACCTACAATGGCTCTGCCAATTTCATCTAACTCTTTTATCGTCTCTTCGATTCTTTGCCTTTCTAATGTTACATCCCATGTTTTTACTGCTGCCGAAGCTAATATTCCAATAATTACCATTACAATCAACAGTTCTAAAAGAGTGACACCTTTCTTCATTAATTAAAATAATACAATAATGTCATCGTTTACCTGATGTCTTTGAGGATCGTACCATTCGCCATCAGGACCAGCACTTTTTAATCCTAAAGTTTCACCATTTGGTCCTAAATAATACATAATCGGGGTACCCCAAGGATCATATAAAAAGGAGTGCTCAGGATCATCTCGTACATAGGGACCGTTCCAACCTTTTTTAGTAAAAGGATTCCAAGCAGGTATCGATTCTTTTCCCGGATAGATAAATTCTCTTAATGTATCTGGACGATTTGTTGCTAATTCAATCAAGTGCCTCGGAAATCTACCAACATCCCCTTTAAATCCATAATCAACATAATTTGCGCCAACTTCACCAACTATCGCTTTCCTCAACTGATATAATCGATTTTTAACCACAGTAATTCGAGCATTCTGAGTTACTCGAGATACAATCGGAGGAACTAAAAAACTAATTAAAATGCCAATAATAAAAATTACTACTAATAATTCAACTAAAGTAAACCCTTTATTTCTCATAAATTTAATTAATTATGCAAAACAAAAATTATCACTTCATCGTGTTCAGGATTATAACTTCTTATGGATTCACCGGCAATATTGAAACCAATTAACCCATAATTAGAAGGATATTGTGAACCTGGGGGATACCACATACCATATCTAATAGTACCAGGATCGTATCCCCAAACATCATTAGGGCCGTCCTCTCTGGTATCAAAACAATCTTCTTTATTATCATAATCTTCTTCGTCAAAATCTTCCGGTGTTAATTCTTTACCGGTATAAGGATTTGTAGGAAATTTTCCTAATTTCACTTCAAAAATTCCACCTGGGAAATAAGAACCATAACCATCTTCATAAAAATCCTCAGCGTAGTGCCCTTGCTCTAAATGAAAGGTCTCAATAACAACTTGACAAAGATGCATATTAGCTTTAACTGCTGTCTGTCTGGCTCTTTCTCGCATTAAGTTGAAATTAGGTACTTGAAGAGAGATTAAAACACCAATTATAGTTATGACTATTAACAACTCCACTAATGTAAAACCATTTTTTTCCATCAAACAATTATAATCTAATTTTTTTGTTATGTCAATAAATATAAATAAATGTGCTAGAAGGGTTATTAAGTTAATGGAATATCTTAATCACGAGAGAAAAATTTTTCGATAATTTTGTCTGGAAATATTATAAAAAATCTATTAAAGTTATTAGTGAGAAATTATTTGAAAAGATTGGCAGGAAATTATTAACAGGAGCAGTTTAAAGCTATTCTTTGTCCCATTTTAGGGATTGTTAAAAAAATCATTTTGAAAATTGGTGTTATTTCTTTCTCCAAACCTTTCTCTTTAGATCTTCTCTTGCTTTTTCAACGGTGTTTAAAACTTCGGCACAAGAATTTTAGATAAAAAGCAATAAAGCAAAATTTTTATCATCATTATGATATGTTATAGCAAAAATATAATAATTGTAAAAAAAGCAAGGATATTAATGTGAAAAGTGCTTTCATTAATTTTTCGATTATTTAAACTTATGTAA
>Ga0105162_1002287_pt1 | contig 10154 bp, 8 predicted proteins | sample JNZ201metaG_FD_81532 | JGI IMG/M metagenome (GOLD analysis project Ga0105162, IMG submission 81532) | Hot spring microbial communities from Jinze hot spring, China to study Microbial Dark Matter (Phase II) - JNZ 20120812A | ecosystem: Environmental > Aquatic > Thermal springs > Hot (42-90C) >...
ATCTCTTAATATTGAATATATTCATATGCCCATAGAAGGTGGTCACCTCCATTCCTGGAATGACTATAGGATCCCTATAGCTGTCTATATTGAGCTCGTAATTTTGGCTAACTGTATTGTGGTCTGTTAGAGCTATGAAATTAAGACCTCTATTACGTGCTAACGTAATTACTTCACACACGGTATTTCTACCATCACTATGTATTGAATGTACATGAAGATCACCTCTGTACCAAGTAGGGTTATCCTCGACATATTTAGATCCCTTATATGTACCAGAATAGTCTCTACATGGATATGTATAGTTCATTATAGAAATGAGCTCAGAATAACCTTTCACAAGTTCAATCAGATTAGTATTTTTAGTTAAGTATGCAAGGGTCCTGAATACATCATCAAACGTTATTCCACCTAATACAGTTCTATAACCTATTATCCTTAACCTATATCTACAGCCACCATTAACCATGCTGTCGAGCCTTACAATAACCTTCCATATTCCTATGGGAATATCGCCTGGTAAATATCCAGGGGTCGCAGTACCCTTAGCAATATATATCTTTGACCTTCTTTCAGCACTCCACCCTCTTAAATAACCAGTAGAGTCAGCAACACCTATACCGAGTTTGCATCCAGCCTCTGGGCTAGAAAACTCTATGAAGAGTACATCGACATTACTATCGACTCTAAATGGTATTTCAATAAAATCGCTTTGCTCCTTTACATAATATGGTATTTTACCATCTATGGTATACTCAAACACCTTAGCCTCCACCACAGACACCTACAATACAACTTATGAATCTATAGATAGGGTATATAAAGAATAGGTGGATAATAGCCAAGCTGCGATTTACAACACAAACTCGATTACAGCAACCATAGCGAATGTATACAATGCAGGTAAATATCCTAATAGGGCTCCAACATAGATGCCATTATAAAAGGGAAAGTATTGCTATGAATTTACAGCAATAGCTTAGAAAACTTCAAGTTTTCAATACCTATATAGCTATTGCTATTAAATCTGCGAATCCAAATGTAGCTACATTAACAATATTATTAAATTGTAAATAGTGTGTTACGGAAGGTTATCGATAAACTGTGTATACATATAGGAAATCCTCTAGGTATTATCAGTATAGGACTGCTAGGAGATGGTGCAATGATTGCTTCTACAAATGCTTTTATAAATGTACTCAAATAGGTATCTGGGGTAGATAATTTGCATACAGTGGCTATACTTAAAGTTATAGCTTTACTACTATCCATGCAGAGTGTTTTTCAATGGATTGTTGTAGATGATTATAGTCCTGGTAGGGATGTTGCACTATCTCTTTGCACATATAGCGGCAAAATCTATGTTGCTGGTTTTGATGAAGTTGATGGTGTGCCTATCATGAGGGTTGAGGTTAGGAATAGTAGTGGGGCTCTTTTAAAGGTATGGAGAGGTAGCGTTGGCACGCTATACGATTGTGCCGTAAATAATGGTATATATGCTGTTGGCACCGTAAAGATTTCCGATACTGACTTTGGATGGATCATACTAGCATTTGATTGGGATTTAAATGTCGTCTCCTTGAATATATCCAATCCTTCAGATGGTATGGATGTAGCTACATCTGTATATAGCGATAGCATACACATCTATATAGCGGGTATAGTTAACGGTTCTACTTTTAGTGGATATAGAGTTGAAAAAAGAACTGCAGATGGTTTGGATCTTAAAGCTGTCCATGCTATACAGGTTCAGCTATCATGGAGGTGGCCCTATGCTTTACCTAGGATTATCAAAGATCAGAGTAATAATCTGATATGGCTACTCTATTTATATGTAGACTTAAGAGATTTTGAAATGCCTAGGATTGACATATTCAATGATAATTTGAATCATATAAAGACGATTGATTTAAAGGATATCAGAGCCTATCCATATGCCATAGCACATGCCCAGAATCATGTCTATATAGGCGGTTCTATGGGTATTGTAAAGATAGATAGTAACGGTAATATTTTGAAGGAGAGAAAACTAGGTGGCAATATAATATTTCGACTTGCCATCCTAGATCGTGATAGAATAGTAGCATTTGCCTCTCGAATAATTGCTCCACACTACATAACAATGAATAGCCTACTCGTATTCAACGATGATCTCGATATAGTTGCAAACATAACAATATCCACAAATTCGCCATGGATTCTGTGGACGGGTGATATAAAGATAGATACAAATAGCATATATGTAGCAGCATCAGAGTATGCAACACTTGAGCCAAGACCAGCAAATGAAGCGTGGGCCATCTATTCGCTAAATAGAACAGCAATAGAGTTTATCCAGGAGCGCGCAAATGCTATCCAAACAGTGGATGTGTTGTCCTATGTGTTTTTCATTATAACAGCTACAGTACTTATAGTAGTTTTAAGAAAGGTATTGACAAGGAGACTACATCCAATATCTTTTATTGAAAAAGCGTTTCAATCTCTTAAAAACGTAGAATGTCGTTGAAACATTTAGTTCAAACATTGAGTAACATATCATCATCTTATTAATGCTAGGAGCACATCATTTACGTTTGTTCCAGTATAGCCTGTTATAATGGCTCTATTTATCTTTGAGAAATAGGTATAGCTATCATTATTTTCAAGATATGCTATTGGATCTAGCCCTAGCCTATAGCCTTCATCAATAGTATATCCATCTACTATGGCTCCTGCAGCTGGACTTATACCATCTATTCCATCGGTTCCCATACACACAGCCACGGTCTCTAGACCCTTTATTGATACAGCTAGGGATAGACATAGCTCTTGGTTTCTTCCACCAACTCCTTTACCCCTTACAGTAACTACCGTTTCCCCACCAATAAGTATGGCAACAGGTTTCTCTACAGGTCTTGAATACGCTAAAATATTCTTTATTATTGATGCAATTACTTTTCCTACTTCCCTAGCCTCCCCCTCAACCATAGATGTTAGTATCAGTGATTTAAAGCCATACTCCTCTGCCTTTCTAGCCATTGATTCTAGTGCTATCGCATTACTAGCGATTATAATGTTGTGAACATTTGAAAATATAGGATCTCCAGATTTAGGTGTATCTGGAAGCTCTCCACGCAATCCAGCCTCTATTATACTTCTCATGGTTTCTGGCATCTCATTCCATAGTCCACGTCTGGTGAGAATACTATAGACATCTCCATAGCTTGTTTCATCAGGTGCTGTAGGTCCTGATGCAATGGTGTCTAATCTATCTCCAATAACATCACTTATAATTAGAGATACTATGTTTCTAGCTCTTATATATCTAAGAAGCTTGCCTCCTTTAACTCTTGAAAATCTCTTTCTAACAGTATTTAGCTCAAATATATCAGCACCTCTTCTCATAAGCTCCTTTGCCAACCTACCTACATCATCCAATGAAACGTTGCGCTCTGGAACCTCGAAAAGAGCTGAACCTCCCCCTGAGATGAGTATGAATACTGTATCGTCTTCATATACATTATTCTGAAGATACTCCAATACCCTCTGCGACGATTTCAAGGTATTATTTCCAGGTATTGGGTGATCTCCCTTGACAATCTCTATTGGACCTATGTAGCCTGAGCCTTCTGGGGAAATAACAATACCACCGGCAATCCTATTACCTAAAACATTGTACATTGCATCAGCCATTCTTCTAGATGCTTTACCGAAGCCAATAACGTGTATCCTTCCTCTAACCTTAACCATAGTATCCCTTACATAAATTATATTATCGCTGATCCTAAGAGAAGCAACCACAGCTCTGTATGGATCTGCAGACTCTAAGCCATATTCTATAATATCTAGAGCTATTCTATGTAGATCTCCCCTTTCTAATACAGGCCTGTTCTTTATAAAGCTCAAAGTCTTACACCAGAATTAGTATGATATTAAGCTAAAATTAAAAGCTACCTAGAGATGTAAAATCTACACTGGGTAATATTTATCAATTCTTAACTTAAAAACATATAATAATTTTGAATATATGAAAAACAATCTATTTGATGGAGGAGTTGCTAATATAATCTAATATTTTACAACATATTAATTCAATGACCCCTTACGGCACAGCACCTCTCTGAAAACTATGTATAATGTAATACATTGACCTATGCTCTTTTTAACCATACAATATTTATGAATAATTGAATTGGATAAGAGTTTTAAGCTAGACCTAAATATAGAGGTTTATGGGGGTATTCAATGACCGTTGAAGCTATTTGCATGGGTGAAATACTTGTTGATATAATACCTACGGAAGTCAGTGTTTATAGAGATGGGTTGGGATTTGAAATACATTTTGGTGGGGCTCCAGCTAATGTTGCTGTAGGTATAGCTAGGCTGGGACATAGATCGGCCTTCATTGGTGCTATTGGCGATGATCCTTTTGGTGACATGTTAAAGGAATTCCTTAATCAGGAGGGGGTTGACACTAGATGGCTTGTAAGAAAGAGAGCAAGAACTAGTTTAGCATTTGTTACTCTATATAGAGGTGGTGAACGGGATTTCTTTTTCTATAGAGAGCCTTGGGTGAAAACTGCAGATACCATGCTCGATGTTAGTGATATTGATCTCGAGGGGATTTCAAAGGCTAGGATTATCCACATCTCTGGGGTTGCAATCGCTTACCCACCTCTTAGCGAAAGTGTGTATATGGTTATGAGAAGAGCCTTTGAGGATGGTATTTATGTATCCATAGACCCGAACTATAGACGGGATGTATGGGGTAGTGGTAGTAGAGCACTAGAAAGCATGGATAGATATCTAAGGATAGCAACAATGATTACAATGGGATATGATGAAATTGAAAATATGTTCGGCTCTAGAGATTATAGATATGTTGCTAGAAAAGTTATGGAAAGATACCCATCTATTCAAATTGTTGCCATAAGACTTGGCTCAATGGGCTCGTACGTAATCACTAGAGAAGAGGAAATATATGCACCTGCATACAAAATAATACCAATAGACACAACTGGTGCGGGAGATGCGTGGACTGCCACATTTATAGTATACTACATCCTAGAGAAAAACAGCTTAAGAACATCAGTAAAATATGCGAATGCTGCTGGAGCACTTAAATGCCTTAAACGGGGTGCCGTAACAGCCTTTCCAAAAAGGAATGAATTAGAAGAATTTGTTAGAAAGGAAAATAGTGGCTGAGGATTAGTGAATACCATTATTAGATGGAACCAGCTTATTCGTCTATAACTTCCAAATGTGTATCTAAGCCGCGATTTGAGAGCTTTACGATATCTAAATTGATAATCCCGTATATTATTAAGGTCTACATTCTATTCTAGTACATCTACCTTTGTAGCCTTCAATATGCTATCCCCTTGGCTTAAAATAAGGTGTTCAATGTTTTGTCGCGAAACTGCTGATGTAGTACCTATTCCTGTTACACACGAGGCTCCGGCAGCTTGAGCCCATAGAAGTATATACTTCAATTCTTCTAATTCTAAATTGTCTAATTTGTTTGGATTGAGGTCGTTTTTCAAAGTATCAACTAATTTATATATAAAGCCAGCTTGGAAAGCATCCCCAGCTCCGGTAGGGTCCACAACCTCTACTTTAAATGCGGGTTGATATACTATATAGTTGTCTTTAGCAAGATATGCACCTTTCTCGCCATTAGTTATTAGTGCTATTTTAACACCTAATCTGAGAATCCTCTTCATAATCTCGGTAATGCTATCTACACCAAAAACCCTCCTAGCCTCATAAAGATTTGCATGAAATACATCAACAACCTCTAGTGAGTTTATAAGAAAAGTCCAGGTATCCTTGCTAAAAGGTTTAGCAGCAGCTATATCGGTAATATTTATCGCACCGACCTCCTTTGATGCTCTGAAAATATTCCTTAAATTATCATCTACATTACCAAGTAAACCAGGTGCTATGTAGAATATCCCGGGTCTGTATCGTTTAATAACATTAGTAACGTGGTCTACGGATAACTTTGTTGTCGCATCTACATCAACATGAAATCTTCTATCCTCATCCTTAACAACTAGAATTATATTCTTGTTACTATTCGAATTTCTTTCGATCTGAAATTCGACTACAATACCGTATTTCTTTAGAGTACTTAGAATAAATTCACCACAGAGATCCCTACCAATAGAGCTAATAGCAATAATATCACTTGATTTGTAACCCATTTTAGCCAGATCTATAGCTATATTACACGGGTGACCACCAATTTCAATCGATGATGAACCTGAGACATATACTATATCGCCAGGTTCTGCTATTCGTTCAAGGTTAGCGATTATAATATCACATACAGCTACACCAGTTAGTACAATAGGTATAGCCATACCAGCACCGATATACTATTAAAATTCAGACATCAAGTTTTAACTTTAGTTGGAGAATTAGAGCAGTTGGTAAAATGAACTTTAGATGCATCATTTCTATTCCATACAATACAGAATATTAGAGATGGATTATATACGGGTAACTGCCACTAGAGAATTCATGGTTAGATAGGACAGAATATTATGGTCTTGATGGATCATTTAAAAGATCGGCTACTTTAGGTAACGATAAGTTTTTTAAACTGCACATCCTATATCCAATAGCGGTAGGATTTCGGATGGTGAAAATGGAAAGCAGCGGTGAGGGTATTGTCTGATCCAGATATAGTGCTGAATACGGTTAATCTAGCTGGAGGATATAATGTTATGATTAATGATAACATGGTATATGTGGATGCAGTAAGCAATGTAAATTTTTATGCAAAGAATAACGAAGTTCTGGGAATTGCTGGCGAGTCTGGTTGTGGAAAGTCTACGCTTCTTAAAATTCTGTATGGTTATATAAGACCCCCACTTGTTGTACAAAGGGGAAGCGTTACTCTTCGTATTAATGACCAGAGTATAGATATTTTATCGTTGAAGGATAGAACATTAGTGTGGTGGAAGCACATATCCTATATACCACAGAACTCTATGAATGTGTTGAATCCTCTACAGAGGTTACGTGACCATTTTATTGAAACCATTAGAACGCATATGGATGTTGATAAGGATGAGGCGTATAAGACTGCCCGAGACTATATAGAAAGTCTTGGGCTTAGTAAAGAGGTTTTGAATGCCTATCCTCATCAGCTTTCTGGTGGTATGAGACAGAGGGTAGTTATAGCACTCGCCCTTATGCTTAAACCAAGGGTGATATTGGCTGATGAACCAACAACAGCTGTAGATGTTGTTGTCCAGAGAGGTGTGCTACAGATGTTACTAGATAAACAGAGAGAATTGAAAAATACCTTGATACTAGTGACGCATGACATGGGTGTACAAGCAATGGTTACAAATAGAATACTGATAATGTATGCTGGAAAAGGTGTTGAACTTGGAGCAACTGAAGATATCTTTGAGAATCCTCTACATCCATATACTAGAGCATTGATAGAGTCCCTACCTAGAATAGGTGATAAAACACTTAGAAAAGGTCTAGCGGGACAACCACCTGATCTCACTAGTCCTCCACCCGGCTGCAGATTCCATCCCCGATGCCCCTATGCAATGGATGTGTGTAGAAGGGAGGAACCGCCTATAATAGATATCGGTAAAGAAAGATTTGTTTCATGTTGGCTATACGTGAAAAGGTGATGAAATGTGAGTGAAGCGTTGCTTGAGTTAAAGAATGTTGTAAAGATCTTCAGATACGGCTTGTTTGGCTTTGAATTCAGAGCTATAGATGATGTATCGATATCCCTCGAGGATAAACCATTCATATTTACTATCGCAGGTGAAAGTGGTTCTGGAAAAACTACCTTAGCAAGGATAATCCTAGGAGTACACGTACCAGAATATGGTGAGGTTCTATATAAAGGTAGGAATATACATAAGCTTAAAGGTGAGGATCTAGTATGGTTTAGGAAAGAAGTACAGGCTGTATTTCAGGATCCCTATGCATCTTTCAATCCACTGAAAAAGGTCTACAACTACCTCTATGAAACAGCCAAAAACGTCGCAAAAATTAAAACAGACGAAATTGATGCTCATATAGAGGAGGTTCTCAAGAGGGTTGGACTAAGCTTAGAGAAGGTTAAGGGCAAGTATCCATCAGAATTCTCTGGGGGAGAGCTACAGAGGGTTTCAATTGCTAGAGCACTAATTACGAGACCGAGACTTATATTAGCAGATGAACCGGTTTCAATGCTAGATGCATCACTTAGGGTAACTATAGTGAATCTATTTAAGGAATTCAAGGATGATCTCAAGATATCATTTATATACATAACACACGATCTTTCAACAGCTTACTATATAAGTGACTACATAGCCATTATGTACAGAGGATGGGTTGTAGAACAGGGTCCTGTAGATAAGGTACTCACCGAGCCTAAACACCCATATACTCAAACACTACTTCTATCAGCACCTATGCCAGATCCCAAATGGAGAGAAAAATGGTTGAAGGCAATAAAATTAACGGGGACTATAGAGGAGAAAGAGTTTCTAGCCAAGGGATGTAAATATGCTGCCAGATGTCCCTATGCTACGAAGAAGTGTCTTGAGAACGTGCCACCAGATTTTATAGCCAATAGTGTAAAGGTTAAGTGCTGGCTCTATGAAAAATAATTGAAAATAGTACCGACATGCAGGATGCAGTTTAACATTAGAAATGCGATAGAATGGCCTTGATCACGCTACTTTTTTGCGGAACATTTAAATTTAATGTCTCTATAACCCTCCAGACGCTCCTGGCATCAATTTCCGGTGTATATGTATAGACGTTTAGTGCTTTTTTAAGTAAGGTCGTATCTATTCCTGTTATTGACGAGTACCAGTCTAAATATCTCAAAGGTTGCTTTAGGAATTCCTCTATAGAATCTCTATATACAATTGAAATTCTTTTAACAGTCTCTATATCCATATTCCCTGATGTTGCTAGAGTGCAGCAGTATTTTAATTCTTCAAATTCACTACACTCTACCACCTTACTGTGATCTATAGATTTGACGTATTCTGTTAAAGGATGCCATAAAACTGCGTACCTTGCTTTACCCCTTCTAATGGTCTCTATTGCTTCGCTAGGTGTGGCAAAGTATCTTACATCCTCCTGTTCTATTGCTCCCTTTTTCAAAGCAGCCACTCTACATAAATCCATTGATGATGCTTCACTCGATATTAAAATATTTGATCTACTTCTAGGGAATTCGTATATCATCGCACCACCACCAGCACCACCACCAACTATTACTATACTCTTTGTTGAAATATACGCATACAGCTGGGTTACCAATGGACTGAGAACAGCATCAATCTCACCTCTAATAATAGCTGATGTTGCTTGTAATGCACTGGGATATACAGTAATAGCAAGATCTAAACCAAGTACATTTCTAAGGGCTTTAGCGAAGTGTCCTAGAAATAGATACTCGCTTGACCATACTATGCCAAGCTTTAATTTTCTACCAATCTGGCTAGGTTTAGTAGCTAGTTTAACTATATATGAATTTCCGACCTTATCTCTATAAATAACGCCGCGTCTCTCCATATCCTTTAAAATGATACTTACATATGCCTTTGAAACACCCAGCGCTCTGTGTATATGTGACTGTGGAATACCACTGGGGTTACTAGAGAGTAGATCTAGAATTCTTTGGGAAAGCTCTGGAGCCATTCCAGCCACTTCCACCATATATTACATATACATAGATTTTGTATATAAGGCTTATAAACTGTTCTCATTTAAACAAACGTTTAACGGTGAATTGAGAGTGAAAACCTTGATAGCCTTAGCTATAGTTATCGTAGTGCTATTCTATATTCCAATGTTTAAATGGCTTTCAGAAATGATGGTAAGTACCATCGAGCTTGGGATGTTTCTGTACTGGATAGTTTTGACGCTACTTGCGATAATTATTGGATTTAAGATTTTGGAAAGAACTTTAAAAGGTGAAGTAGGATGAAGGAATTATACGTAGCTATCTTAGCACTATTTTTTATTGTAGGATCTATAGTAGCATGGCTTAGCAGAAGGTATCTCGGTAGAGGTGCTAGAGAATTCTTTGTAGGAGGCTATAGGGTCGGGGGATTTCTATCCGCGATGACATATGCGGCAACAACCTACAGTGCTTTTATGATGGTTGGTTTAGTTGGATTAACATTTGTAGG
>Ga0105162_1002288_pt1 | contig 10151 bp, 6 predicted proteins | sample JNZ201metaG_FD_81532 | JGI IMG/M metagenome (GOLD analysis project Ga0105162, IMG submission 81532) | Hot spring microbial communities from Jinze hot spring, China to study Microbial Dark Matter (Phase II) - JNZ 20120812A | ecosystem: Environmental > Aquatic > Thermal springs > Hot (42-90C) >...
ACTAACTCGCTTATATTCTTCAATTCCCCATTTTTTATAAGCCAGAAAAATCGCATAAGCACAATGAATTGTCTCAGCAGTTCCAGATGCGTCAATTCCAGCGCCAGGTTTATATCTCCACAACACAGCGCTATCTATCCATGAATCCCTGACTATGTAATTTCTCTTTAAAATCTCATAAGCCCGAATAAATAAAAGTGAATCATCCGACTCAACCCCCGCCTGCATGATTTCTGCAAGATCAATGGCATAGCAGTATCCATCAGGTCGTAGCGGAAGTCCCAAACTTAACCTTTTTCTTAACTCACTTGCTACTTGAAATCTAAATTTTTGAATTTTATCCTGGTCAACTTTATAAATAACGGAGCATGATTGAAGCAACAAAAGAATTAACAGAAATCTTCTCATCTTTTTTCTGTTACCCTCCTTGCGTGTTGTCTTCCACGAATAAAAATATACGCAAAAAGCGCAATTACCAAAAACCAAACAAAACCTATGACAAAAACTTTATATTGATTAAAGTAATCCATAAAAGTCTTCTCCCCAGCATATTGAACTTTGAGCAATTTGCTCTCAATCTTAAAAAAGTACTCTTTCTCATAATCCACGATACCAACATTCCCAGATATAACACCATATTTACTTTCAATTGCTCTACTTGCGTCAAGCATCCTTTCATCTAAATAAATACCTGTTCCTGTGATTAATAAAACTGCATTATTCCCTCGCCCGTAAAAAATTTGAACAATTCCAACAGAAGTTGTATCCCATAGGGTATAAAGAACTCGTTTAGTCGCCGAACTTATAATTCTGAAATCCCGTTTCGGTTTTACAGGTACGCCTTCAAACCTATCAAATAAATTATCATCAGGGTCAAGAATCCCAATTATATTATAATCCCTCAAAATGGACTCATCAGCAAGGTCCGAATAAATAACGGACGGGTAAAAATAAAAACTTTTTATACCTGAATTGATAGTATAAACTATTCTCGCGAGCGATTCTATTTTTTCAAGCGTAATTCTTCGGCCGAGAATACAAATCGTTTCACCATAGCCGAAGATACCAGGGAAATATTGAAAATTAAGCTCCTCTGGCTTATAAGATTCCTTGACTTCTATGTATGAATTATCATCGTCAACTTTACAGAAAAAATTAAACATCGCATTTTTGCATTCCTCAGAAGTTGGATAAAATACAAACTCAATTCTAATCGTGTTCACTTTCATCAAATTAAATCGGTTGACTGTAAATTTGTAATTAACTTTCCCTTCTTCGGATAAACGCCTGCTTTCAAGCAAAATATCATTAAAATAAACATTAAAAAACGCCCTTTCCATTTCTTTAAGCACCGGAGAATGAACTGCCGATATATTTACAGTTAGCTCACCCGGCAAAGATCCGAAATCTGAAACCTTAAAAGTGTAATTTATACCTAAGTTTCCAATCCCTTCAAGTCGTGCGCTTGAGAAACCAAGTTCTTTAAAGCTCAATTTAAAAGAGGAAACAGCTGGTTTAGCTCGTGGTAATTCCACAGCATCACGAACCAGAAGAATTGAACCAAAAGACGAGAAAACAATATCTGGGTTTAAAAATGCCTTTAAAGCTTTGCCTAATCCTTCATCACTGAAACCTGTTATAAATAAAATTCTCCGCTCTAAACCGCCTATCTCAATACTACCTGAAAAAAGATATATCAAACCATCATCCTTTAGAAAACTTCCAGCAATTAGACTTCTATATTTACCCGGGATTTTATCAAATCTTGATATTATCACAAAACTGGTAACGGTGTCGGGTAGTGTTTTAAAGGTTGCTATTTTAAATTCAGCCCCGGTATTTTTCCTCAAAAACGAGTAAATCCAAAGGCATCCCTCTACTTCAGTGGGACTTAAACTTTCAGGGATGACTATAAAGATTTTACCCCTGACATAATCAAAATAATTCCATATTCCAATTTTTTTCTTCTCAACCGCAGAATAGCGAACCTCAACATAAGATGTTCGCTCAATGGTAATATATAATCCGTTGCTTTGTAAATCCTTGCACCTATCGTCTGTTATCCTTAAGAAACCTTTTATCTCCAGTTTGATGTAATTTGAGAAACTCAAATCAACTTTACTAAATGGAATCACAACTTGTCGCCCCACTTGACTCAACCTGACACTTAATACGGGTTTATCCCATACGATAAATGTTAAAAATGAGTTTTTCACATCAAGGACGGGTGAAATATCAAGATTTAAAACAATATAACTTGATGATGGATCAACATTTTGACCAACCTTCAAAAATAGCGTCGCAATTGGGGAAGGACCATAAAGAACTATATCTGAATAACCAAAATTAGTGAAGGGAATATGTTCTGCTTTAACTAAAGCATATACGCCATAGAGCAGAATGAAAAATTTTTTTAGCATTAATGTTAAAATTTTATTTTATAAGAACCATCTTTCTTGTAAAGATCCTTCCCTCAGCTTTTAAAGCATAAAAATAGACCCCGCTTGGTAAATCGTCCGCATTAAAATTAACATAATAAAGCCCAGCAGGTTTATAACCTTCAACTAATGTTTTAATTTTTCTACCCAACACATCGTAAACTTCAATTTTAATATGCGACTCATAGGGTAACTCAAACGCAACTTTAGTTGAACTATTAAATGGATTGGGATAGTTTTGGTAAAGCTTAAATTCTACGGGTATTTCAGCTATAGGTCTATCGTAAACCTTTACCACACCACCAACATTAGTTGATAAAACCAATCCAAATACACCAGTTGCCCAACCATTTAAGGAGTCCACGAAATCAATTGAATAAATATCTTTTTTAGTTCCAACAGGTTGAAGATGCCAGCTCCGTCCACCATCTCTGGAATAAAACATAACCCCCTCATCACAAGCGAGAAAGATTTTCAATGTGTCAATTATCTTTATATCATTAACCTTCGCCCTGGGATTCTGTAAAGCTCTGGCAACAACTACATCAGATTTTATAACATAAATAGAATCACCACTCACTGCAACGATAAATTTACCATCTTGAAATGTTTTGATTTTATATACAACCTGTCCTATTGAAATAGATTTAATATCTCCTGTGCTAACTGACCAAAAGACAAGCGTGGTATCAACTGCAGTTATAAAAGTATCAATTCCAATTATCTCCGTTTCACCTTTGACAAAAGAATTCAATCTATCCCAAGTATTTCCGCCATCAACCGTGTAATAAAACAGACTATCACCTCTTATGAAGCCATATCGCCCATTATTATAAAACCCAATCTGCTTAAAATTATCCATCGCTCCCAAAGAAACTTGCGTCATAAGAGTATCCCCTATTCTCCCTTTATATACCAATCCCTGACCTCCAACGAAATAAACAAGCGAGTCAGCAAAAGCGATATCATTTAAAGATATTTCTTTCCCAAAACTTCTTTGAATCCATGAATTCCCCCCATCCAGAGTTAAAAAGAATGTGCTTGTCTCACCGACAATATACCCAATGTTCCTGTCAAAAAATCTCACACGATTAAGCTTGTTCCAGGTATATGTTTTAACTAAATTCCACCTCTGCCTGTAATCAACAGGTATAAATATAGCAAAAGAGTTATTAGAATTTATCTCATTTTCAGTCAAATTATCAGCGATGATGAAATTACCATAATAGTTAACATATGAATCAAGTTTATGCCAAGTGTTTCCATTGTAGTAATGAAGTTTTAAAAATTTCTCGTCAAGAACATCAGATGTTAATTCCGTCCTTGATAAAGATTCATCTCTATATTCAACCCTAATTTTAACTTTAAATCTGGCGTTATTAGGATATGGTATAAATTTAAAAACTCTTTTCACAAACTTATCTGGTAAAACATCGGCTGGCAAATATGGATGAACGCTATCAGGATATACAATAACCGTCACGCTATCAAGAGCTTGAACTTCATAAAACCACATACTACAAAGCAACCTTCCAATCTTGTCAACAAAGTGATAGACTGTATCTACCCCAGTAATTTTCAAACTTGCTTTGTTAATTTCCCCAGGCCAGAAGTTTGAAAGCCACTTATAAAGAAAATATCTTCTGGCAGTGACATAATATCTAAGCGCTTCAACTTGCTCTTCAAATTCTGCATTTGTCCCCCATTTAAACTCATCACGATAAACATAATCCTTTATCATCAGATAATACTGATCAATCAATCTATTAATTCTTTCCTCCGTAAAGACATTGGCAAGCATAGAATCAAGCCGCTGTTTAAACTTATTTAAAAGAACTTGATTTTGGAAAAACTTAATCTTTAGCGGGTTATCAACCCCATGATATGGCAACATATACCAGTATTTGAATTTATCACTTAACAAACTTAGTGGATATGGTAACCTTGAATCCCCATCTCTTCCAAACGAAAGATCATAATCCCATGGTATTATAAGCCACTTATCTGAAACGGAATCGTGATAAAGATAATAATTTTTGTTGTATGTATCCCCCATATGTGTAAGAGTGTTGAGAACAAACCAATTTATCAACGACTCACTGAAAAATCTCCTTTCAACAAACTCATGAAAATTTTCAACTGGAGTTTGATTTATTTCTTGAATCAATTGGATTAAATCAGAGTAATTACTATCGGCGGGAAATTTTTTCTCATAACAAAGATAATAATTACTTGAATCTGTTGGGATAGAAAGATCACCACAATGATAATTATCCGATGGTTCGTATAGAGAACCTCCTGGGCTAAAACCAAATTTTTCGGGATTACGCTTCAAAGTTTCATCAATTCTCTCAACAAAAAGATAAAGCCCATAATTTTTATTGTTGATATAAAGGTTAGCATAATATGTTTCAGGTCCAATCATTCCCATCGCTCTCCACAAATCCCATGTAAGTTGCTCTCGCATCAGTGATTTATCCGTATACATAGCATTAAACCCCATTCTACTCCATCCCTCAAACTCACTTCCTTTCTTAAACCTGATATAAAAAGGTTTCTTCGGATAATATCTTGAACTATGCCCTTTAAATCTGATTTCTCCACGATACTGTGCCCCTTCCGCAACAAATTTAATTGGTATCCATGTATTATCCCATATACTGCGTGAATAAAGAAGGTATAAGCTATCCGGATGAATGTAAATATAAAACTCTCTAACCTGAGAAAATGTAGGTTGAATTAGAAGAATTAAAAAGTAAAAAAGCAATAGCACTTTTTTACTTATCATCCCTTCTATAGCATTTTTTTAAAAATCTATCAAAAAATTGACAAATTTTCAAGTAAAAAACACCAAATTTGAAAATTCTAATAGACTGCTCTACACCCAGGCAACTGAAACAATTTTAATACTTTAGATTACCTTCTTTCGCAAACTCTTCAATGAGTTTTCGCTGTTTTTCATTTATTTTTTCGGGGATTTCAACCCTAACTGTGACATACATATCACCAACGCCACCATTTGATCTCACCCCAAGCCCTTTCAATCTAAATGTTGTCCCATTTTGAGTTCCAGGTGGAATTGTCAATTCTACCTTATTCCCATGAATTGTTCTAATTCTAATTTTACTTCCTAAAATTGCTTGTGCTATATTGATTGGTATTTCAACATAAATATCGTTTCCCTTGCGTTTGAAAAATTTATCATCTTGGACTTTAATGTGAACATAGAGGTCACCATTTGCGCCCCCATTAATTCCGGGTTCTCCCTCGCCTTTAATTCTCAAAGTGGTCCCGGTATCAGCCCCAGCCGGAATTTTTATTTTAATTTTTCTTGTTGTCAAGATTTGCCCTGTGCCACCGCAACTATAGCAAATTTCTGAAATAATTTTCCCACGCCCATAACAGTTCGGGCATGGTCTTGAAAATGCAAACATTCCTTTGACATCAGAGATTGTCCCAGTTCCTTTACAAACCGGACAGGTGCTTACCCTCGCCCCTGGTTTTGCACCTGTCCCACCACAAACACTGCAAACTTCCTTCCTTGGAACATCAACATATATCTCGCCTCCGTTAACCGCTGTTGAGAAGGGTATTTCAACGGTTATATTTATATCATCTCCTTTTACTGCGCCTCTTTTGCCTTTTCTAAAAAATTCCCCTCTATCAAAAAATTGATTCAAAAGGTCCTCAATGAACGAATCACCAACCGTGAAATTAAAACCTTCACCAAAACCTGTTCTGAAATTAGAAAATATATCTTCAAAGTTAAATCCCCCGGGAAATCCACCACCTTCAAATTTGGCGCCAAATTTCCTAAGTTGATCGTATTGCTTTCTTTTTTCTGGATCGGAAAGAACACTATATGCCTCGTTAATTTCTTTAAACTTTTCCTCCGCCTGTTTATCTCCTGGATTCCTGTCCGGGTGATATTTCATCGCAAGTTTTTTATATGCCTGCTTTATCTCATCAATCGTTGCATTTTCGCTTACACCAAGTATTTTGTAATAATCTTTCATCTTCACATCACCTCCATTTTTATATAAACAAAAGGCGAATCATTCCGATTGTTCGGAACAATTCGCCTTAAAGTTTACAACGAATGGATTTAAAAATTTCATTCACATTTACTCAACTACTTCACAAACTTCTTCTTTCTTAACGGCAAGTTCAAGGACTTCATCCATTTCCCTTACAAAGTAAAACTCCATCTCGCTTCTGACCTGTTCGGGTATTTCCTCAACATCAGCTTTATTCTTCTCTGGCAAAATTACCTTTTTAATTCCAGCTCTGTGTGCTGCAAGAACTTTCTCTTTTATACCACCGACTGGCAAAACCGCACCGCGAAGTGTGATCTCGCCTGTCATTGCAATATCATTACATACAACTTTTCCTTTGAGCAAAGAATAAAGCGCTGTTAATATCGTAACTCCAGCTGAAGGTCCATCTTTTGGGATAGCTCCAGCTGGCACATGTATATGAATATCGTATTTTTCCCTAAAATCTGGATCAATCCCAAACTCATCAGATTTTGAAGCTATATAACTTAATGCTATATGTGCTGACTCCTTCATGACATCACCTAATTGACCTGTAAGATGCAGTGCTCCTTTTCCTTTCATCTTTGTTGCCTCAACAAAAAGGATTTCTCCGCCAACGGGGGTCCAGGCAAGCCCCATCGCTATACCTGGTTTATTAATTCTTTCAGCTGCCTCATGATAATACTTCGGCTGTCCAAGATATTTTGGAATCACATCCTCAGTTATCGTCGTTGGCTCTGTTTTACCTAACGCAACATCTTTAGCAACGCCACGGCATATATCTGCAATTCTTCTTTCAAGGTTCCTGACCCCGGCTTCACGTGTGTATGAATTTATTATTTTCCTTATCGCTGAATCTTCAAACTTTATCATATCTTCAGTTAATCCATGAGCCTTTATCTGCTTCGGTACGAGAAAATATTTCGCTATGTTTAATTTCTCCTCTTCAATGTAGCTTGGTATCTCAATTATTTCCATCCTATCTCTCAAAGCAGGTGGGATTGGTTCAATCATGTTAGCAGTTGCTATAAACATAACTTTTGAAAGATCAAATGGAACTTCAATGTAATGATCGCTGAACGAGTGATTTTGTTCAGGATCAAGAACCTCAAGCAAGGCAGCTGCAGGATCACCACGGAAATCTGCACCAATTTTATCAACTTCATCAAGCATAAAAACAGGGTTATTTGACCCAGCTTTTCTAATCCCCTGGATTATCCTCCCTGGCAAAGCTCCTATATAAGTTCTTCTATGTCCTCTTATCTCAGCTTCGTCATGAACACCGCCAAGCGAAATCCTTACAAATTTTCTCCCAAGCGCCTCAGCAATTGACCTCCCAAGCGATGTCTTACCAACGCCAGGGGGACCAACAAAGCAAAGTATTGGACCACGCATATCATTTTTCAATTTGCGAACAGCAAGATACTCAAGTATTCTCTTTTTGACCCTTTCAAGCCCATAATGATCTCTCTCAAGTATCTCTTCAGCCTTCTTTATATCAAGGTTATCTTCGGTTGAGATGCTCCATGGCAATTCTATCAACCAGTCAAGATAAGTCCTCGCAACAGTATATTCAGCCGAGGATGGATGCATTCTTGATAATCTTTCCAGTTCCTTTAACGCAACCTTGCGTGCTTCCTCAGGCATGTTTGCCTTCTCAATTTTCTCCCTTAACTCCCTAATTTCCGCACCTTCCTCATCCTCACCAAGTTCTCTTTTTATCGCCTTCAACTGCTCTCGGAGGAAATACTCTCGTTGATTTTTCGTGATTTCATCCTGGACCTCCGCCTGAATCTTGTTCCCAAGCTCAAGTCGTTGTGCATGTCTGTTTAAAATAAAATGACATTTCCTCAAACGCTCTTTTATATTAACCTGTTCAAGGATCTCTTGTTTCTCCGCAACTGAGACATTTAAAATTGAACCAACAATATCGGGCAAAGCATATATATCATCTGTCCCACTAACCATATTCGCCTGCTCAGGGGTTAAGTCAGGTGATAGTTCAACGACTTTTTTAAAAACATTTTTTATCGCAACAGCAACTGCTTCATCTTCAAGGTCAATCTCACCTTCATCATCAACCTGTTGAATTACCCCTCTTAAATAAGGCTCCTGCTGTATAAAGGATAGAATCTTCGCACGATGCAAACCCTGAACAAACACACTCTTTGAACCATCCGGCAAATTATAAACTTTGAGTATCTTTGCAACTGTCCCAAAATGATAGATATCATCAGGCGTCGGCTTCTCTATCTGAGGTTCCTTCTGCGCAACGATCAAAATAAGTTCACCACTTTTGCTGACATCTTCAATTAATTTTATAGTGCTTTCCCTACCAACTGAAAGAGGCATGAATTGCTTTGGGAAAAACACAGAATTCCTAAGCGGTAAAATTGACATCGCCTCAGGAATATGAACATGTTTTTCAGGATTTCGTGTGAACTTGAGTTCTTCTCCCATGGCTTTATGTTTTTTTGTTTTAAAATTTGAAAATTCAACACAACCGCATCACTATGTCCATCAAGACATCTTTATGTCTTACTTCATCCTCAACTATCTCACGAAGCAGTTTTTTTACATCCTCGTTTTCTATCCTATTGATCTGTGAGATATAATCCTCATAAATCTCCTTGTCAAACTCAAGGTCTGCAACAAGCTTTCTAAAACCCTTCTCATTATGAATTGACCCTGTCTTAACATCGTAAATTTTTGCTGACGGATTCACACTTCCACCAAGCTCAGCGATTTTTTGTTTAAATTTTTCCGCATGCTTTCGCTCCTCCTCTGCAATTTTTTTAAGTTTATCCTTTAAAAAATCAAAAGGTATTATCTCAGCATGCTCGTCCATCATTTTTGCTATAGTTATCTCTTTTGAATAATTTTCATTCAAGATTTTTAAAAGTTCTTCTCTTTCTGAAAAATAAGGCACAAACAAATTTCTCAAAATTTCAACGAAACCCTTTTTCGTTTCAACCGCCATATTTTAAAACCTACTTTTGTTTTGACTTTTTCAAATATAAATTTAAAAAAATCCCGCCAAAAATGGCGGGATTTTTCAAATTTAATCAACTTTAACCTCAATCTCCTTTGCCTTCGCTTCCTCAACTTTCGGAAGCTTTATTGTGAGAACACCATCTTTGAACCTCGCTTCAACCTTATCCACTTTCACAGCACCAGGCAGTGTAAATGTCCTGGTGAATGAACCATAAACTCTCTCAATCCTATGAAAGTTCTCATTCTTCGTTTCCTTCTCTTGTTTCTTTTCCCCACTTATTGTGAGGACATTATCTTTTATCGTTATCTTGATGTCATCCTTGCTCACACCTGGAACATCAGCTCTCACAATATATTCATCATCTGTTTCAGAGATATCAACCCTTGGGCTCCATTTCATCACTTTGAGTTCCTCTTCCTCTTCAAAGCCACGGAAAAATCTGTCAAACATTCTGTTTATTTCCCTCTGGAGGTCAAAAATTTCGGTCGCCAAATCCCTTATTGGAGTCCATCTGATGAGTGTCATGGCTTTTCACCTCCTTTATTTTTAGTTTATTTTAATTTCAATTTCTTTGCCCTCTTCTTTCTTCCCAAGCGTTAAGATCAAAACACCATTATCAAGTTTTGCATTAATTTTGTTCCTATCAACATCTCCAGAGAGAATAAACTCACGCTTATATTC
>Ga0105162_1002292_pt1 | contig 10139 bp, 12 predicted proteins | sample JNZ201metaG_FD_81532 | JGI IMG/M metagenome (GOLD analysis project Ga0105162, IMG submission 81532) | Hot spring microbial communities from Jinze hot spring, China to study Microbial Dark Matter (Phase II) - JNZ 20120812A | ecosystem: Environmental > Aquatic > Thermal springs > Hot (42-90C) >...
GATCCTTCATTGAGCTTATCTTCTTATCATAAACTAAGATATAGGGCTCCTCAAGCACACATTCCATTTTGTCAGGATCAGTTATGAAATAGGGGGAGATATAACCTCTGTCAAATTGCATACCTTCAACTACATCGAGATAGGTCTCAAGACCCTTAGATTCTTCAACAGTGATCACACCTTCTTTACCAACCTTGTCCATAGCATCAGCAATGAGATTACCAATGGTAGTGTCATTATTAGCAGAAATGGTGGCAACTTGAGCAATCTCCTGACGGGTTCTACAAGGTTGAGCAAGTTTTTCCAGTTCCTTTACAACTACCTCAACGGCAGCATCAATACCCCTCTTGATAGCCATGGGATTGATACCTGCAGCGACAAGCTTTACTCCCTCCTGAAAAATGGCCTGGGCAAGAACAGTAGCAGTAGTCGTTCCATCTCCAGCTACATCACTGGTCTTGGAAGCCACCTCTCTTACCATCTGGGCTCCCATGTTTTCAAACTTATCCTCAAGTTCAATCTCCTTAGCCACTGTTACTCCATCCTTTGTAATAAGGGGAGAACCAAAAGATCTCTCAAGAATAACATTTCTACCTTTGGGCCCAAGGGTAACTTTTACGGCATTAGCCAGTTTGTTTACACCACTTAAAATCTTATCCCTGGTAGTAGCTCCATAAATAATTTCCTTTGCTGCCATACATCCACCCCCCTGTTAAAGGATTTTTAGATATTAACCCTCAATAATGGCTAAAACATCATCCTCTCTCATTATAAGATATTCTTCGCCTTTGATTTTGATCTCTGTGCCAGCATATTTACTGAAGAGGATCTTGTCTCCCTCTTTGACAGTGAGGGGTTGCTTTTGACCATTCTCTAAAAGCCTACCCTCTCCAACAGCTATAACTTTACCCATAATGGGTTTTTCTTTAGCTGTGTCAGGAATAATGATGCCAGACTCTGTTCTCTGTTCCTCTTCAATACGCTGAACCAAAATACGATCATAAAGCGGCTTGATCTTCATATATCCACCTCCCTCCTCAAATTTGATTTTTGGTTAACCAAAAAATAATCACTCTTTTTCTAAAGACAAGGGGAATGTGCAAAAAAAATTCCAACCCAACTTAGTCTCTAAAAATCTAAAAACTGAAAGAGGGTTTCCAAGAGGAAAGAGAGGGGTTGCGATGTATCCAGGGAGAGAATTTTACCCTCTGTTGGGGGTTCAAATCTGGCCTTTTGGGCTAAATAGATGTCAAAGAGGGCATCAGAAGCGGTTTTTTCTTTTAAACGCTTCTGCATACGTTCCCTAACCACTTCGTCAGGGGCTGTGCAGAGAACCCAGTATGGCTCTATGCCTCGTGAAATTAGTTCTCTATGAAATAACTCCTGATAACGCCTCTCCCTAAAGGTAGCATCAAGGACTACATCGCGCCCATAAGAGATCTCTTCCAAGGCCCTTTCAAGCATAGCTTTATAAGTTCTTTCAGTTATTTCAGGGGCATAAATCCCCTTTTCAAATTCTGCATAGTGGTGTTCTTCAGGACTTAGGCCAAGAATTTGTTTCCTGGTTATATCAGAAGATATATAGATAGCAGGTATCTTTTCTAAAAATTTTTGGGCAAGAAAGCTTTTTCCTGTCCCTGAAAGGCCCATAAATATAGCTACCTTGGGGAGGCCTTGGCTATAAAAGAAGGCAAGATCAAAATATTTTTGAGCCTGAAGAAGGGCCTCTTGCCTCTCTTTCTCTGGAACCCTTTCATCGGCAAAGGTAAAGCAACCAATTTTTCCTCTCACATAGGCCCTATAGCACTTATAGAAATCAAGAACTTCAAGGAGAGCAATATCTCCACTTTTCTCCACATATCTTTCAATAAAATACTGGGAAAGCTCTCTCAAACGATAAAAATCAAGGTCCATAGCGAGAAAGGCAAGGTCTGAGGCCACATCTCCACAGCGAAATCTCTCGTTAAACTCTATGCAGTCAAAGACATAGACCCTTTTTAAGTCATCAAAGCAGATATTGGCAGAGTAAAGGTCACCGTGGCCGTCTCTGATAAATCCCCCCTTTATACGCTCCTCAAAAAGCTCAGCCCTCTTCTCCATGAAGGTAAAGGCATAGTTCTTAATATGGTTATATTTTCTTTCAGTTAGGGCCTTTCCCACAAAAGGTGCTGTTTGTTGAAAGTTCTCTTCAATATTAAATTTCACTACTTCAAGGCTACCATAGTAGTTAACCCTCTCTCCAGTCTCAGCCCTTTGATAAAAGGGCACTAAGGTATCCACAAGGAGGTCAAGATGGGCCTTCGTAAATTTACCTTCAGAAAGGAGCCTCTGCATCATTCCTTCCTCTGGAAGCCTCTTCATCTTTACAGCATACTCTACAGGCTCCCCCTCACCCTCAAGATAATACCTCTCCCCTTTTTTCACGATGCTTACCACCCCAAGATAGAGGTCCCCACATAACCTTTTATTAAGCTCTACCTCTCTCTCACAGAAAAATTTCCTCTTTTCCAAGGTAGTGAAATCAAGAAAGCCAAAATTGACAGGCTTTTTAATTTTATAAACCAAGCTATCTGTTATAAGGACATAGGAGATATGGGTCTGCAGGATCTTAAAGTAAGTGGTTTTAAAGGGTAGGGATTCTGGTGTTAAAAGCTCGCTCCAGTTATACTTTTCCATAGCTTCCATCATAATAGATTGGATGATAATTTCAAGGGATAAAGGGGGCAGTTTTTTCGCAAGTCTTAAATCTATAACTACTTCAAGGGCACTGCGAAGTTTCATAGAAAAATACACCCCCAAAAAGGCCCTCCTTGTAAATTTAGACCATGAAGATAGAATCCTGATAAATTCCACCTGGGTTTACGCTCTTCCCTAATTTAAAATTACTGGATAAAGGGTTTTTTGCATCTCCAAGCTTAGAGAAGCTAAACTTTTATTTACCTTAATCAATGAATCTGTCTTTTCTAATTTAAATAACCTATTTGTCTTTTCTTTAGCTGGTGTTAACTTTTCTAAGATATAGAAAAGGGTATGGAGAAAGTCATGTTTAAAGAGGTGGATACAAGAGGGCTTCCTTGTCCCCAGCCTGTAATAAAGACTAAAGAGGCTTTGGAGGAGATTAATCCTGGAGAAAAAATCAAGGTAATCACAGATAGTGAGGTCTCCTTAGAGAACATCAAAAAGTTTTTACAGGCCCAGGGACATAAACTACTTTCTATAGAACAAAGTGGCTCCGAGTATCACCTTTTAATAGAAAAGGGTAGTTCTGCTATGCTTGAGGAATATGCTATAGTCTGCCCCACTTCAGAAAAGAAAGGAAATCTTCTTATTATAATTGCTTCAGACCACATGGGTGAAGACAAAGAGCTTGGAAGGATTCTTCTCAAAGGCTTCTTTGAAACTATGCTTACTCATAACTTCCTTCCTGACAGGATTTTCTTTATGAACACAGGGGTAAAGTTAACCACCACAGATGAAGAGTTTGTTAATATCCTTAAGGAATTTGAAAAAAGAGGAGTAGAAATCTTCTCTTGTGGAACTTGCTTGAAATATTATCAACTCGAGGAGAATCTCAAGGTGGGGCTTAGGGGTGGAACAGATACCTATTTAGAAGCCCTCTTTAATTACTCAAAAAGCCTATATATTAAGTAAATTTTCTTTTGCCTCTTCATTTTTCTAAAATCTACATTAAAATTGTCATCAAGAAGGTCAAGCTGTTTCACTTTAAAATGTTAAGAGGAGGTCAAAGCTAAAAAATGGAGTGTCCGAGACTTAAATCTCTTCTCAGAGATTGGTATCAACAGGTTAGAAGCTTCACTTTATCACCAGTAAAAATGATGGAATTAGTGGAGAGACATATAAAACAATGTCCTATCTGTCAAAGGGATGAAGATCTACCTTTGGAATTAGACCAATTAAGAGAGATTGTCAGGGTCCCCCATGTGATTACTGTAAAAGAGGAAAAGGTTACAGAAGAACCTGTCTATATTTACGAGGAAGAGATCAGCGAAGAAGAGGAAGAACTCTAATTCATAGAGAGGCCTTAAAAGCCTCTTCAAAGCGAGGATAGCGGAAGTCAAAGCCAAGGGAAAGAAGCCTTTGGGGAACTACTCGGGCACTTGCCATAATCACCTCGGCAAGTTCTCCGTAGAGGATTCTTAGGGCAAACTTGGGAATAGGGAAAAGGGTTGGTCTTCTCAAAACCTTCCCTATAATTTTAGTCATATCTCTATTTCTAATGGGCTCAGGTGCTGTTATATTAAAAATACCCCTCTCCTCCCTTTGAAAGAGAAATTCCACGGCTCTGGCTAAATCTTCAATGTGAATCCAGGGAAACCACTGTTTTCCACTTCCCAGGGTGCCTCCTAAGCCGAGTTTAAAAAAGGGAAGTATAGTCTTAAGCATGCCTCCCCCCTTTCCCAGCACAATTCCAAAGCGCCCAACGATAACTCTTGCTCCCTTTTTCTCTCCCTCTAAAGCCTTTTCTTCCCAAACCTTACATAGTTCCGAGACATAGAGCTTCCCTTTAGGGCTTTCCTCAGTGAGCTCTGCCTCTCCCCCATCTCCGTAATATCCCACAGCACTGGCATTAAATAAAACCTGTCCTGCTCTAAGGGAGGCTACCACATTTTCTGTAGAAATAATTCTTGAGTCCCAAATTTTCTTCTTATATTCATTAGTCCAACGTTTGAAAATGGTCTCCCCAACTAAATTGACCACCAGATCTGCTTGAGGTGCTTTTTCTTGCCACTCCCCTTCTTTCGTAGCATCGCCAAAGACGACTTCAACCCCAGGGGGGACTGCCCTAAGACGAGAGGAATTTCTCACTAATAGAACTACCTCCCAACCCCTCTCCAGGAAAAAGTTGGTGAGAAAATTTCCTATGAAACCAGTCCCACCCATAAGAAAGACTTTCATGACTTCCTCCTTAAGGCCCTCTCTAATTTAGAGAGGACCTTGAGACTGTCTTTCAAAGGCAGACACTCTTGACAAAGATAGGCCCCTCGACCAGGATGCGTTGCCCTTTCGTCTAAGATAATCTCTTCACCAGCTAAAATGAACCTAATTAATTCCTTTTTTGGAAACTTCCTTCTACAGGCAACACAGGTTCTAATTGGAACATGGCCTTTCTTAGGCATTAAGGGCCTTTTTAGCCTTTTCCAAGAGTCCTTTGACTTCCTCCTCAGAGAGTTTAGTTAGCTGCGCAATTTTCTCTACTGGGGTTTCTAAAAGGGTTTTCAAATCCTTGATACCAGCTTCATAAAGGTAACCAGCCACTTCATCACTCAGTTCTGTAACCTTAAGGAGCCTAAGAAATTCTGGCTCTTGTCGCCTAAGGTATTGGGTTTCACTCAAGATATCAATTCTCCAGCCTACAAGTTTAGAAGCAAGTCTTACATTTTCTCCCTTTCTGCCTATGGCTAAAGAGAGCTGATCGTCAGGCACGATCACTTCAAGGGTTTTTGTTGCCGAGTCAACGATAACTTTACTGCACTCTGCAGGAGAAAGGGCATTGTAAACAAATCTGGCGGGATCTTTGTCATAGAGGACTACATCTATCTTTTCTCCTTTAATTTCCTGTAAAACTGCTGAAATTCTGGAGCCCCTCACTCCTACACAGGCCCCCACGGGATCTATATTTGGATCTGTAGAGGTAACAGCAATTTTGGTTCTGGAACCAGGTTCTCTGGCAATGGAAACAATCTTTACCAGGCCTTCCTGTATTTCAGGGACTTCCCGTTCAAAGAGTTTCTTTATAAAGGCTGGATGTGACCTTGAGACAAGGATTTGAGGTTCCTTTTGCCTATACACCTCTATAACCAAGGCCTTTACTCTATCTCCCCGATGATATCTCTCAGTAGGAATCTGTTCTTCTTCAGGAAGCAAGGCCTCAGCCCTGCCTAAGTTAAGGATCACATCTTTCCTATTGAAACGGTGCACATAACCAGTGACAATCTCCCCCAATTTATGTTTAAATTCATCGTATATGAGCTGTTTTTCTGCTGTTCTTAGCCTCTGCGAAAAGACCTGTTTTAATATTTGGGCAGCAATTCTTCCCAGGTCTTGCAAGTCAACCCGCTCACCAATCATGTCCCCAATGCTGACCCCAGGAGATAGCTCTCTTGCTTCCTCAAAGGAGATTTCTTTGTTGGGATCACTAACCTTATCTACCACCTCACGAAAACGAAAGATCTCAATTTCACCTGTATCTTCGTCATATTTCACCTCAATTTTTGCTGTTTGCCCAAATTTTTTCTTAGCTGCAGTTTTTAGGCCCTCAACTAAGGCCTCAATCACAATTTCCTTAGTTAGGCCCTTTTCTTTGGTGAGGGCTTCCACTATCTTTTTTAATTCTCTCTGTGGTTGCATTTAGGCCACTCCTTTATTTGAAAGATATTTCACCTTTAAGGTGTGCCTTTTTAATATTATCAAAAGCTATTTCCACAATCTTTCCTTCTGTCTCTAATTCCAAGATGTCTCCTTTAAATCCAAGAATAGTGCCCAGAAAGTTTTTCTTACCTTCAATGGGGTTTTTCACTGTTATCTTGGCCTTTTCTCCTTTAAATCTCTCAAAGTGTTCCTTAGTCTTAAGAGGCCTGTCAATTCCTGGGCTTGAGACCTCTAAATTATAGGAATGATGAATTATATCGGCCTTATCCAGTATCTTGCCTACCATTTCACTAACCTTAGCACAGTCTGCAATAGTTACTCCACCTGGTTTGTCTATGTAAAGTCTCAACACCCAGCCAGAGGATTCTCTCCTCCATTCCAAATCTACTAATTCATAGTGTTTTTTTCCTATAGGGGCTTCAATCAACTTCCAGATTTTTTCTTTTATATCTTCAGCCATGTCTTTTTAAAATTTTCTTTTTTCCAAATTTTAACTGCCCATATCCTTTCTGTCAAGAAAGTGTATGCGTCCATATTAGTCTTAATCAGGTTGATTCTCCCAATGTTCTCTTGCAAGTCATTCTTAACACAATTTATAAGAAATACTCATTCCTTCCTCCTGAGGATGGTTCAAAAGCTGTGATGAGAGTGGAGCTCCCAGGAGAGAATTTTATCAAATAAATTAATCACAGAAGCTTGAAAAAAGATACCCATGGTTTTATTTTAGTTGTTATAGGGTTTATTAAGTTTAACACAAGGAGGTGGAGCATGTTAACGCAGGAAATGGAAAAGGCTTTAAATGAACAGGTTAAGTGGGAACTTTATTCTGCCTATTTATACCTATCCATGGCTGCCTATTTTGAAGACAAGGGGCTTACAGGCTTTGCCCATTGGATGAAGGCTCAAACTGCTGAGGAATTTATGCATGCCATGAAGTTTTATAACTTTATCTTTGAAAGAGACGGAAGAGTAGTTTTAGAGGAAATCCCTGCCCCTCCAACGGACTGGGAAAGCCCAGAGGCAGTCTTTGAATATGCCTATAAACACGAACAGGAAGTTTCTGCCCGTATCAATAAGCTTATGAGTCTTGCCAAAAAAATGGAAGACTATGCCACAGAAAACTTTCTCCAGTGGTTTGTAGAAGAACAAGTAGAAGAGGAGGCCTCATTCAAGGCTATCCTTTCTAAGCTCAAACTTATAAAGGGCGATCCTCAGGCCACCTTTTATTTAGATAATGAGCTTGCCCAGAGGCCCCTTGACTTAAATCTCCTTATGACCCAGGCCTAATAAATCTATGGAGTTTCCTTTGAAGATTGGCAGATTCCTCTGGGAAGGAAAAGAATTTCTTGGCATTGTTAAAGAAAAAGAAGTCACTCTACTTACAAACAAGGGGGCAGAAAAAAGGGTTGAGCTCTCCCAGGTTAAAATCTTGCCCCCCTGTCTACCCACCAAAATAGTTGGTGTTGGTTTAAACTATCGAGATCACGCGGAGGAACTGGGGATGCCCCTCCCAGAAGAACCTCTTATCTTTTTAAAACCCTCAACTGCAGTGATTGGGCACGAAGATTATATTCTCCTACCTCCAGAAAGTGAGGAAGTGCACTATGAAGGGGAATTAGCTATAGTTATGGGGACGGAGCTATATAAACCTGCAAGCTTAGAGGAAGCTAAAAGGGCTATCCTTGGTTATACCTGTTTTAATGATGTTACAGCAAGGGATATCCAGCGAAAGGATGGGCAATGGACCAGGGCTAAATCCTTTAATACCTTCGCCCCTCTCGGGCCTTTTATCGTGCTTGACCTTGATACTTCTAATTTAACGATTCAGACCCGAGTTAATGGTCAAACTGTGCAGAGGTCAAACACAGCTCTTATGATTTTTAAACCTTTAGAGCTTGTTTATAAAATTGCCCAAGTCATGACTTTAAAACCTGGTGATATCATTGCTACAGGGACGCCCCCTGGAGTTGGCCCTTTAAAACCTGGGGATATAGTAGAGGTAGAAATAGAGAATATTGGTATACTTAAAAATTATGTGAAAAGTCTGCAGGAGAGATAAGGGGATGCTTAAAGGTAGAGTAGTTGCCATCTCTGTGAGTAAAGAAAAGGGAGTTCCCAAGGAAAATGTGCCAAAAGTTAAGATTATTGAGGGATATGGTATTGAAGGGGATGCCCACGCTGGTCCCTGGCATCGTCAGGTGAGTTTTTTAGATACCTATACCCTTGAGTGGATGAAAGAAATAGTGGGGAGACCCTTAAGATACGGCGAACTTGCCGAAAATATCACCACAGATGTAGACCTCTCTCAAGTGGAAGTAGGGGATCAGATTAAAGTAGGTGAGTGTCTCTTTGAGGTCACCCAGATTGGAAAAAAATGTCATCATGGCTGTGCCATTTTTCAAAGGGTAGGCAAATGTGAAATGAGAACAAGGGGGATCTTTACCAAGGTTATCAAGGGTGGATTGATTAAGGTTGGCGATACCTTGGAAATTATAAAGAGAGGGAGCCATGGAGAAGCCTAAATTTATACCCAGGCTTATTGCCTGGGAGCTTACAAGGACCTGCAATCTTGACTGTGTGCATTGTAGGGCAGCTGCATCTAAGGGGCCCTACGAGGGGGAACTTACTACTGAGGAGGTCTTTAGAATCCTTGAGGAAATAACGGAAGTGGGCTTACCTATTATCATTCTCACAGGAGGGGAGCCTCTTCTGAGGAAGGATCTTATAGAGATCACTCAAAAGGCCTCTTCCCTTGGCTTAAAGCCTGTTCTTGCCACCAACGGAACCCTTCTTACCAAGGAAATTCTTAGGGAATTAAAGAAGGCAGGGATATCCAGGGTAAGTATCAGTCTTGATGGTGCTGATGCTCGTTCTCATGATAATTTCCGTAAAATGCCTCATGCCTTTGAAGGGGCAATGAGGGGCATAAAACTTCTTAAGGAGTGCGGGATACCCTTTCAGATTAACACCACAGTGACTGCAGTGAATGCCCATGAACTTCCCAAGGTGCATGAGCTTGCTAAGGCCCTTGGAGCAGTGGCTCACCATATTTTTTTATTGGTACCTGTAGGTCGGGGAAAGGAGCTTGCAGAGGAAGCCTTACCTCCTGAAAGGTATGAAGAGATTTTGCACTGGTTTTATGAACAGAGGGGTAAATCTGGCCTTCATTTGAAGGCAACCTGTGCCCCACACTACTATCGTATCATGAGGGAACGGGCAAGGGAAGAAGGCCTTGAGGTAACCTATGAGACCTTTGGCCTCGATGCAGTAACAAGAGGCTGTCTTGCTGGAACTGGCTTTTGTTTTATCTCTCACCAGGGGATTGTGCAAACCTGTGGTTATTTAGAGATCCCCTGTGGTGATCTTAGAAAAAATACCTTTAAAGAGGTCTGGGAAGGCTCAGAAGTCTTTAATAAGCTTAGAGATTTTAGAAACTATAGGGGCAAATGTGGAAGGTGTGAGTATATAAGGGTTTGTGGTGGCTGTAGGGCAAGGGCCTATGAAGCAACGGGAGACTATCTTGAGGAAGAACCCCTTTGCACCTATCAGCCTAAGAAAGAGAGGCTATTAAGTCAAAGACAGTAACGGCAAGGGCCTCCTTTGACATATCTTCAAAGATTTTTTCAAAATTAGGCCCAATAAGGAGATATTTACTCCTCTCTTTTCCCGCTGTCCCTAAAGGGTTGGCAATGATTATATCAAAATTTTTCTCCACTCTTTTTTTCTGTGCATAGTCAGAGAGTTTGTCC
>Ga0105162_1002295_pt1 | contig 10128 bp, 9 predicted proteins | sample JNZ201metaG_FD_81532 | JGI IMG/M metagenome (GOLD analysis project Ga0105162, IMG submission 81532) | Hot spring microbial communities from Jinze hot spring, China to study Microbial Dark Matter (Phase II) - JNZ 20120812A | ecosystem: Environmental > Aquatic > Thermal springs > Hot (42-90C) >...
GACATGACTCTCAGCGGCAAAGTTAATCACACCATCGATTTCGTATTGTTGGAATATGTATTCAACTAATTCGCTATTACAAATATCACCTTTGATGAACTTAAAACGTGCTTTTTGTTCATCAGAGAGGTTATCAAGGTTTTTGAGATTACCAGCGTAAGTGAGTTTATCAAGTCCGATAATAGTTCTATCTTTGTATTTCTCAAGGTAATAATACAGAAAATTACTCCCTATGAATCCAGCACAGCCTGTGACTAAGATTTTCATTGATTCCTCCTTCATTTGGTTAAAATTCAACAATTTCAAACACACCAATCTCACCACTGTAAAAAAATGCTATTTTTTTACCATTAAATGCAGATGCTTTTACTGGTTTAACTAATGTGATATACTCTTTTTCTAATTTACTTACCCTCTCTTCAAAATTTTCAACTGTATAACAAACGTGATATGCCGTAGGTCCTACCTTTTTCAATATTCCGTTGATTGGTGATTGTTCATCTATCGGCTCTATTAATTCTATTTTTACTCCATCTTTTTGTATGAAGCAAATTTTCACTCTTTGTATCTCATCAACAATTACTTCTGTAATTTTCTCATATCCAAATTTCTCAAATTCTTTCAGTGCTTTTTCTATACTTCTGACTGCGTATCCAATATGTTCAATTTTCATATTCCAACCTCGCATAACTTCTTATTACCGTTCGATTTTGTATATCCTGTTCGTACGTTTTTATTCCGTCTTTACTATCAATTAGTCTGTACCCCATTCTTTCGTAAAAATCTTCTGCTGGTTTGTTTTTTGCCGTTGGTATATACTTTCCATATATCTTTTCTATTCCTTCTTTTTCAAGCCTTTCTTGAATGTATTCTAAGAATTGTAATTCTAAATTTCTCCCAAACACTCTGCAACTCATCAGTATGTTTTCTATCTCCGCTGTTTTCTCTTTTTGGTTTTTCTTTACAAACGCAAGTAACACTTTTCCATAATCACCAAATTTATCTTCAACAGATGCTAAATAAACATCGTAATTTTCATCTTCCATTCTTTCTAATACTTCTGCTTCCGTTAGCCTTATCGTTGTTAAGTTGAATTGATTTGTCTTTTGTGTTAGCTCCGCTATTCTGCTAACATCCTCTGGCTTTGCCTTCCAAATTTTCATCTTCATCTCTAATGATTCTAAGAATTCATCGATATTTTTAACTGATTTTTTTAATTCTTCTCTTTTCGATTCTGCTAAGTACATCTGTGTTTTCTTTTTGTCTTCCTCAGTTATTCTTAGTGTATAGAAATACTTTCTGTATATTTCGATTGCAAAGTTATTTAATTGTGATGTATCGGTTGGGAAATCAGGTACTTCACACGGTAAATTTTCTTTTACTAATTCCCTTTCCATTGGAGAGTCATCGATAAATACAAATGAGTCTATCCCAAGATTTAACTCTTCCGCTATTTGTTTAATATTTACAACTTTATTTTCCCAGTTTATCTTTTTACTAACGATATCATCCCATTCCAGTACCATATCTTTATGGTTTTCAAATACTTCCTTGACGTCATTTTCATTATTTTTTGAAGCAATAGCAAGAATCACACCTGTTTCTTTCATCTCTTTTATTCGATTCTGAAAGTCTTTAAATCTTCTTCCTTCTTTGAAATCAGATAGCTCGATACCACTTACTCCAACTTCTCCAACAACCCCGCCCCAGAGTGTATTGTCTAAATCGATAATAAGCACTTTTTTTCGTTCCTTCTTGTACGCTTTTACTAAAATTTTAATTTCATCGATGATATATTTAACCGCTAAATTTGAAAATTTAATACCGCCCAGATACCAAAGTTTATCTGAGTAAAAATCTTTTCTGCCTATGTACTCAACTATGCTTTTTAACTTTATTACGTGAATATTAGAAAGCAAAGAAACCGAATCGTACACTTTCTTATTCCAAGCTTCTTCAAATATTCTCCCTTGCGAAAGTTCATCATTTGGAATAATTCTTTTATCCCACACATCTATCTCAGGAATAAAGAAGTGAATATTTTTGTTAACCTTTGCTTTATTTACAATTATCTCAAGCCTTTCCAAAGCATGTTCAAAGCCTAAACGTTCAAATAACTCCGAACCATCAAGCAAGAAAAAGACAACCTCAGGTTCGAAGTTGTAAAGTTCTGAAAAAGGATTAATGATTTCTTCTAACCAGATACCGTATCCATTTGGCGTATAAACATCAAACTCTTGAATTTTCTTTATTTCGTTAATCACATGAGTAACATTTACATTTGAAAGAATGGCAATGTTCATACAATCGCCTCCAAATAATTATTTGGAGATATATTGAAGAAAATCTGAAAGCTTTCGGATATTTGCGGTATCTTCGATAGGAATTGCTATGCCAAATTCCTCTTCAACACGGTTAATAAGCATCAAATGAGCGAAAGAATCCCATTCTGGAACTTCTTGTTTATCTTGCTCTAATTCAACCCAGCGCCCAAGAATTTCATGCGCTATTTCAAGAAGTTTTTTTGATAAATCATTCATGTTGTATTGTCCCCCTTATATCTTCAATTTCTTGGAATAGCATAAAGTATAGTGTTTATAAAAAACGAAGAATGGACTCTGACAAATAATTCGTGATTATTGAGTTTTTCTTTGACAAATTTGGTAATCTGGTAAATATCTTCCGGTTTATGATATATCGATATCATCATCACCGAGTTTGAATTTGTAATAATATTTTCCATTCCACATAAACATTCAAATTCTGCCCCTTCTATATCAGCCTTTACAATGTCAAATTTAAAATTCCTTAAGATAACATCTAACTTAGCTGCTATTAGTTTCACTTTCTCATTTTTTACTTCTATATCAGAAAAGTTAAGATAGGAAGAGCGATCTGTTCCAGTTTTGAAAAATTCTATGTATGTGTTTTTTGAAAAGCATGCGGTATTTAGCAATATTACTTTTTCACCCGTTTCATTTTCTTCAACAGTTTTAACTAACTTCAGAAAGTTTTCCTGGTCTGCTTCAATACCAGCATACAACGTAAGTTTCTTAGAATACTCTGACAATTTGTCTTTAAGAAACAAATAACTGTCTCCAGTAAATGCTCCCAAATCAAGTAATGCGTATTCTTGAGGTACGAAATTTTGTACTGACAAGTCGTTCGGAAAATACTGTGGCTCTTCTGGATCAACTATGTAATCTATGTCGAGTGTTTCCCTAAATTTAATCCAAGAACTAACTATGTGTTTCGATTTCTCGTCAGATAACAATTCAATAACATCAAGAGCACTGTCTTTATCATAATCTTCGCTTAACCAAAGATCTCCAACTTTTTTTGCCATAATCAAGGCATTTTTGTATTTTTTATAAACCTCTGTAAAGCTTAGTACATGAACATGGTCTCCGATATATTCTAAAACTCTTTTAAAAAAATCCTCACGACGTTTATCTTTTATAGGAAATGTAACTAAAACCAATCCGTTAAAACCTTTTGTATACCTCGGTAATTCTTCTGGTGTAATGATTGGAACCCCACTATAGCTCATTCCAGATTCAACAGTATCAACAAAACAAATTGTATTTATTCCTTCTTCTTCCAAAGTATCTTTAAGAAACTTACGCCACAATCCTATGGAACCTATTATTATTGCTTGATTCATCAGACATCCACCTCTCCACGGTACAGTAATTTTTCTATACTTGGTCTTGTAAATGTGTTGTACTTATTGCTATCAAGAACAAAGTGTATCACATTAAATACCTCACTATACTTTCCCTTTTCAAGTCGCTCCACAAATTCATATCCCAATCTTTTATGAAGATTTAGTACTTTTTTATTCTCCTCGACCACATAAGCATGTATTCTTTCAAATTTAAGAATCGTAAAAGCATAATCGTATAATAACTTCAGAGCTTCGAGATTCTCAAAAGAATTCCCTTCCGATACAAGTCGACCTGTTTCACACTCTGCACCATTTGCAGTAATATTGTAAATCGCACAGGTACCGATTAATTTTTCACTTGTTTTTCTTACTATTGAGAAGTAATAATCTCCTTCTCGAGCCTTTTGATTTTTTAACCATGCTTTCTGGAATTCTAACTCCGGGTTTATCGGATGTATAAATCTTGACAACTCCGGATTAGTACGGATTCTTATAATCTCTGGTAAATCTTCTTCCTTTACATCCCTAAGATAAACGTACTTTCCTTCCAAAATTCTTCCAAGTTCAGCCAATTTTATTCACCTTCCCAGTTGTTCAAGGTATCAATTACATACTGTATTTGCCCCTCGGTCATTCCAGGCCACATTGGTAAGCTCAAGACTTCTTTTGATATCTTCTCTGCAATTGGCAAATCTCCCTCTTTCATATTAAAATCACTATATGCCTTTTGAAGATGCATTGGTATAGGATAGTGTATTAGTGTACCTATTTCCTTTTCTTCAAGGTATTTTTGTAATTCATCTCGCTTCTTAGTACGTATCACAAATAAATGCCATACATGTTTTCTTGAATCCGCTTCCTTTGGAAGTATTATGCTTTCGTTTTTTATATTTTCAAGATACAATTTTGCTATTTTCCTTCTCTCTTCGTTCCATTTGTCAAGGTAATTAAGTTTAACTCTCAAAAAAGCCGCTTGCATTTCGTCAAGTCGTGAATTATGCCCTTTATATACATGATGATATTTTTTTATAGAACCGTAATTTCTCAAATATCTTATTTTCTCAGCCAGTTCATCATCGTTGGTTGTTACCGCTCCACCATCTCCGAAACCGCCTAGGTTTTTCCCTGGATAAAAACTAAAGCCTGCTGCATCTCCAAGGCTTCCCGTTTTTCTTCCTTTATACTCTGCTCCATGTGCTTGAGCGGCATCTTCTATAACTTTCAAATTGTATCTTCTTGCTATATCAGAAATTTCATCCATTTCAGCTGCCTGACCGTAAAGATGCACGGCTATTATTGCTCTTGTTTTATCTGTAATTTTTTCTTCAATAAGTTTTGGATTGATATTGTAGGTTTCCAAATCCGGTTCAACGAAAACAGGTTTGGCTCCAACGTACGAAACTGCCAAAGCAGTTGCGATATACGTGTTCGAAGGAACTATAACTTCATCTCCTGGACCTATTCCATAACCTTTTAATATGAGCATTAATGCTTCCAGACCATTCCCTACACCTATGCAATGTTTTACACCACAATACGAAGCAAACTGTCTTTCAAATTCCTCCACCTCTTTGCCAAGTATATACCATTTCGATTCAAAAACCCTATCGAAAGCTTCCTTTATTTCATCTCTTATTTCTTCGTTCATCTTGCTAAAGTCTAAGAACGGTACTTTCACTTGTCTTCACTCCTTACAACCTGAACATGTTTTTCGACTCTTCTAAGAATACTGAATAATCCCTGATATAGTCTGACTCGTCATAGTAATCTGAAGCAAAAACAACACAAACAGCATCGTTTGAAAAATCATACATATTTATCCATACATATGGTCCCATGTATAATCCAACTGTTGGATCGTTTAATTCGTAAGTGACCTTTTGACCACAGAATTCACAATCCACCTTCATACTTCCGTGAAGACAAACCAAAACTTCGTGGAGTCTTCTGTGTGCGTGAGCACCTCTCAAAGCACCATCTGGAACATTGTAAATATAATACACTCTCTTTATTTCAAACGGAATATCTCTTAACGACTCTATTGGCGTTAAATCACCCTCTTCTCTGTGTATTTTCCTAAATTTAATTAACCCCACATTAAACATATAATTACATCTCCTTTTTGCTTTTGATTATCAAACTTTCGAATTTCTCACCTGATACATGTACAGGTGTTTTGCCTTCTAAGACATTTTGTAAGTATCTTCCATAATCTGTCTTTTCCAAAGGTTTTATGAGCTTTTCTAACTGCTCAGCAGATATATATCCCATTCTGTATGCTATTTCCTCAATACAAGCTACATAAACTCCTTGGACAGTTTGTATTGCTTCGACGTAACTGGCAGCTCTCAAAAGCCCTGAAGGCGTACCTGTGTCTAACCACGCAATTCCTCGTCCAAGCAATATGACCTTTAGTTTGCCAAGTTTAATGTACTCGTTGTTAACTGACGTAATCTCAAGTTCTCCTCTATATGAAGGTTTTACTCTTTTAGCAACTTCGACAACCGTATTATCGTAAAAGTACAATCCAGGAACAGCATAATTCGATTTTGGAAATTTTGGTTTTTCTTCGATGGATTTTACTGTGAAGTTTTCATCAAATTCTATTACACCAAAATCGGTTGGATTTTTCACATAATAACCAAACACAACGGCGCCATCTTGTATTTTCGCAGCGCTTTGAAGTATATACGAGAGCCCACTACCATGGAAAATATTATCTCCAAGAATCAGACAAACCGAATCATTCCCGATAAATTCTTCTCCAATTATAAAAGCTTCTGCAATTCCACGTGGCTCTTGTTGAACAGCATAAGAAATTTCTAATCCAAGATCGAGTCCATTACCAAGTAAATCTTTGAACATGGGCAAATCTCTTGGTGTGCTTATTACAAGTATTTCCCTTATACCTGCAAGCATCAGGATTGATAGAGGATAGTAAATCATTGGCTTATCGTATACAGGTATTATTTGCTTTGAAATCGACTTAGTCATCGGATAGAGTCTCGTACCACTTCCACCAGCTAAGATTATACCTTTCATATGCCCTTCTCCTTTTAATCAAAAGCTTAAATATTTGACTCTTTTATCTTAAGTAAATCTTCAAGCTCCTTTTCTAAGGATTTTACAAAGTAATCCGGCGTAAATTCTTCTTGATTAACAATTCTCTTAGACTGCAAAAATTGTAAGAAATGAACATCGGTTAGTACCTTTATAACAAGTTCTTTGTACTGTTCTATTGCTTTCTCGGATACAATTATACTTCCGTCAAATTCTGCAATTGGAAAAATTTCTTCAGCTTTGTCGTAAAAACGATAAGGAAACAATAAACCTCTCTCTTCATTTCCAAGGTGCTTTTCTCCATCTTTTGGTTTAGGAAGTAACATGGTTACTATAGGTAATCCTGCATAGTAAGCTTCACAAAAAGAAAGGCCGGTACCCAATGGAAATGAGTTAAGATAAAGGTCACAATCTTTAAGGTAAGCCATGGCTTCTTTGTCAAAGCCTGCAAGAATAACTCTTTTTTCCTCAATCAACCTCTTATTAACTAATTTTGAGAAGGTTTCATCATATGTTGGACCAAAAAACACAAAGACAACATTGGGTAATTGCATTGCTATCTCTTCAATCATCTCCCAAAATCTTGGGTTGAGATATTTGATGGGGCGTCCTATTGAGACAGCAATCTTGGAATCATTCGGAATTTTAAAACGGTCTCTTATATTATAATTTCTATCGACAAGTTCAGTGTTGCTTGGTAAAATCAGATTTATCCGGTGCTTTGTCTCAACACCGTCATTTAAAACCCAGTCAACAATAAAATCCAGTTTTTTTTCGTAATAAGTTTCAATATCTTGAGGTAAAATCTGGCCTACAATCTTCGAAAATTTTTTTGCAATTGGATAGACTAAGGGAACAAAATTTGCCAGGTTGATACTGAAAAATATAGCAACATCTGGGGAAAGTTTCCGAATGTAATCTATATATCTTTTGAAACGTTCTTCAAGAGAATATGCAACGTTTAACAACAAAAAGCTATCTGTATAATTAATTAGCAATTCTTTTTCATGTCTTTCCAATGGAACCTCAGTATCAGACAACGTTAGTAAAACATGATACTCAAAATTGGAATTTATCTTTTTTCTTGTTTTTAACCATTTTTCTAATATCATACCAATACTTTGATTCAATTTGACTGTATTCAATATAATTAATATGCGTTTTTTGGTATGTTCAGAATTCGCATGATGTACGTTCTGATTACTTTTAAGATACCTTTCTAACATTTTTTGTCCTTCTTCTTCAAAGTACTCATATATCGAATCTGGTAAATACTTAAATCTTTCATATCCATCCATATTTATGTACATAATATTTGGAAAAATTCGCAGTTTTCTCTCCAATGGTATATTTTCATCAAGTATCACCTTCTCAACAAAATTTGCTAAACCCTTGTAATCTTTATTCTGAGATAAGAGAGCTGCATATTTAAAAAAATCCTCGTCAGTTTGATTAGCCAATGAAGTCCTATAACTAGTTCCAAGTTCGTTAAGCATTTTTTGAATTTTTGCAACCTGACTTTCCAGTGAATAATTATTTTCAACAAATTCTCTATAAAACAATGATTTATATTCACCAGTAAGCATATTTGGAATTTCATATATGAAATTATAAACCAACTCTTCTGGCCATTGCTCTTTGGCTCCGTGATAGTTATGAATTATTGGCTTTATACCTCTTGCCATGGCTTCAGCAATATTGTATCCAAAACTTTCATGTATGCTTGTTGATAAAAGATAGTTCTTGTCTTCAAGAAAAGAATTGATATCATTAACCCATCCGTAGAGTTTCACGTTTTCCTCGAGACCTGTCTCGGAAATAAAATTAGTAAAATAGTATTCAAAAGTTGGATCTTGATAACTACCAGCAATATGCAGTTGGTACCTCGAGTCTATGTTCTTAAGAAATCCTATGATTTGAAGCCATTCGACAGGTTGCTTTCTATGATTTATGTACGCAGCAACGGCGATGTTGTGTCCGTGTTGTCTAACCGCAAAAGTAAATTTATTTAAATCGAGACCATTGTCTATCACTACTATCTTTTCATTTATCTTCTTGTAAATTTCTTTATGATACCTTTCAAGAACACGCTTCATATGACCAGCAACTAAAATCAATCTGTCAATTTTATCCCAGTTTATATTCTTGATAAAGTTTGTAAATGCTTCGTATCTATGCAGCCTGCAAACAATCTTCTTATCTCCCTTAGGCAATTTATTCGTTATCTCTATCGCTAATTCATTTGCCCACTCAAGCCAGATGATATCAGCCCAGTTGTAAGCTTTGACGATTTCTTCGCTGTTTGTCGTAACTACTAATTTCACTTCATATATATGCGATAGTATGCTTGCTATGTCATGAATAAAGTTATCTAAACCTGGTAAGCAAAATATTGCCAGCTTTTGGCCCTTGTAGTAATGTCTTCTTATGTGTTCGTATTTCTCCTTTAACTCAGATATATTCGATGATTCATAAGCTTTTTTGTAATAATGCAAAGCCATAGCTGGATTGTTTAATTTCAGTTGCGTATCCCCAAGCATATCCCATACTTCCCAGCTTTTTTCAGGGATTCTTGTGAGATATCTCCATGATTCAAAATAATCGCCTTTTTCAAATAATCCCTTTGAATAGTTAAACAAAACATCTGGATGCACAGGATTGATACTGAGAGCTTTCTTGAACGCCTTAACTGCGTCGTCTATTTTCGATTCGTAATATAAGACAATTCCAAGCAAGTTGTATTTGTCAACTTCATTTTCAACGTTTTGAGCCAGTTCTTTTGCCTTGGAGAAGTTCTTTTCAGAAACAAGCTTGTTAATTTCGTTGAACACATCCATTGGTATTCCTCCTGAATACGTATAAATTCCTTCCACTTATATATTTCCTTCCTGGCCTCTGAGAATCCTAAGTATCCCCGGCTAAAATTTTCGGGAAATATTCCGATAATTATAATGGCTATCAAGGGCGCCCTTGAGAGACATATTGAGAAACTGGAAAACTTTCACATGGAGGTGGGCAGGTATGAGGATTAACCACAACATTAACGCTCTTAACAGCTGGAGAAACATAACGATGGTCAACATGGACATGAGCAAGACGCTCGAAAGACTTTCCTCTGGTTTGAGAATCAACAGAGCAGGAGACGACGCAGCAGGTCTTGCAATTAGCGAAAAGATGAGAGGCCAAATCCGCGGTCTTGAGATGGCGATTAAGAACTCACAAGATGCCATATCGTTGATCCAAACTGCGGAAGGTGCCTTAACTGAGGTACATTCAATACTCCAAAGGATGAGGGAGCTCGCAGTGCAAGCTGCAAGTGATACGAACACAGATGTTGATAGAAACCAAATCCAAGCAGAGCTTGATCAATTAAGAGAAGAGATTGACAGAATAGCAAGAAC
>Ga0105162_1002300_pt1 | contig 10116 bp, 15 predicted proteins | sample JNZ201metaG_FD_81532 | JGI IMG/M metagenome (GOLD analysis project Ga0105162, IMG submission 81532) | Hot spring microbial communities from Jinze hot spring, China to study Microbial Dark Matter (Phase II) - JNZ 20120812A | ecosystem: Environmental > Aquatic > Thermal springs > Hot (42-90C) >...
AGGTTATGAAGTCAGATTTGACAGGTCAAATTCATTCAGTAAGAGGCGAGTTAATTGAGCGAATGGAGGTTATGAAGTCAGATTTGACAGGTCAAATTCATTCAGTAAGAGACGAGTTAGTTGAGCGAATGGAGATTATGAAGTCGGATTTGCTTGAACGAATGCAGAGAGACAAAGTTGATCTTATCAAATGGTTTATTGCGGTCACAATTGCTTATGCTGCTGTTGTTATAACTGCTATATGGGCAATTTTAACTTTTGCTTTAAAACAATAAAATAAATTCAGCATAAAAATGTCAAGAATTGGGAAAAAACCGATACCGATACCAAAAGGTGTAAAAGTTGAGAAAACAAATGGAGTTTTAAAAGTTTCTGGTCCGAAAGGAGAACTTACAGCACAAGTTCATCCAAGAATAGAAGTTGAAATTTCATCTGATCAAATTCTTGTCAAAAGAAAAAGTGATTCAAGAACTGACAAAGCATTGCATGGATTGTGGAGAGCTTTGATTAACAATATGGTTGTTGGTGTTTCAGAAGGTTATACAAAGAAACTTGAAATAGTTGGTATTGGATACAGGGCTGAATTGAAGGGCAAAGCACTTGTTCTTTATCTTGGTTATTCTCATCCGATAATTTTTATTCCGCCTGATGGAGTTAGAATTGAAGTTCCTCAACCGACGAATATCGTTGTAAGTGGAATTGATAAGCAACTTGTTGGGCAAGTTGCGGCAAAAATTCGTTCTTTCAGACCGCCGGAGCCATATAAAGGCAAAGGCATACGTTATGAAGGTGAAGTTATAAGAATGAAAGCTGGAAAGGCAGCTGGTAAGTAAAAAATGAACGAGGCGGGTCCGCAAAGGGCGTAACCTCGTTCGGAATTTAAAATAAAATTGGTTAAATTTGTAATATGATAAAGCGAGAATTTGAAAAGAAGAAACTTAGACGCGAGAAAATAAGAAAACGTGTAAGGTCTAAAATTTTCGGGACACCCGAAAGGCCGAGATTGTCGGTTTATAGAAGTTTAAAGCACATTTACGCTCAAATAATTGACGATACACGTGGACATACGCTTGTTGCAATGTCAAGTTTATCAAAAGAAATAAGAGACGAAGTTAAAAACGCAAAGACAAAAACCGAGGTTAGTAGAATCGTTGGGCTTGCGCTTGCGAAAAAAGCGCTTGAAAAAGGTATAACGAAAGTTGTTTTTGACAGGAATGGTTATAAATATCACGGAAGAATAAAAGCACTGGCTGAAGCTGCTCGTGAAGGTGGATTAATTTTTTAGTCAAAACAAAATAATCAAGGAAAATTGCCGAAGATAAAAAAAGTTAAACCGACGGAGATTGAAGGTTTAAAAGAAAAACTTGTTGCAATTAACAGAACCGCAAAAGTTGTAAAGGGAGGAAAGAGAATTCGTTTTAGTGCAATTGTAGTTGTTGGAGATAAAAATGGTCATGTAGGCGTTGGTCTTGGAAAAGGTCGTGAGGTAACTGATGCAATTCAAAAAGCAAGTGAAAATGCAAAGAAAAATATCGTTGAAGTTCCGATTGTTAATGGAACTGTTCCTCATGAGATTGTTGCGAAGTTCGGAGCAGCGAGGGTTTTGATTAAACCAGCAGCGCCTGGAACTGGGATAATCGCAGGTGGTGCAGTAAGAGCTGTTCTTGAGCTTGCGGGTGTGCAAAATGTTTTGACAAAGTGTTTCGGCTCAACAAATCCACATAACACCGTTAAAGCAACTTTGAAAGCTCTAACAAGTATGATGGATGCAAGAGAAGTTGCTCGTAAGCGTGGTATGACACTCAAAGAGTTGTTTGAATCTGATTCACTTGTAAAAATTTAAATTTGAATCCGAAGATGGCGAAAAAGCTTAAAATCACACAGGTAAGAAGTATAATTGGAACTCCGGAAAAACAGCGAAGAACAATTAAAGCCCTTGGACTTGGGAAACCACATAAAACGGTAATTCATTATGATTCACCTGTGATTCGTGGAATGATTAACAAAGTTAAACATCTTGTCGTTGTAGAAGAAATAGAAGATGGAGGAGAAAATGCCTAATATATTGAGCAATTTAAGACCGGCACCTGGTTCAAGGAAAAAAGAAAAGAGAATCGGAAGAGGACAGGGCTCTGGGCACGGTGGAACATCAACGCGTGGGCATAAAGGTCAAAAATCAAGATCAGGCGAGAGCATACGCCCGTGGTTTGAAGGTGGTCAAATGCCACTTATACGAAGAATTCCAAAACGTGGATTTAGAAATCCTTTTAAAGTTGAATATCAAATTGTCAATTTGAGCCGACTTCAAGAGTTGGTTGATAAAGGTAAAATTTCACCTGATGCAAAGGTTACACCTGAATTGCTCTACGAAGTTGGAGCAGTTTCAAAGAAAACATTGCCTGTGAAAATTTTGGGTGATGGTGAATTAAAAGTTGCGCTTGAAATTTCAGCTCATGCTTTTAGCAAATCTGCATTACAAAAGATACAAGCAATTGGAGGTAAAGCAGTAAAACTATGAGCAAATTAGTTGAAAATCTCAGAAATATCTTCAAGATTCAGGAGCTCCGCGATAGAATTCTTTTCACAATTGCGCTTCTTGCTGTTGTCCGAATTGGAGCTCACATAACTTTGCCGGGCGTTGATGCTTCGCTTCTTGCGGAGGTTATAAGAAGTCAATCTCAAAATTCATTGTTTGCTCTTTATGATCTTTTTGCGGGTGGTGCTTTTCAAAACGCGGCTGTTTTCGCTCTTGGAATAATGCCGTATATAAGTGCAGCGATTATACTTCAATTGCTCGGTGCGGTTGTTCCTTATTTTAGAAAATTACAGCAAGAGGGTGAGGAAGGTCGCAGAAAACTTGAACAGTATGCGAGACAAGGAACAGTTTTGGTTGCAGCTCTTCAAGCCTGGGGTGTAAGCATAAGGTTAATGAATATGACAACGCCCGGAGGTTTGCCAATTGTCCCGGATGCAGTTAAAGGTCTGGGTTTTGTGATAAGCACTGTTTTTATCTTAACAGCTGGAACAATTTTCATAATGTGGCTTGGTGAACAGATAACAGAACGAGGGATTGGAAACGGAATTTCTTTAATAATTTTCGTCGGAATTATAGCAAGATTCCCAAATGCTATCCTTGAAGAATTTCAAATGATAAAAACAGGATCACGAAGCATAATTGAAGAGATATTGATTTTAACCGGAATGGTTCTTGTTGTCGCACTTGTTATATTTGTTACGACTGGAACGAGAAGAATCCCAGTTCAATATGCGAAAAGAGTTGTTGGAAGAAGAGTTTATGGTGGAGTTACGCAGTATATCCCGATTAGGGTTAACGCTGCTGGTGTTATGCCGATAATTTTCGCTCAATCTGTTATGTTTTTGCCAAGCACGATAATAACATTTTTCCCGCAAAGTGAAGCGTTGCAAGAATTTGCAGCAAACTTCAATTATACATCGTTTTGGTATAGTTTTATCTATGCCTTGCTTGTGATATTTTTCACTTATTTATACACTGCAATTGTTTTTAATCCGCAGGATATTGCCGATACGATGAGAAAACAAGGTGGTTTTATACCCGGAATAAGACCTGGGAAAAATACCGCAGATTTCATTGACAATATATTGACAAAGATAACATTGCCCGGTGCGATCTTTCTTGCGATAATTGCAATTCTTCCGGGCTTTATGATAAGATTGGGTGTTTCGCCTACAATGGCTTCATTTTTCGGTGGAACAAGTTTGCTTATTGTTGTCGGTGTTGCACTTGATACATTGCAACAGATTGAGACATATCTTTTGATGAGGCATTATGATGGGTTTATGAAAACAGGTAGAATAAAGAGTAGAGTTGGCTATTAGAGGAGTGAGCATAAAGAGCGAAAGAGAAATAGATTTGATGAGAAAAGCAGGAAAAATCGTTGCAGATGTTTTAAAATTACTTTCTAAATACATTAAGCCTGGAATATCTGCTTATGAACTTGATAAAATAGCGGAGGATTTTATACTTTCGCAGGGAGCGAAACCTGCTTTTAAAGGTTATGGCTTTAACAAAAAAAATCTTTTTCCAGCAACTTTGTGTGTTTCAATTGACAACGAAGTTGTGCATGGGATTCCAACCAAAGACAAAATTTTAAAAGAAGGTCAAATTGTGTCAATAGATGTTGGAGTTATCGTTGATGGATATTATGGAGATGCGGCAAAGACATTTGCGGTTGGGGAAGTTAACAGTGAGAAGAAAAGATTGATGGAAGTGACTGAAAAAGCACTTTACATTGGAATTGAGCAAGCGGTTGATGGCAATCGGCTTTTTGACATAGGTTATGCTATCCAAAGTTATGTTGAATCACAGGGTTTCTCCGTTGTTCGTGATCTTGTTGGACATGGGATAGGAAAAAGATTACATGAGGAGCCACCAGTTCCAAATTTTGGTCAAAAGGGTAAAGGAATTAAATTGCGTGAAGGTATGACGCTTGCAATTGAGCCAATGGTTAACGCTGGGACGTGGCAAATTTATTTTGGAAATGATGGATGGACGGTTTATACGCTTGATGGTTTGCCATCGGCACACTTTGAACATACGATCGTTGTAAGAAAAGGAAAACCAGAAATTTTAACCTTATAATGCCGAAACAGGAAGGAATTAAAGTTGATGGTGTTGTGGTTGAAGCATTGCCAAACGCAACATTTAAAGTTAAACTTGACACTGGACACGAAGTTATAGCTCATGTTTCAGGTAAGATGAGAATTCATTTTATCAAAATTTTGCCGGGTGATAAAGTTCAGGTTGAGCTTTCACCTTATGATTTGACGAAAGGAAGGATAATTTACAGGTATAAATAAATTCGGGAAAGAAAAATGAAAGTTCGTTCATCAGTTAAAAAAATTTGCGAGCATTGTAAAATTATCAAGCGTAAAGGCGTTGTGAGAGTTGTCTGCAAGAAAAATCCAAAGCATAAACAAAGACAAGGTTAAAGAGCTATGGCAAGAATAGCAGGTGTTGAATTGCCAAGAAATAAAAGAGCGTTTATTGCATTAACTTACATTTATGGAATAGGGAGAAGTTCCGCTTTAAAAATACTTGAAAAAGCAGGCGTGGATCCGATGAAAAAAATTGGCGAACTTACAGACGAAGAAATAAGCAAAATAAGAGACATCATAAACACTGAGTATAAGGTTGAAGGTGCGTTAAGAGCTGAGGTTCAGATGAATATAAAACGTCTTATGGATATAGGTTGTTATCGTGGTTTGAGACATCGTCTTGGTTTGCCAGTGCGTGGTCAAAGGACGAGAACTAATGCGAGAACAAGGAAAGGAAAGAGGAAAACAGTTCCAGGTAAGAAGAAAGCAACTGCTAAAAAGTAAAAATTAAATCCGGAGGAAAAAGTTGGCGAAGACGAAGAAGCAGAAAAAGAAAATTCAAGTAGATGCTCACGGCATTGCACATATTAAAGCAACATTTAATAACACAATTGTTACGATAACGGATAGATACGGTAATGTTCTTGCTTGGTCTTCCGGTGGAAGGATTGGTTATAAAGGGACAAAGAAAGGAACGCCATTTGCAGCACAGCTTGCAGCAGAAGCAGCAGCAAAAGAGGCGTATAATCTGGGCGTGAGAAAAGTTGATGTGCTTGTCAAAGGTCCTGGTTCGGGTAGAGAAGCAGCAATTCGCGCTCTTCAAACGGCAGGACTTGAAATTTTGACAATTCGCGATGTTACGCCGATTCCGCATAATGGCTGCAGACCACCGAAAAGAAGAAGAGTTTAAAAATTAAAAATTAAACACAAAATTATGGGAAGATACACAGGTCCAGTTTGCAAGCTTTGTAGAAGAGAGAGAATGAAACTTTATCTCAAAGGTGAAAAATGTTATACTGAAAAATGTCCACTTGAAAAGAAAAATTATCCACCTGGTCAACACGGTCCAACAAGGCGTGCGAGATTATCTGAATACGGAATTCAATTGAGAGAAAAGCAAAAACTTCGCAGAATTTATGGCGTGCTTGAGCGCCAGTTCAGAAGATATTTTGAAATGGCTACAAGACAAAAAGGAAAGACCGGTGAGAATTTGATAAAAATTCTTGAAAGACGGCTTGATAACGTTGTTTATCGGCTTGGCTTTGCTCCATCAAGAAAAGCAGCAAGACAGCTTGTTAAACACAGACATATACTTGTGAATGGTAAAATTGTTGACATCCCATCTTACTTAGTTGAACCAGGTGATGAAATAAGAGTTAGAGACAAAAGCAAGGAGCTTGAAATAATTCATAACTCATTAAAACGAGTCACCGAGACAAGCCTTGTCCCATGGCTTCAGCTCAACAAGGCAACTTTAAGCGGTGTGTTTATGTATATACCCGAACGTTCCGAAATTCCTGTAAATGTCAACGAACAATTGATAGTTGAGCTTTATTCCAAGTAAAAATTAAAGTTATAGAGGTAAAAAATGTTAAACATTTCACTTGTTTTTCCTGAAAATGTGGTAACGGATGAGGCAACTTATTCAAACACATTTGGTAGATTTGTTCTTCAACCGCTTGAGCGCGGTTATGGCGTGACGATTGGAAATGCACTTAGAAGAGTTCTCTTGTCTTCAATCCCAGGTTATGCTTTCGTGGCCGTGAAAATAGAAGGTGTGCTCCACGAATTCTCAACTATTCCTGGCGTCGTTGAAGATGTAGCAGATATAGTTTTAAATTTGAAAGGTGTGAGGTTTAAATTACTTGATAAATCCATCAAAAAAGTCAATGTCCTTGTCAAAGGTCCAACTGAATTTAAAGCTGGCGATATTCAAAAGCAAAATTCTGGAATTGAAATTTTGAACCCTGATCATCACATTATGGATGTTACGGGAAATATAGAATTTGAAATGGATTTATGGATTGGATACGGAAAAGGATATGTTCCATCTGAGGAGCTTGAATATCTTGAACCAGCTCCACCCGTTACCAGACAACAGGGAATAATTTTCCTTGATGCAATTTTCACACCGATAAAAAATGTGCGATATTTTGTTGAGAATGTCAGATTGAAACAAAAAGGTGATTACGAAAAATTAACAATTGAAATTGAAACAGACGGCTCAGTTGCGCCTGATGATGCTCTTGTGCTTGCTGCTAAAATTTTAAAAGATCACTTTGAGATTGTGATTGAACTTCAACCTCAGATGGAACCGCAACCTCCTAAACCCGAATCAGGTGATAAAGTTGTGAGTGAAAAGGACAGGATAAAAAAAATTTTAAAAACCCCGATTGAGGAGCTTTATTTGAACATAAGGACATACAACATTTTAAAGCAAAATGGTTTAAACACTGTTGGTGATATTGTGCGTTATCAGGAGCATCAAATGTTAAGTTTTAAAAACTTTGGCAGAGGTTCATTGAATGAGATAAAAAGAGTAATAGAGGGATACGGTTTGCACTTTGGTTTTGATGTGGATAAATATCTTAAAGAAAGTTAAAAAAATTTTTTGGAGGTGTTTAAATGCGACATCTGAAAAAGGGAAGGAAATTAAAAAGAACGCACAGCCACAGGAAAGCAACTTTATCAGCTCTTGCAACTGCGCTCTTTTTGCATAAAAGGATAATTACAACGGTTGCAAAAGCCAAGGAAGCCCGAAGATTCGCTGAAAAGCTCATAACAAAAGCAAAACGTGGTGATATCCACGCAAGACGGCTTGTCGCAAGATTTATCAAAAATAGAGAAGCTTTAAAAGAGTTGTTCAATGAGATTGCCCCGAGAGTTATGGATAGACCAGGTGGTTATACAAGGGTTGTTCGCCTTGGTTATAGACGTGGGGATTCGGCTGAACTTGCGGTGCTTGAACTTGTTGATTACAATATCGGAACAGGTATGGTCAAGCCAAAGAAAGAAAAGAAAGCGCAGGTTCAACCTGCATCTGAAACTCAACAAACCGCAGAGCAAACAGCCCAAACTTAATTTTAGAGCGGAGCTCCAAAGCTCCGCTGTCGTTTGAAAACATAATTTCAAAACCGCTATGAAGATCACATCTGCAAGGTTTATCGCAAGTTTAACAGATATAAAGCAGTTGCCAACCGACGGTTTGCCTGAAATTGCCCTCGTTGGTAGATCAAATGTTGGGAAATCATCTCTTATAAATAAACTCTGCGGTAAGAAAAATCTCGCCTTTATAAGTTCAACACCAGGGAAGACGCAAGCGTTAAATTATTTCTTGATAAATGAATCATTTTACATAGTTGATTTACCAGGATACGGTTATGCTCGTGTCCCAGAGCATGTAAAAGCAGGATGGAGCAAACTCATTGAGAATTATTTAAGCAATCGTGAGCAAATAAAACTCGTCCTTCCCATAGTTGACGCTCGCCACGAGCCCACAGAACTTGATAAAATGATGGCTGGCTGGCTTGACTATTTCAAAATTCCTTACATCATTGTGATAACTAAAATTGATAAAATTGCTCGCAGTAAAGTCGCAAGACAAGTTGAAATGATTAAAAATGCGTTTGGGAAGTTAAGATATTGCCAAGATTTTGTCACTTTTTCAGCCATCACGGGCGTTGGGAAAAATGAACTTCTTTCAATAATTGAAAAATATATTTCATCTGGAGAAAAGAAACAGCGCTCTTCTAAAAAACAACTTCAAACAGTTCAAGCAAAATAGTTTTTCAATTTCTCCTCATCAAAAAATTCCAGAGATTTCCCACTTTTAATAAGTCCAAGCGTCATAATCAAATTTGTAAGAATGATAACCTGTATTATAACTGATCTGCTTATTCCATCAACGCTTTGTGAAGGTTCAATTCCCAGAAAAAGCAAGATCGTAATCAAGCCCCTCGGCACAGTGTAAAGCAGTGGTTGAACTGGAAGTTTGAAAAATTTGAGATGAAAATATCTTGTCAGAAAAATAAAAGCCGTGATCGTGATGCTAATTATTATGGAATTTATGTCAATTATCTCCTCTGTCTGGAGCACATATCCAAATATGAGAAAGAAAAATGAACGAGCAAGAAAGGTCAACTCATAAACAATCTCTTTGAACTTCTCAATATCTTTCTCAACATCTATGTAGTTAATACCTCTTACGCCGATAAATTCATCAACCTTTTTGAAATTTGCAACGAAAAGACCAAATAAAAGTATAAAAATTAACGAAGGCAAATGGAAAAGTTTTGAGACCGCATAAATTAAAATTATCAGCAAAATAATCGGTGTAAATCTGACATTGTATTTCAACTTCGTGAACAAAAACGAAAGTCCAAGCGTTGCAAAAATTGATATAAATAACCATAAGCAAAAGATAAAAGAGCATAAGAAAGAATTTCTCAACTCCAAAGCCATTGACTGTTATGCTCTGTGCGAAGTTAAAGTAAATTATCCCAAGTATATCCGATGTGCTTGTTTCGTAAACGACAAATTCTCTTAAAATTGCGGGAAAATTTGAAGCGCTTGGAATTGCAATTGAACTGCTTATGATTGCAAATGGGACGGAATTTATAAATGCTTTGCTAAATTCAACTTTGTAGACAAGTGAGAAAAAAAGCGTAAGTATGAGAAGTAATAAAGCAGACAATAAAAATGCGGATAAAATAGATTTCAAAATTAGTTTTAACTTTGATTCCTCTAATTCAATTTCAAGCGCACCTTCAAGAACTATTAAAATCAATCCAACAGTGCCAAGTGCTGGTAAAATAGGTTCAAGATTTGGAATTTTTAAATTTAAAAGCAGAGAAATTTGTCTCACAATCCAACCTAACAAAAGCAAAATTATCACAGAAGGAATTTTCGTCCTTGAAGATGCTATGTCTGAAACATAAGAAATTAAAAGAAGTGATGATACAGTTATCAATATGGCATTCTCCATATGACTGAACCTTTTATTTAAATTTACCGCTTTTTCTTGTTTTAAATCAACTTCGTTTTTATATTTGCAAGTGAGCAATAAACAAGGAGAAAAGTGATGTTAAGAAGTTTTGTTTTCGCTGTTTTAATTTTAACAAACTTAACATTCTCGCAGGTAAGCGTTCAAGAAATGCGTGATTTTAAATTTGCTTACTCGCTTTTTGAAGATGGTATGTATCAAATTGCTTTTTCAGAATTTCAAAAGTTCATCAAAAACTATCCCGAAAGCAAATTTAT
>Ga0105162_1002301_pt1 | contig 10115 bp, 4 predicted proteins | sample JNZ201metaG_FD_81532 | JGI IMG/M metagenome (GOLD analysis project Ga0105162, IMG submission 81532) | Hot spring microbial communities from Jinze hot spring, China to study Microbial Dark Matter (Phase II) - JNZ 20120812A | ecosystem: Environmental > Aquatic > Thermal springs > Hot (42-90C) >...
GATAGTAGAAGAGAAAGGTCTCAAGCAGGTAAGCGATGAAGGTCAGATAAGGTCTATGATAGAGGAAGTTCTCAGAGAAAACCCCAAGGAGGTGGAACGTTTCAAAGCAGGAGAGGAAAAGGTCTTTGGCTTTCTTGTGGGTCAGGTCATGAAAAAGGCAAAAGGCAAAGCAAACCCGCAGATGGTAAACAGCTTACTAAGGGAAATGTTAAGCAGATAGGCGTTAATTGTCTGTAGGTTTTATTGGCTTTATCTGAACCTCATTCATGTCTATACCCATCTGTTTAATGGTCTCTTCTACCCTATTTTCGTAGTCTTCTTTACTTATCTTACCACCCTTTGCATGAACCTCTATTACCACACGCAGGTCAGCGAAGTTGGAATTAAGATTTCTAAGCAGGTTATACATATCGGAGAGTCTGCCAAAGGGAACAGGAACTTTAAGGAACAAGCCGACGTATTCTTCTCTTTGAATTGCAGAAGTGGTATAGCTTTGGACTTTGGACTCTATATGAGATGTGCTCTCTGAAGAGGTAGAGTATGTCCCTTCTTCTTTCAATACTTCCCTTTTTTCCTCTTGGACTTTTTCACTGCATAAGGCGGATTTTATTATGACTTCTTCTTCTGACAACTCTACAGTGCAGTCTTCTTTGAAACATCTACATACTGGTTTGCCATCCTCTAACTTTCCTATACCAAAAAGACCCTGTTTTACACCCTCCCTTATAGCTTTTTTCAAAACCTCTTCGCTCAAAATTCTTGGCTCACCCGGACGTGTATAAAACAGCTCATAAATGTTCCTAACTTTTACATAATCATCCTTTAGGTATTTACTATCAATCACTAATGGATTTATGCTATCGATTATTTCTCCATCACCCTTTAATTTGTTGTAGACTTCCTCATCAAGGCTTGTGTCTTTGGCGTATGTGCCAATTCCCAAGTTTATATCCTTTAGTCCCTCACCAAAGGGAATCACCACACGCCTATAAAAGTCTCTAAGTCTTGCCCTTGAGTCCTCCTCAAACCTCTTTACACTTTCCTTTACCTTCTTCTCTTGCTCCTTTGTTAGGTTCAGACCGCTATCCTCTTCTATTAGTCTCCAAGCAAGTTTTTCTCTTATAAACCTATCAAAGTTTACCCTATCCTCTTCAAAGGGACAGAGGAATATAAGAGTGTTTCTGTAAACTCTTGGTTTCTCTCCGCAGTATTCCAAAAACTCTTTAATCTTGCCTTCGGAGAACTCTCTTAGAAAAATTAGCTTTAAATCCCTTGTATCTGGAACATCTCTGGTTTTCTTGGGCCACAGAATCACGTTAAACTTGCTCTCTTTCTTGACGTATTTAGTTAGCATTTCCTTCTCTTCCTCTTCCACATATCTATCATCCACTTGGTCTAACTTACTCAAGAGTATACGGTTTAGGTTGGGTTGGTTAGTGAAAAATAGACCCGAGTCAGAAAGGTAAAAGAGGCTTTCTTTTAGTTTTTCTACAGCCTCTGCAATTATACTACTTGAATGGTAAACTTCTGCACAAGAGAGCTTTAGCTCCTGTAGAGTTGTGCCCCTTTCTGACCCTGCAGAGAAAGAATACATAAATATAGCGGTTGCACACCTTGTGCCAAAGGAAAAAGGCTGATATGCACTTGCAAAAGACCTATCTACCTTCTTTGCTCTGGAATCTGGCTCTGTTATATCTAAGGCAAGAATACTGTCATATTCGTTTCCTATATGTCTTATTAACTCTCTTCTAATTTCTTGGTTTTTAAGGTCAATATCTCCAAGCCTTATAAAGGGTTTTTGTGAGTCTATAAGAGAGTGCACCACAAGTGCGAGTATTCTCAAAACACCTCTCGTGCGTTGGAAATTTGGAAAACTTCCCCACCTTTTGTATAGAACATCTATCACTTCTGGTTGAAAGGGAAAGCTATTTATGAACTTTTCACGATAATAGGACTTATCCATGTCAGGTGGAAATAGCCCTTCCCTCTCTGCATAGCTCATAAACTCATCTATGTTTTCTCTTGCCTTATCTCTGTCCACGTGGCTAAAAAGACGCCTTACTATAACGGATGCAACCTCTTCATCTTCCACTGGTGTATACACCTTTTCCACCCTTCCCGTTATGTGCTGTATTTGTTGCAAAAAGGACTCTGCGTTTTGGTCATATCTTTCAAGTATGCTTGAGGGTAGTGTAAAAACAAGCAAGGTTTTGTCAAGGGTTCTTATGGTAGTAGTAAGTTCTTGAATAAAGGCTAAACTTTGACCTGCAAGGTTTGAATCCCCTACCTTTACTCCACTTGCCTTCGTAGTATACTCCAAAAGTTCATCTATTAGTATAAGGAGAGGTTGGTTTTCCGAAAGGAGTTTGTATAGCTTTTCCCTCCCCGGAGAGACCTTTCCTTGTAAAAGCTCCACCCTTCCACTTAATTGAAACTCTATCTCTTCCCAAAGGGTTCTATCTCTTGGGTCAAATACCGTGCCATCTAATACTACTACCTTTGCATTCCATTCCTTTGCTTTGTGATATAGGGCAATAAGGGAGTGTGTTTTTCCTCCTCCAAAAGGTGTTTGAAGTTGAATTATTGGGTCTCCTACCTCTCCTCTTAGCCTCCTTCTGGCAATTTCTAAAAGATTTCTCAAACCCGCAGTTGGGTAGGTCTTTCTAAAGAAAACTTGTGGATTTTTATACTCTTCTGGTGCTTTGCCAGTATGAACTTGCCACAAGTCCGCAGCAAAAATATCCATAGTGAGCCTTCCTTTAAGTATGTCCTCATGAGGAGTAGCTATAGTTATAAAAGGTTTCATAACAACCCTCCGAAAGCGTGCTATATATTATTCTACATGCCTTCAAAAGATATAACCATAAGAGATATCTTTGAAGAAATCCCACACAGACTTAGCAAGATACTTGCACCAGCACCTATAAAAGAGCTACTGCCCACAAACTTTCCTTCCACAGAGCTAAGAGTGGACTTCTTGGCAAGGCTTGAGGATGAAAGCGTATTGCATATAGAATTCCAATCCTTCAACGACCCTAACATGCCCTTCAGAATGCTACGCTACTACCTTGCCATATGGGAGAGATATCCAAGCAGTCCTATAAAACAGCTCCTTGTGTATGTGGGAAACAGAAAGCTAAGAATGAAGTCAAGGCTAAGGCTTAGAAACCTCAGCTTTAGCTATGAAATGCTTGACATAAGGCAGATAGACTGCAGGGTGCTTTTGGAAAGCCCAGACCCTATGGATAGGCTATTGGCATGTTTGTGTAAGGTAGAGGATGAGGTATATCTAATAGAGAAACTCATAAAGACAATGGAAGGTATGAACGAAGAGGAAAGAAAGGACTACCTTTTGAAAGCCTTGACGCTAACAGAACTGAGACCTAACTTAAGGATAAGGCTAACAGAGGAGGTTAGGCACATGCCTATAGTGGTTAGACCTGAGGATATAAGATTGCCAAAGAAAAAACTGAAAAAGGATATTCTCTATAGACTTGGACTTGAGGAGGGTAAGCAGATTGGGCTTGAGGAGGGTAAGCAGATTGGGTTTCAAGAGGGTGAAGTTATTGGCATTGAAAAAGGTAAACACATTGGACTTGAGGAAGGTCTTTTAAAGTCCGCACAGGATATGCTTATAGCAGTAGTTGAGGCTAAACTTGGCTATGTGCCAGATGGTCTGGAGGAAAGGGTAAAAGAGATAAAAGACAGAGAGTTTCTAAGTGCTTTGATTAAAAGGTTAGTAAAATGTGAGGATGTTTTGAAAGTTTTGAGAGAGGAAATAGGGCTTTGATATCAAAAGAGACTGCTTTGTTTGCGTCTTAGTTCTTGCATTACCCTTTCTTTTCCAGTCAGGAAACCGTCAAGCAATCTCTTTTCATTGCTTTCTATTGGTAGGGTTTCTGATATAGCTTGTGCAACCTTATAAAAGACATCGTTTGTCCCATATCCACTATTCGCCAATACCTGCATTAATTTTTCTCTTGAATCCTTTCTCCAAAGGATTAGGACATAGTGCAAAACATCTATTAGCTCCTTTGATTCCTTTAACTCCTCTATATTTCTTTCCTCTGGTCCTAAAACTTTTATAAACTCCTTGTCTCTCTTTATAAAGCCCTTGTTCCATTCTTTTGTTATGTCTATGCCCGCAGATTGTGCCAGCTTTCTTGCGTCATCAAAGGGAATTCTTGCCTCGCCATATGCCCATCTCCAAAGGATATAGAATCTGGTAAGTGGAGAAATTGTCCCTGCTATACCGTTGTGTAATATCTGACGCACCGCATAGTCCACTATCAATTCTCTCACATACTCAAGAAGTTTGTCTGATTTTATTATGTTTCCTTGATAGTCCATGACCTTTTGGTATTTTCCAAAAACCTCAATGGCAGAACCTATACCTGCAATAAAGAAGTCCGCACCAGATAGACCTTCTTTCCAAAGCCTTTCAAGTTTTTGATATGTGTGCTTTTTTATCTCTTCCCTTACTTCATTAAACCATCCTACTTCTATTTTTTCTATCTTTCTTGCCACAAAGTATATGGACGAGGCAAGTGCAGCAGAGTCTTTGGCTATCAATCTTGACTTCATCTCTGTATCTATAGGCCAAGAGGCTGTTATTACAAAGCCAGCTTCCAAAAGAGAATTGATAAGTGTTTCCCATCCAGAGGTAGATTTGTGGGCGTAGACTACTACAAGAATTCCATTTGGTTTTAGGACACGATGGATTTCCCTAAAGGCTTGTTTTAAGTTTTCTTCAAAGAATGCTCTTGCTCTATCTTGCGAACCATGTCTAACAGGATTTGCTACAAGCTCCTTTGATTTTGGAGTCAAAGGCGTGGAAAAGAGTTCAGGATATAGGTATCCTACGCTTCTCTTTAGCCACACATAAAAGAAATCAGAAAGCTCTGCGTAATTAACATTATCGTAATATGGCGGGTCTGTAAATACTGCGTCAAAAAAGTTGTCTGGATAGGGCAAAGATGTGGCAGAGGCTTGAGTGATTGTGGCAGGAGAATTTCGTAAAAAACTGCAGTGTTCTACGTTTTCCAAAATTTCTTCAAAAATAGCATTCCATCCACTTGAGTGTTCTATGGGATTCATCTCAATATAGTCCCATAGCATTGGTAGTGCATGCCTACCATAAGTAAAGCCAATAGCTTCTGTTTGTGGAATTAGACGACACAAGACTGAGTCTTTATCAGCCAACCTATCCACCGCCAACGCCAAATAACTCACCACTGCCTTAGCATAATCCTCTTCGTATCCCTCTTCAATCATCCTTTTGTAAGCAAGTCTGACCTTTTCTGTAAAAGTTATCAGAGCAAGTTTCTGCCGTGCATTGAAAAGGTCGCCCCATTTAGCTATACCATATCCTCTACCAGCAACGGTTGTTGGATCTTCTGTATTCATATCTTCATCTGGCACAGGGTCTATTCCCCATTCTTGCATAAGTTTTTCTCTCTTTACTTTCAGATACTCTTCCGCTTGCCTATATGCCTCTATGTCTCTTTCTTCCGCAAGCCTATAAAACTTGCCCTGTCTATCTGGATAGTGCAAAACCACCGCTACCATCCTTTGCCCTGCCTTGCCTTCCTGAAAGAGTTTCCTTACTCTGTCATCCTTTACCACGCTCCCACATACAGGACACACCGCTATTGCCCTCGCAACTGTCCCCTTCTCTGGTTCAAAGTCCTCAGGAAATGCCCCATCCTGCCCCACTATTTCAAACTCCACCCTTCCATCCTTCACATAGGGTCTTAGTGCTATTTTCCTTTTGTCTTTCTTTGCAAGCCAGAATTGTCTCATCAATGGTATCTCTGCACCGCAGGCTGGGTTTTGGCATGGCACTGTTCTTGCCCATATGTATCCCACAGGCACTGCCCCATCTGGGTCTTGAGGATAAAACTTTGATATCTCTTCCCTTGCGGTCTCCAAGACAAAGTCTCCCCACTTCTTTACATCCTCAAGGAGAGGGTTTTTGAGCTTCTTTACCTTTATCTTTTGTCCTAAGTGTTCCTCTTCAACTTCTATCTGTTCTGGCTTTCCATACCTTTGAGGATACTCCAACGTGCACTTAAGGATTAAGACCGCCACAGGGTTATAATCGTTTGCGTAGGTTTCCAGCCCAAGCCTCAAACACTCAAGAGGAATAGAACCGCCACCAGAAAATGGGTCTAAGACCCTCAAAGTTTTACCACCATTGGCAGATAGAATATCTCTTCTCGCCTTTTGTATATAGTTAGGATTTAGAGAATTTTCCCACTTTGAAAGTTCAATAATAAATTGCCTTTTCTTGTCCCATTCTAAATCATCCTCTGGCTTTGGAATTAAGGCAGAGTATATGGTTGCTCTTGAGGATGCCAGAGGTCTTCTTGCCCACCAAATATGAAGTGTGGAGATGTGTCCGTGTCTTATGTTTTTCTCTTTTGAGGATTCTTGGCTTACCTCTCTTATAGGAAAGCTAAATTCAAGATAGCTCTTTTTCATATTGCTTCTCCCCTTTGTTTTTCCATTCCTGTGGCAAGAGGATATACCTAACAACCTCTGTCTTTTCCACAAACTCTAACCTTTCCGCAGGGTTGTTTATTATGTAAAGTTTTGGAGAACTCAAGGCGTTAACCACCACATATAACCAATATTGCTCCTTAAACCTCTTTGCCTTGAAATACTCATTAGGCGTTAGTGCGACAAATCCTTCGTCCCTTCTTGCCTTTACCTCAATGTATCTTATCTCACCTTTGCCCTCAGACCTTATATCAAAGCCTAAGTTTTCCTTTGAGACATCCTTTGGCTCTCTGCCTTGACTTCTTTCATAATTCATGGCTATTTCCATTCCAATCCTTTCTATCTCCTCATCACCTTCCAAGTCCAACCCCTTTGCAGGTTTTACCAAGACCGCTCCCAAAAACTTAGGCATAGACATGCTCAAATGCACTTCCCTTTTTATGCTCTCTATGAGGTTTTCTAAGTTTTTTTCATATTTCCTTTTTTGCTCTTGCTTGTTTAAGATAGCAATATCCACCTTCTCTCCTCGCTCTTGCCTTTGATAAAGCTCAATAAGTTCTTGGTCAAGCTCAAGGATAGAGTGTTTCAAAGACCTCACGCCGTATTTTTCCTTTATGTTTGCTTGTCTTTGTCTTTCCTCAAGTAGCTCTCTCTTATATTGCTCCAACATTTTAATGGCATAACTTTGGGCTTTGTCCTTTTTAAAGCATGTGTTCCCCTCTTGGTCTAATTTTTTGGGAACAAAGTCCCACAAGATTGCAGGGTTTATTTCTCTAAATCCCTTCTGGTCTTCGTAGATGGCTATTAGGGTCTTTCCTGCAATCTCGCCGTTTCCATCCTTTACCTCACCTTCAAAGAACCATATAAGCCCATCATACATACCCGATGGGTCTTCAAAGACCGCACCTTTTTGTAAACTTTTGGAGTATCTTCTAATAGTCCACTCTACTAGTGCCTCAAGGAGTGGATGCCCAAAGGAAACAAACTCCGCATCTGGGTTTTTAAAGGCTTTCTCCTTGTCAAAGGTAATCTTGTTGTAAGAATGTGTAAAGATTTTGCCATATTTACTCTTAAAGGATTCATCGTCCGCTATATCCCTTAGCTCAGGAGGAATTCTCTCAATACTAATAAAGCCATCCTTTCTAACTCTATACCTTCCCCCTGCCTTCTCAAAGGCTTTTTTGAAGAACTCTTCCACATACTCAGGGACAAGTCTTTGCTCCTTAGTCTTTTGTGCTACTTCTTTTATCCTCGTATAGTCAATATGCTTTGTCGCAAGACTTTCCCCCAAATGCTCCCTTATCTTCCTTATATAGTCCTCATCTACCTTTATATCAAGCTCCCTAATTATCTCATCTAAGCTCCTTGTATTGGCAACCGCCTCCAAAACAAGCTGATATAGATTTTTCCCAAAAAACACATCACCAATAACATCAAAGACCTTGTCCGAACCTAAGGCATTCCTTATTTCTTCTATCTTTGTTAGTATTCTTCCCAAAACCTCACCTTCTCTTGTGTCTTCTGCCACCAAATTAAACATATAGACATCCTTTTGCTGACCGTATCTATGAATCCTGCCAAGCCTTTGCTCAAGCCTATTAGGATTCCAAGGAATATCGTAGTTTATCATAATATGGCAGAACTGGAGATTTATACCTTCTCCTGCAGCCTCTGTGGCAACCATGACCTGAGTTTTCTCCTTGAATTCCTTCTCTGCTCCAATCCTTTCCTCTAAGCTCATCCCACCATGTATATAGCTCACCGAGTAGCCCCAAGATTTCAACTTTTCAACAAGATAGTCCAAAGTGTCCTTTGATTCGGTAAATATAAGTATCTTTTCGTTTCCTTGCATTTCTCTTATCTTCTTTAGACCCTCCTCTATAGCCTTTCTGAGTTCTTGTAGCTTTACTTCCCTTTCCTCCTTGACTATCCTCTTAGCTCTTTCAATGAGACCGTCTATAACCCATATCTCTCTTCTTAGTTCCTCTGGATTCTCTGCAAGGGTTAGTGTTTCCCATTCTTCCTCTTCCTTCCACCTCTCTTCCTCTTCGTAGTCCTCTACCTCCTCAAAGTCCACCAAAAAGCTCCTTCTTTGCATTTTAGACTCTTCCAATAGGCTTTCAAGCCTTCTTTTCCTTCTCTCAAGAGATTTCCATAGTGCATATGTGCTTGATGCCATCCTTCTTTGGAGAATCAAAAGGGCAAAGGCTACGTTTCTCTTTTGGTCTCTACCCTTCATAGCCTTGTTGTATTGATGTAGCACATACTTAGAAAGTTCATTGTATAGCTCTTTTTCTTCCTGAGAAAGCCTAAATTTTATCGTTTTTGCATAACGGTTTGTAAATATGGGCTTGCCATCAAAGTCCCTTAGGTCTTCCTTTAGCCTCCTTATAAAAAGCGGATTGTCTCCCCTTTCAATAGATTCTTCAATAAGCTCATAGGTTCCGAAGAACCCCGGCTCTAAAAGGTCAAGCAAAAGTCTAAAGTTCTCTGGGTTTCCTCTGTGAGGTGTTGCGGTAAGAAATAGGAAGTGTCTTGTGTTCTTTGAGAGAATTTCACCGAGTCTGTATCTTTCTGTTCTTGAAGTCTTGTTCCCATAAACATAGGCGGACATTTTGTGGGCTTCGTCCACTATAACCAAGTCCCAGTGAGTAGAGTTCAAAGAGGGTAGTATGTCCTCTTGTTTTGCAAAGTCCATAGAGGTTATCACCTGCTTTTCTATTTCCCAAGGGTTTTCACCATAGATTGACCTAAAGGTATTCCTGTCTATGAGGTAAAAGGTTTCTTGAAACTTTTCCTTTAACTCTCTCATCCATTGGTCTTTTAAATGTCCCGGGACAACTATTAGGATACGGTTTGCAAGTCCACGCAGTTTTAGTTCCTTTATTACAAGACCTGCCATTATGGTCTTGCCAGCTCCAGGGTCATCCGCTATAAGAAACCTTATCTTTGGAAGTTTAAGGATATGACCGTATACCGCTTCTATTTGATGTGGCAACGGGTCAACCTTTGAAATGTTCATTCCCAGAAGTGGGTCAAAGATAGAAGCCAATCTAAAACGCAGGGCTTCCGTAGCCAAAAAGGCTTCCAGTCCATCCTCGGTAAAGCAGAGGGAAGTATCTACTATCCTTAGTTTTTGAATCTCATCCTTTGATATTAGTTGGTCTACATACGTCTTAGATTCTACGGTTGCACCAACTATGCGTATGTAATCTTGAAAATACTCAACACTTTTTATCTCCACCGGCTCATGCCAAAAGGGACCTTCAAGCACCAAACCTTCTTTTAGCTCTAACATGGACAAATGTATATAATTTTAACATGCTTAACATAGCCATAGGCTCAGACCATGCGGGTTATCCTCTAAAGGAAAAGATAAAGGAGTATCTCATCTCTAAGGGCTATCATGTGCTTGACTTTGGGACTCAGTCCACAGACTCCACCGACTATCCTCTTTTTGCAAGGGATGTGTGCCTTGCGGTTCAAAGGGGTGAGGCTCAGAGGGGTATCCTTGTTTGTGGCACGGGCATAGGCATGTCCATAACCGCCAACAAATTCAAGGGCATAAGAGCTGCTCTGTGCCTAAACGAATACATGGCTCGCATGAGCAGAAA
>Ga0105162_1002302_pt1 | contig 10112 bp, 8 predicted proteins | sample JNZ201metaG_FD_81532 | JGI IMG/M metagenome (GOLD analysis project Ga0105162, IMG submission 81532) | Hot spring microbial communities from Jinze hot spring, China to study Microbial Dark Matter (Phase II) - JNZ 20120812A | ecosystem: Environmental > Aquatic > Thermal springs > Hot (42-90C) >...
ACGAGGGCTCTGTCACCTGGGGTTGCATAACCATAGAAGTATATCTGCGCTATACCCTCCTTGTCTATAGCTAAATCTATCGCCTTCCTAACTTCCGGGTTGTTAAGCGGATAAATCCTCGTGTTCACGAAGAGGTAGTCTAGGGCTATTGGTTCCGGAAACGTCCAGATTTCAACATTTGGTTGACCAACCACCTGCTCAAGTACATCGAGCGAAGCTATCATAACGTCGATGTCTCCTGCAAGGAATGATGTGAGTGCTGTTGTGACGTCTGGTATATAGCGGTTTAGTACTCCGTCTATTTTTGGTTTGTGTTCTGTCTTCCAGTAGTCTGGTCTTGTTCTGAAGAAGAACCATTCACCCTCTTTGTATGAGTCGTATAGAAATGGTCCTGTTGTTACATGCTCTTCAGGCTTTGTTATGAAGTCGTAGCTTAATGGGTCTTCAATCTTCTCCCATATGTGCTTTGGTAGGGGTCTCATCTCACCGTAATCAAGAGCCCACCTAACATTAAACTGTGAGGCTATAAATACTACCGTATGCTCATCAAGAGCCTTAACATCCACTAGGAACGGGTATAATCCTGCCTGTACATCTTTAATTAGCTGCCATGTGTATTCTACGTCGTATGCTGTAAATGGTACTCCATCGCTCCATTTCGCCCTCTCATCTAGGTGGAAGATATAATGTACTGTCCCATTCTCTAAAACCTTTATCTCCCAGCTCTTAGCAAGCCACGGAATTACGCTGCCATTATACAGCTGTAGCACTAGTGGCTCAAACAGTAGTGGCAAGTGATTTCTACGATACTCAATGTCACGTGGCTCTAGGATTGGATTATAGGTTGATGGAATACCGCATCCTCTCACTAATATAGTTGCGTACTGCCCGCTCACCCTCGAAACACTAATACCCACCAACGGCATAGCTAGTAGAGCCAGCAGAGGAAGTAGGAGAGTATACCTTTGAAAACTTCCACCCATTCTTATTTCCCTCAATCTTAAGATGAGATTAAGGGTGTTATAAAGTTTTTCTATCCATTCCTCAATTTCTCTCTAAATATTTCAGGCTTATACATCAAAAACCCGAAATGATAAAAAAGATTGAAAAGCTTAAAGTTTATTATTCTTGTATTGTTATAACTTGTCTTATTTTACTTTATTCTCCAGCAGGCGACTAGTCTACCGTCCTCTACCTCCTCTAGTGGTGGCTCCTTTATTTTACACTGCTCTATAGCGTATTGACAACGCGGATAGAACACGCAGCCCTGGATAGAGACCATAGCAATATCAGCACTCCCAACCTTCGCTGGCAGAGATAACTTCATCTCTGGATCTGGAACTGGTATAGCACTCATCAAGACCTCTGTGTATGGGTGAAATGGTTTTTCAAGAATTCTCTCCGTAGGCCCAGTCTCCATTATCTTTCCCCGATACATTATGAGCATTCTATCGCTAACATATCTCGCCAATGCTATATCGTGAGTGATGAAGAAATATGTTAAGTTAAATTTATCTTTAATTTCATTAATTAAACCTAGAATCTGAACCCTCGTAGTAGCATCGAGTAATGAAACCGGCTCATCGAGAACCAAGAATCTTGGATTTAGGATTAGGGCTCGAGCGATGGCAACGCGCTGTCTTTGACCACCACTCAATTCTACAGTATATTTACTCAGGTAAAGTTCTGGCGGGGTCAGGCCTACAGACTTTAGTAATTTAGCGATGATCTCAAGTCTCTCTTCGCGGTTGTAGAGGTTATGAATAATGAGTGGTTCCTCAAGCACTTTCCTGACAGTTTGCCTTGGATCAAATGCTGAGTAAGGATCCTGGAAAACTATTTGCGTTTTTCTACGGAACTCCTTTAAATCTTCTCCCTTTAATGACGTTATCTCTTCCCCCTCAAAAAATATTTTGCCAGAGGTAGGCTCAATCAATCTTAATAATAGTCTTCCAAGAGTTGTTTTTCCAGAACCACTCTCGCCAATAAGGCTTACCCTTTCGCCCTCATTAATTTTGAAGCTTACACCATCAACTGCGGGCACATATCTCAGTCTACCTTTAAGTAAACGGAAACCTCCCCTAATAGGAAAATACTTCTTTAAGTTAACAACTTCTACTAGCACACTCATACTACTCAATCCTCTAATCCATACAATACAATTTATTTATAGAGGTGGCATGCAACATAATGTCCGCGGCTAACCTCCACTAGTTCAGGCTCCTTCTTAGAGCATATATCCAACACTTTGGGGCAGCGGGGATGAAAACGGCAACCTTCGGGTAAATTAATCATGTTCGGTGGTTCGCCTGATAGAGCAATGAGGGGCTTCTTAGGCCCCTTAACGCTTGGAAAGGCATTGATAAGCGCATATGTATATGGATGCGCTGGTTTATAAAATATGTTTCTGATATCTGCTTTCTCCACAATTCTACCCGCATACATCACAGCTATTGTATCGCATATTTGTGCTAGAATAGATAAGTCATGTGAAATAACGATCAATGTTAGGTTACGCTGCCTCTGTAGACTCTTCAGTAGTATAAGTATTTGAGCTTGAGTCACCACATCAAGCGCTGTCGTCGGCTCATCAGCAATCAAAACCTCAGGGTTGCATGAAAGCGCCATCGCTATCAAAGCTCTCTGTTTCATACCCCCGCTGAGCTCGTGGGGGTAATTGCGAAGGTTTGAGCGGCTCAATCCAACTAATTCAATTAGCTCAGCAGCTCTCTTTCGTGCTTCACCCTTACTACATTCCATATGAGTGGTTATTGCCTCCACAATCTGCCTTTCTATAGTATATACAGGGTTCAAAGCGTTTAATGCTCCCTGAAAAATCATAGCAATTTTACACCAACGTATCTTTCGTAGTTCATCAGATGGGAGACTCACAATATCGGTCTCCCCGTTAAAGAGTATTTTCCCATCAACTATACGTCCAGGGGGCATCACTAACTTCAAAACTGATAATGCAAGCGTACTTTTCCCACAACCTGATTCCCCTGCTATGCCAAGGCATTCTCCAGCATTTATCGCTAAATTAACTCCATCTACTGCTTTTATAACGTGAGGACCCGCGTAGTAGTAAGTCTTTAATCCCAATATCTCTATTTTTGCAGCCATGTTAATTACGTTAAGAAAAATGCTTATAAAAATATTTATCTGTTTTGCTTAAACGGTTTATTTTTATATCTAAAAAAGTTTATGGATTGTTATATTCGGCGAATGCGGGAGACAATACTTAGTCTCTTTTTGGCGTTGAGGTCATTTACAATCCGCAGAGCATCCCTTAAGGTTCCAAAGATCTCTACTTTTCCAGAAGAGCGTTTTCTGACGACTTTAATGCAGTTCTCCACAGGACAGCTCACAACGCAGGCCATACATAACCTGCACACATTTTTTTCAACTCTGATCTCCCCGGGATACGCGATCCATACAAGAGCTCTCTCTGGGCAGGCAGTTACACATTGCTGGCATAAAACTCCCTTGCACTTCTCTCTATCTATCACTATCTCTCCATTCACGAAAGTATTTAGAAAGCATCTCTTATCCCCTAACGAGCAGACCTTTTACTTTTACTCCGAGCATGTATTCGGCATATCTTAATGCTCGCGGCAATGAAACTTTTAGTGGGCAGCCATTCTTTGAATAAAATATTCGCACTGTATTAAAGTAGGGTATTGCTGACTCTACATCCATCTTCTTCTCGGCTAAAAGATGTGCAAAGAATGAGTAGAGTCTCTGCTCAGGAAGATACTCTGGGCTCTGCCTCTGCTTATCCAGCACAGCCTCCTCAATCAGCTCTTTAGGATTAAGCTTCGTAAATTTAATGTACTCAGCAATTATTGATAGGTTTCTTGATCGTATATCCTCCGACTGGCCCTGCAGGAACTTAGCTATTTCCCCGTAGGATTCTATGTTTTCATATGTTTCCGGCAATCTAGGCACCTCTGCTAGATTTTTTATTCGTATTTTCCTCCCCATCCCCATCCTGAGACCGGTGGCTTCGGGTTTGGTGGCGGCGGGTTTGGCATACCGACCCTGAAGTGTTCTCCTGTTGACTTTCGCTTCCACCTCATTCTCTGCGTTATAGGCCAGTTCATTTTTATAGCGCCTTTATCTGCCAGTGGGCATGCTGCGACGCAGCATCCACATTGGCATCCTCCGCATTCATCTGGGTATAGTAGGACTGGCGGTTTACCCTTCTCCGGGTTTGGTATTAATGCGTCTATTGTGCACGCTGCTATGCATAGTGGCTCTGGAAGCCCCACGCATCCATCACATACGTTTGGATCAAACTCCACCAGCCTGGTTGGTATAACCTCGTTTGGGAGTGCGTAATATTCTCCCTTAAGCTCCTCCTTAATATTCCTTCTACCCTCACCCATAACCATCACCTCTTACCCCATGGATTATATATTTCATAGTTCTTCTCGAGCGTTGGGGCGAATGGCGGCTCAAGGTAGTAGTCAAGCGGCATCTCACCTATCCTAGTCTCGCCATTACTATCCATTGTTAGTGTTATCCTTCTACGCTTCTCAGGCGGATCCTCTTCTGGATAGTCGATTCTTATGAACCATGGTGGAACGCTCGACTTCCTAGCTAGGCTTGCTCTTGTGATCAGCTCAGCCATATCTAGTAAGCTGAATACTTCTAGGACCCTTATGAGTTCATGTGGGTTCCTCGCGTATATCTGCCTCATCTCGCCCTCGCGTAGCTCGTTTAGCCATATGAGACCTATACTCATTAGCTCTTCGCATAGCCTCTCTCCAACATACTCACGCATAATCTTCGATATTGCTGCGTTAATCTCCTTCCAAGTGTATCTTCCCACCCCCTTCTTATAGTTTAGTACTGGCTCGTAGACCCGCTCCTTCTCAGCCTCCACCTGCTGGTAGTCTATCTTTGGCTCAGGGGCCTTCATGGCATATTCCGCAGCCTTGGCTCCAGCCCATCTGCCAGTGACAGCCGCACCACTATGACCACGGGAGTGGAGGGCCGCATAGCCAGCTGCATATAGCCCTGGAAGGCTTGTTTTTAGATCCCAGTCGACGACACAACCCCCATACGAGAACATCATTATACGCCAGCTCGGCGGAATCCCTGCTCCTAAACCCTTATAGCATTGTAGCATATCTTTGTCTGGGTCGAATCCTGCCTGTGTCAGGTTTCTGTATGCAATCCAGGTCTTACCCTCCTGGCCGACCATGAGGCCGAATATTGCCCTCCGCTCGTATTCGGGCATCTCTGTTAGGTCTGCGTATAGTGGTAGTGTTATCTCACCTTTCCTGATGGCTTCGATCCAGTCTGGGTGATCCCTACACCAATCAATAGTCCAGCTGGATACATACTTGCCATTAACGAGGAAGCCAGGCCAACCCGGCCCTCCCCAAGTATAGAATTTGGTGCCGGGTCCAGGCTTATACCTTCCTAAGTAGTCTTTTATTGGTGTTCCATCTGGGTATACCCATTGGAGCTTCTTGCCTTTGGCGTCAACTATATCACATGCGTACCATGTGCCCCATCCATCAGCCCCCGTAGCATAGTTAGGATAGCCGAGACCAAGACCCCACTGTCCCTCTCCGCCGGGGCCAATATATAATTCTAGGTCTGCGAGTTTTGCTCCGGCCCTCCATGCCGCTACGTATCCGTCTCCAGTTAGGTTCATTGGGCCTAGGCATGTTAGGCCGGTGTATTCTGATAGGTATGTGTAGACCCGCTCAACCATTCCTGTGGCTAGTACTGTTGCCTTTGCCCTGAATATATAGAATTCTCCCGTCCTCCCGTGTACTCCTGTTGCTCCGACAACTCTTGCTCCTATACGCCCGCCCTCTGTCAGCAGCCGCGTGAACATTACCCTGTCGTATATTTGTACGCCTAGTCTCTTTAACTCGCTATATAATGCTGGCTTGAATGTGTTTCCCCAGACTCTTATACACCACCTGTTTACGTAGTCATATGCGAATAAGAATTTTGTCTCCTCATCTCTGAATGGTGCTCCCTTAAACTCGTCGAGTGTATCTCTAATCTTTGCTCCAATCTTCTCATACTCTAGGAGCGTGTCAATATTATCCTTCCAAGTAATATACCAAAGCATGGCATTCTCGTATGTTCCAAGGCGTTGGTAGCAGACTTCTTCGGGTGTTAGTCTCCCTATGGGTTTGGGGACGAATAGCCAGTGGTCGCATCCCATACCTCCCTGACCGCTCTTTATTGTGCAGCCCTTCTCAACAAGGGCTACCTTAACGCCCCTCCTAGCAGCCTCTATGGCAGCCCAACAACCAGCTATGCCGCCTCCGAGAACGAGAACGTCGGCTTCAACCTCCCTCTCATCACCATACAGAATCGGGTAAGGCCACTTAATCTTATCCAAACAAACCCCTTATTTTTTTAAAAGAAAGCAGAATATAACACTTACGGGAAAAATATTGAAGTTAAGTGCCAGGCAAAGTAGCTAGCTTCTAAACCATATAAATTCTAGGATTTATCTTTGAGTTTTATAAACTCCTTCCAGATCATTCCTTGAAAACTATTTATTGTATCTTTCTTCTAAGATGTGGGCTTACTAGCAAAGTTAGTCCATGGCTTAAGAATGAGAAGCCACAGGCTAATAGTGCAATGCAGAACCCTGGGGAAACTAATGTCCACCATGCATTATAAATGATGGCGCCTCCTCCTAGGGAGCGTGAAAGTATCCTACCCCAGCTGATATTTCTTGGATCCGTAACTCCGAGGAAAGATAGGCCAGCTTCACCAATTATAGCCCCGACGCTGACACCTATCATGTTTGCGAATGCTACTCCAACTGTATTAGGTAGCAAATGGAAGAATATTATACGTTTACTGCTTGCACCTAGAGCATGTAGAGCTTCAACGAATGGAAGCTCCTTCATCGATAATATCTGGGAGCGTATCTGTCTGGCCGTACCTGGCCATGTAAGGAGACCGAAGAGAATAATTATATTGGTTAAGCTTGGGCCAACATATACTGCAAGTAAAATCGCTAAGGGTATCATTGGTATTATTAAGAAGACATCTGTGATGCGCATCAGAATTCCATCTATAATACCACCGAAATATCCACTTATTAAACCAATCATTAATCCAAGAAGCGTACTTATAGCTGCGGCAGAGACCCCAACTAGGAGGGAGACGCGGGAGCCATAAACTATCTGAGAGAAAACATCTCTCCCCGCATCATCTGTCCCTAGAAGATACATGGAACTTGGAGGCTGAAAGCGGCGTGCTACAACACGAGTAGGGCTATGTGGCGCTATTATCTCAGCTCCTAATGCCATCACCACAAAGACAAGGATAATAATGAGGCCGACAACACTCAATTTATTCGCGCTGAAAATATGCCAGTAATTAATTATCTTCCCAATAATTTTTCTCGCAGTACTGCTCATGCCGCCATAGTTCACCCCCTAAGGTAGCGAACGCGTGGATCAAGGAACATGTACAATATATCTGCAATAAAGTTAGAAAATAACGTAACGGCCGTAATAAGGACGAATAAACCCTGAAGGAGCGGAAAATCACGGTAGAATATTGAGCGAACCATTAGGGAACCTGTACCAGCATAGGAAAAGACATTTTCAATAAATATAGACCCCGTAATCAGGAAACCTATGCCTGCAAAAACCCTAGTAATCAAAGGAAGCATAGCATTTCTAGCCGCATGCTTAAATATCACGGTTCTTTCAGGTAAACCTTTAGCATAGGCTGTCAGAATATAGTCTTCATGGAGAACAGTGACCATTGTATTTCTCATAACAAGAGCATCTATAAAGAAGCTGAAGATTGTAAGCGTTATGATGGGCAGAGCTGCATGGTACATAGCATCAGTAAGGAAGCTCCAAGGGTCTTGGTGGACCACACCTGGCGTTAAGCTACCACCGCGGGGGAATATAGGGATATAGTAAGAGAAAATTACCAGCATCATTGCACCCGCCCAGAATATTGGGAAAGCTACTGAGATAAGCCCTGCAAACTGCAGCATTACATCGAGCTTGCCCTCCCTTTTCCATGCCGCCATAGTGCCCATGAAGTAGGCTAGGAGGAAGGATAGAATTCTAGCGGGAACCATCAGGGCCAATGTCCATGGAAGCCTCTCTAATATTATTGGGAGAACCTCTCTTGGGAAGAAACTCCAAGAAACTCCAAAATAGCCTTGGAAAGTATTTGTTACAAATAGTACAAATTGTTCTAAATATGACTTGTTAAGTCCAAATCTCTCCCTAAGCTCGTTCACCAGCTCCTCAGTCATACCGCCCATTTCCACATATTCCCCAATGAAGAATCTAGCAGGGTCACCTGGTAGCAAGCGTGGAATAACAAATATAACTGTTAGAGCTACGATAAACGTAAAGAAGAGTTGGAACGCACGTCCTGCTATAAAGCGCCACATAACCCCTCAAAAATGTTAAAATTAATCTACCAGTATATAAGACTTCTGTTAATCGTGCCATTTTTGCTATGAGTTACATTCTAAGGGTTTTATGGACTCAATTTCACGCTTAGACATCTCGGCAAGAAAACTTTTGGGAACTGTGAGAACTGATGTGGAAGATTTAACGGACGAATAGTGAAATAGTAAGATTTAAAGGTCTTAAGCAAGCTCAATAGATAGAAGGCGGTGATGTTATGGGGCAGTCTTCCGACGATAAGGTAATGACGATGAAGGAAGCTATAAAGAAATTTGTTAATGATGGAGATACCATCTGGCTTGGAGGGATTAACCATCACCAAGCAATGGCAGCAATGCATGAAATAGCAAGGCAGAAAAAGAGGAACCTCACGTTGATTGGACTCATTTTGGATGCCAGCGTGCTCTTTGCAGCTAAGTGCGTAAAGAAAATACTTCTTTCATTCTCTAACGCCGTTCGATACAGGAGCTATGAGAACTCGCTCATAAAGTTATGCGAAGATGAGGGTATCCACATTGAAATTGAAGAGTACTCAAACTTTGCGCTCTCATTAAGGCTCTTAGCTGGAAGCCTTGGAATACCTTTCATTGTGACAAAAACCCTTCTTGGAACAGATTACTTGAAAGTGAATCCAAATATAAAAGTGATAGAGTGCCCCTTTACAGGGGAGAAGTTGCTTGCTCTGCCAGCGCTAAACCCAGATGTTGCGATAATCCATGTTCAAAGATCAGACCACGCTGGCAACGCGCAGAAATGGGGGATGATAGGTGCAGACGATATTGCAGCAAAAGCCGCGAAAAAAATTATAGTTTCATGTGAGGAGATAGTTGAGCCCGATGTTATCAGGCGTGATCCAAATAGGACAATTATAATGGGTTTTCGAGTCAATGCCGTTGTCGAAGAACCGTGGGGGGCACATCCCTGGTTCGTATATGGATACTATGACGTTGACTTTCCATTTCTCTCAAGATACATCATACCTCCGGAGAAAGGCGATTACCTAGAAATCATACGCAATTACATGAATGAATGGGTTTATGGGGTTGAGAGTAGGCGGGAGTACATCGAAAAATACATAAAGGTTTATGGAAGAGAGAGGCTTGAATCTTTAAAGATTAAACATAAAATATCCAGTGGAGAGGTTAATTACGGTTATACGGGGGAATAAGCCATGAGCGAGAAAGCTACACCATTTGAGAGGATGATTATATCGGCAGCCAGAGAGCTACCCAACAACACAACAATATTCGTGGGAGTAGGCATTCCTTTATATGCAACAATATTTGCGATGAAATACTATAATCTCAATATCACAGCTCTGATAGAGGGAGGGAACTGCAGGACAATCCCACCCCGCAGGCCGCCGATAATAATGGAGGCTCACGATTGGATTACGATGGCGGACTGGAATGGTACAATGATTGACGCCTTTAGTATGGCTCAACGTGGGCTCATCGAGTACGGTTTTATAAGCGGAGGACAATGCGATAAATATGGCAATGTAAACAGCACATGTGCCGGAAACTATCATAAACCATTTCTACGCTGGCCTGGTGGAGGGGGAGCCGGAGATGTCGCATCGCTATGCAAAAAAACAATAATAATAATGCCGCAAAATAAGCTCAGGCTTCGCGAGAGAGTAGACTTTATAACGGCTCCAGGATACCTGGATGGACCTGGTGC
>Ga0105162_1002304_pt1 | contig 10104 bp, 10 predicted proteins | sample JNZ201metaG_FD_81532 | JGI IMG/M metagenome (GOLD analysis project Ga0105162, IMG submission 81532) | Hot spring microbial communities from Jinze hot spring, China to study Microbial Dark Matter (Phase II) - JNZ 20120812A | ecosystem: Environmental > Aquatic > Thermal springs > Hot (42-90C) >...
CTTAAACGCTGATTTATTCGTATTATGTCGACGAGTTTATGTGTTAGATCATCTTCTGACCTAACACCGGACTCAAGTGTTATGCTTGGTCTAACACATACGGGGGGAACGGGAAGGACTGTAAGAACCATCCATTCAGGACGAGCATACTTGGGATTTATACCGAGGAGCTTGCAATCTGTATCGGGTATGCGTTCACATCTTTCTCGTACATCGATTGGTGTAAGCCTTATAGAGCCAACTTCTGTTTCTTCGTAAAATGCGGTTGGTTTCTCTAGTCTTACCTTGCGTTGAGTTTCACCACAGTGAGGACAGGTTACAGTTCTGGACGCGCGGCGAAAAACTTCTTCAGCAACTTCGTCGCTTAGTTCGCCTGTTTCTGCTTCATGCTTCTCCATCTCTGCTAAGAAGAATTTTATTTCATCTTCTGGAAGTAGAAGTCTGTAGCAACGCCAACATGTAGCTCTTAAAACTTTATGAAGAATTTTAACAAAACCAACATGGATTACTGGACGGACGAGTTCAATGTGCCCGAAGTGTCCTATACATTCACCTACAGGATTACCGCATAGTTTACAGCGACGTCCTGGCTCTACTGTTCCTAAGCGTTCATCCATCAGTCCTGTTTCTATTGGGGTACCGTCTTCATCATACGTATCTGGCGTGATTATTCGGGTGGCTGACATACGTCTTATTTCGTCTGGGGAAAGAACACTAAATCTTATTGAGTGAATCCTCTTGGTGAACCTGAAAGTCACGCTACACACCTCAAAATTAAATGATAAAAGAGTCTTTATTACTAATTAAGGGGTGGAATTTAAATTTTTCTTAGTGTCAGTCAGAGTTTATTTTGTATTTTTTCAAGGGCAAGAACTTGCCTTGGCTCGTAAACCACTAACCCTTGTGCTAGCTGTCTGAGGTGGGGTACTATTCTTAAAAACTCGTCTTTATGAATTACCGTATTGATGGCGTACCAACCTTCTTCTCCTGCAAGGGGAGATATTGTCGGCCTCTTAAGAGCGGGCAGTATTTTCAATATTGCTTGTAAGTTTTCCTCTTTTACGTTCATAAATATGTGAAGGCGATCCCTAGCGTCGACTGCTCCTTCGAGGAGAGTCATTACATCCTTTATTTTCTCCCGTTTCCAAGGGTGATTTAAGGCGTCCCTGTTAGATATGAGAACCGCTTGAGACTCGCATATCTCCTCGATTATTTTCAAGTTGTTAGAGAGGATGGTAGTTCCGGTTTCCGTGTTGTCTATTATTGCTTCAGCGTCTTCAGGTGGCTTGGCTTCTGTAGCTCCGAATGAGAGGAGTATTTTCACGTTGGGATTTTCTCCGTATCTATACCAAGGTGTTATGACTTCAGGGGTTAATGAGCCAAAGCGAGTTCTATACTCGGAGTTCGCCATTATGCGGCGGAGTGAGAGATTTATGTATTCTGTCGCTATACGTATGGGTTTCCCTGCATTAGAAAAGAAACGTATCAAGTCTGAAAGAGAATTAATCTCAGTCCAGTAATTTGGCACAGCAAGGACAATTCTAACTTTACCGTAAGCTAAACTCGATAAAGTTACGACGTCGGCCGAGGTTTCTTCTACCCAGTCCGCTCCTGTTATCCCTAAATCATGTGCTCCCGACTCGACGAGATTTGGTATTTCTTGTGGTCTGAGAACCTTCAAGTTTATCTCAGGGTCATTTATCCATGGCCTATAGGATCTTTCACTTCCTTTTACTTCATACCCTGCCTGCCTTAGTAAATTTAATGTTGCTTCTTGAAGAGAACCTTTAGGGATAACAAAGTTCAGCTTCAATTAAGCCCACCATTTTTAATTATGATTTGTTACTAATTGTGATTTGTTACAAGTTCCTCTCGGAGAGAAGAGAGACAACTAAATTTAAATGTTTGGGAATGAAGGAGTATAATGTTAAAGAAATTGAAGGGTTGATGATTAATGTCTAAAGATAAGCTCTTGGCTTTAACTCAGATCTTGGAGAACATGAATAAAAAGGGAGGATTTTCGGCTAGTGTTATTTCGGGAGAGGATGGATTGGTTGTAGCGGAAGCAAGCAGTTCTGGGAACAAACAAGTTATTGCAGCGATGGCTAGTCTAGCTCATTCGACTGCTATGAGAGTTAAAGACCAAATAGGGCTTGGGGACTTAGAGCAGGTAACCATAGAGACAAGTGACGGGATCATAGTTTTTAAGAGTGTAGAAATCCCTAAGAGAAAATTTATACTAGCAGCCATATTACCCATCTCAGCCAAACGGAGATTTGCCGATGCAGCATCTGTTCTCCTATTTAAGGACAGAAGATATGAGCGAATAGTGGATGATGCAGTGGAGGAAGTAAAAGAAATATTCAAGGAATGAATCTATTTTCATTTTTTGGAATAAAGGCCTTAATCGAGTATCAACTTCAAATATTTTTAAGTTTAGCTGAATCAATGAAATTAAGAGGGACGTCATAGTCTTGAGGGCTGCTTTTAGTTTGCCGATAAACTTGTTTCATTGTTTCTGGTATTTGTTAGTGAATAAGGGAGGGTATCATTTTCATTTAGTTCGATGCTGAAGGCGTGATTTACTTAATTGTTTAAACTTTAGACATAAGCGAAATAGAATTCCTCCTTAAATGTTAGGAGACATTTATTTAGTGGTAGCGGTAATTAATGAGAGAAAAGTTAGGAAGTTACTTGGAAAGTTGAGAACTAAAGAAGAGTTTCAAGGTGTTTATTACTTCCTTTGTGTTCTTGCCAAGAGAAAGACCTTCCGTTAAAAGGTCATTAAGATGATCTATGTCGATTTCAACTGTTGGAGACGAGTATACTTTAACGGGTATACCTCTCGCTTTAGAGCTGGAGACATGTTTCTTGAAACTGTCCTCTCCGAATTGTGGGGGAAGAATGCCTGGCGGCTTCATAAAAAGGGCATTGGTTCCGCCTGATCTCGACTGAGAGATAACTATAACTTCTTGGTCTTGTTCACCTAACTCTACAATGTTCAATATGTCTTTAGGTTTAATGAAGGGTAAGTCTGCAGGTAAAACAAGGACAGAATCCGCGTTACATCTAGTGCAGAAGTCTATTCCAAGTTGAATTGCCTTGTTTAAGTCGCATGGAAGACGTTCAAAAATAAAATTTACTCCTTTAAGAGAGTTTACAATGCTCAAATCAGGTGTTACAATATGGATCTCCTTAAATATCTCTGATCTTTTTGCGATACCAATCACGTCAAGAAGCATTGCAAAGCTTAGTTTACGCCGCTCACTTAGAGAAAGAAAGGGTGACAGCCTTGACTTCGCTGCATCTAACCCCTTAAAGGGAATTACCAGGTGAATATTGTTCATTCACATCATCTCCTACATTTGTAAAAAGTGTCTTTCGATGTGAAAGAAGCTACTATAATGAATACTTTGCTGGAGTTAAAAATGCATTATAATAAGGAGGAAGGATTCGTTTAGGGAGGAATTTTTTATTTAGGGTAACTTGATAAGCGACTATCGCGTCTTTCTGATTTGGAAATGGAACTTTGGAGGTGTCAGAGATTAAGAAAATAGAAATAATAGGAATTAATGGTTTGCCTCTGGTGAGGGAAGGGGACGATATAGCTAAGCTGATCGTTGAAGCAGCAAGGAAACAGGGTATCGAAATACTTAACAACGACATTATTGTGGTGGCTCAATCTATAGTTTCTAAGGCTGAAGGTATGATTGTTGACCTGTCTAAGGTGGATCCTTCTCCTTTCTCGATTACAATAAGTAGGCAGGTTGGCAAATCTCCACAGATGGTCGAGGTTATTTTGAGGGAAGCTAGAAGAATAGTTAAAATGCGGCACGTCATTATCACGGAAACGACGCATGGTTTTATCTGCGCCAATTCAGGAGTGGATGAATCCAACGTGTCAGGTGGAGGGAAAGTCACTCTTCTTCCTCGAGATCCTGATGAGTCTGCAAGACGCATTAGGGATGGAATTTTTAAACTTACGGGTGCAGATGTTGCAGTTATAATTTCAGATACTCATGGAAGACCCTTTAGAGAGGGGGCGATAAATGTGGCCGTGGGGGTGGCGGGACTGAAACCGGTTTGGGATAGGCGTGGAGAAAAGGACTTGTACGGATATGTTTTGCATTCAACATTTGTTGCTGTGGCTGACGAATTAGCCTCAGCTGCAGAGTTAATTATGGGTCAAGCCGATGAGGGGATTCCAGTAGTCATTATACGAGGATACCAGTATATTAAAGGTGAGGGAAGTTACAAGGATCTTTTAATGCCTCCTGAAAGAGACCTTTTCAGGTGAGTGTCATTGATCACGCTGCTAACAGGGGGCACCGGTGGGCTGAAGCTACTTAAAGGATTTCTTGAGGTTCTTCCCCAGGAGGAAATCGCCGTTATTGTGAATACGGGTGACGATATAGAGCTTCATGGGCTTTTTATAAGTCCAGATTTGGATAGTGCAGTTTATCTGGTTGCGGGATTGCTAGATGAAGAAAGATTTTGGGGCGTGAGGGGTGACACATTTAACTGCCTTGAGATGATGAGCAAGTATGGTTTGCCCTCTTGGTTTGCTTTAGGGGATCGTGACTTAGCAACACATATATGGAGAACTTATCTTATCAGGAACGGTTTCCAACTTTCAGAGGTTACAAAACTTATGTGTGACAAGCTTAATGTTAAAGCGAGAATTATGCCTATGACGAACGATAAAGTGCAAACGTATATAGATACTGATTTAGGCGTTCTCTCATTGCAGGAATTTTGGGTTAAATACAGAGGACAACCAAGTGTTTTTGGGGTCGAATATAGAGGAGCCGAATATGCAAGTGCGCCCCCTGAGGTTATTGATGCCTTGAGGAAGTCTGAGGCGGTTATCGTGGGACCCAGCAATCCCATCACAAGCATAGCGCCCATATTAGCTATTAGGGACATAAAAGAGACCCTTAAAGAGATAAGCTGCAAAAAAATTGCTGTTAGTCCTATAATAGGAGGAAGAGCGGTAAGCGGGCCAGCAGCGAAGCTAATGCAAAGCTTAGGCTTAGAGGTTTCCCCGCTAGGGGTGGCATGCTTCTACAAGGAGATAATAGACGTATTGGTACTCGACAGGACAGATGCTTCATTAGTGGATGTAATAAGGTCTGTTGGTGTTATACCATATGCTACAAACATTTTAATGATGAACGATGAGGATAGACGACGTCTCGCTCTTGAAATTATAGAGCTGGTGAGTGAATGAGAACTATTTTGAAGCGGCGAGTTATACTTGCAGCTATGGCAGGAATATGTGATGGTGATTTTTGCTTCCGAGCAGCAAAATCAGGAGCAGGAATGGTGACACTTGGAGGGTTAAATTTCGATGAAGGAACAGTTTTGGCTGGCGAAATGATAAGAAGAAGGGGGCGTAAGGAGTTTGATGTGAAGCTTGACTCGCTCGAGAGGTTTCTTAGGGAAGAGGTAAGTAAAGCTTTGAAGGGAGGCGCCTCTGTTGCTATTAATGTGCGGGCAGCAACTTTGAGGGGTATTCTTTTCGCTGGTAATTTAGTATCAAAAAGCGGGGCTACAGCACTGGAGATAGATGCGCACTGTCGGCAACCCGAGATGATGGCGGTAGGAGCGGGACAAGCACTTTTAAATAGATTAGAAACGCTTTCGGAGTGGATAATGTGTCTTAAGGAATCTTTTAATGTAAAAGTCATTCTTAAGTGGAGAGGTAACGTGGTGGATGATTTAACTGTAGCAAAGCTGGCTGAGAAAGCTGGTGCTGACGCAATACATATAGACGCTATGAAGCAAGGAGTGGAATGTGGAGATTTAGAGTTAATCAGGAAAATTTCTGAAAACGTAAATGTTTTCTTGATAGGTAATAACTCTGTTAGGGACGTTAATAGTGCCATCGAAATGTTAAATTCTGGTGCTGATGCAGTTTCTATTGCTCGAGCAACGCTAAATGACCCTTCAGTAGTGGGAAAAATAGCGTTAGGTGTCGAAGAAAAAATGAAACAAAAAGAAAACTTAAAATTTTAGGCAAATATGGGGTGCAGAACGCTTTTTGATTTGCAGTTTAGGAAGAATTATTTGTACTTTTCTTAGGCGTCATCGTACCGGATACTATCTTTGAGATTATTTCCTTTTGCGCCGCTCTTACTGCACTAGAAAAATTGAAACCACGAGTATCCATTCCCAGTTCATCGATGACGTCTCCGTAACTGTTCTCGTTTACTATTTTTATAAGAATTTCAGTAATGTCGTAACGTTCTCCATGGAAACGCACCGTGATCTTATAAGCTTCCCAGTCAACTTCAGCACCATAAATGTCTCTTTGAATGTTTATTGCGTCCGCCACGGTCAATTTAGGATTAGAACTCAGTATTTCTTCAATTGAAGGTATTTTCACACCTTCAAGAGAAAGTAGGATACGCTGAATAAGCATACCCATAAGCCAGCAACGATTAAATCGGCCTTTCCAAGGCTTATTAGACAAACACCCACTTCCCAAAATTTGGCAAGCAACTTTATTTATCTTTTAACAGAAATATTAATTTTACTTTTCATCAGAGTTGGTTACAAATGGAACGCATTGTAGCAAAGCAAAAAGAAGTGGTAAAGTTAGGTTTTCTCCTCTGTAAGTTTAAAAAATTCCGTTAAAAAGGTTGTTCAGGTAATTGATTATGTTTGTTGCTATACTTCCTGACCAGTTAAAAACGCCGAACATTATGTTTAGCATTATGGCTAAACCTAAAATTGATAGGCCAATTAAGATGGCTTCTTCTACGATAGGAGATCCTTCCTCGTTCTTTATTAATTCCAAATCAAAAACCCTCCATGTATCTTCAAGCGTTAATAGTTAAGAAAAATATTTAAACACCACAGTTGTTGCGGCGTACTATCATTTAACAAAATCATCAAGCTAAAATGAAAAAGACATATTTTTGTCAACTATATTGTTGATAAAAATGATGTTCAAAAAATTAAAATAGAAGTATAGCACAAATAATATTCTGAAAAATGGAAAAAGTTGAAGTAATTCTTGAAAAATGAAAATGAAGGGGACGTGGGAAAGTGACATATGAGGAAGAGATGATCGCTGCAAAGCCCCTTGTGTTGGATAATGGAACCGGGTTAACTAAGAACGGGTTTGCAGGAGAGGACCAACCTCGCTCCGTATGGCCAACTTGTATAGGATATCCTAAGTATACATCAATAATGACGGACGTAGAACACCATACGAGGGAGTATTACATAGGGGAGGAAGCACTTAACCTGAGAGGAGTTCTTAGGCTGGTTTATCCTATAGAGCACGGCGTGGTGACAGACTGGGACGCCATGGAGAAGATTTGGCATTACACGTTCTTCAATGACTTGAGCGTAGATCCCTCAGAGCACCCTATTCTCCTAACTGAGCCACCGTTAAACCCGCGTGAAAACAGAGAAAAAATGGCTGAAATAATGTTTGAAACGTTTAACGCGCCAGCTGTTTATGTTGCAATGCAAGCAGTCCTTTCACTTTATGCGTCAGGAAGAACAACCGGACTTGTAGTAGACTCAGGAGATGGAGTAACGCACATTGTGCCAATTTACGAAGGATTCGCGTTAACGCATGCGATAACGAGGATAGATCTCGCAGGAAGAGACATAACTGAGTATTTAAGGAGGCTCTTAAGGCAACGAGGTTACAGTTTCGTCTCAACAGCTGAAAAAGAAATAGTTAGAGACATAAAGGAGAAGCTCTGTTATGTGGCTTTAGACCCTGAAAAGGAACTTAAGCTTGCTGAGAAAGTTTCAGGAATAGAAAAGACATACGTGTTGCCAGACGGAGAGACCATTACTGTCGGCGCTGAAAGATTCCTAGCACCGGAGGTTTTCTTTAACCCAGGAGTTATCGGGCTAGACTCACCACCACTGGACGAGGTTATAGTTGACGCTGTCAGAAAATGCGACGTTGACTTAAGAAGAGAGCTTTACGGCAACATAGTTCTCTCGGGAGGATCAACAATGTTTCCGGGGCTAAGAGAAAGATTGCACAAGGAGTTATCAGAGCTCGTCCCAGAAAATGTCGAAATTAAGATAATAGCGCCTCCAGAAAGACAGTACAGTGTTTGGATTGGAGGGTCAATACTAGCTTCTCTAAGAACATTCCAGAAAATGTGGGTTACAAGAAAGGAATATCAAGAAGGAGGAGCTGCAGTTATTCACAGATGCTTCTAAGTTTTGTACTTTCCTTTTCCTTTTTTATGATTACATTTTCTTGCGAGACTTACTAAAGATAATATAAAGGAGAATGTTTGCGAATTAGGACGAAACACGTAAGGTTTTTCTTAAATTCTCTGGAAGATATCTCTCAAAAAGTGCAAAGGATTTTTGGGTGATTTTTTGGTTAAGGCTTTAAAAGAGTATAATTTAGTTAGAAAAAATCACCGTAAAGTAGATTTAAAATTTGCACTTTGTTATCCTAGTACATATTCTGTTGGTATGTCTTCTTTGGGGTTTCGTTTAATTTACACACTTATAAATATAAGGGAGAATGTCGCGTGTGAGAGGGTTTTCTATGTTCCAGAAGAGAGACCTAGAAGCGTTGAGTCTGGCTTAGAGTTAAGTGAGTTTGACGTAGTTGGTTTCTCTTTACAATACGAGGAAGATTACGTGAACTTAGTGAAAATGCTTCTTAGTTCAGGGATACCCGTCTGGAGAAGTGAAAGAGACGAGAAAAACCCATTAATTGTCGCAGGAGGAGTGTGTGCAATCGAAAATCCAATGCCATTATCAGACTTCATTGATGTATTCTTAATAGGAGATGGGGAAGCATTAATAGAACAACTAATAGATATATGTGTTGAGGAGAGAGGGAAACACGCACGGATGGAGGCTTTATCAAAAATAGACGGCTTTTATGTGCCTGGGTTAAATGATGGGAAAGTTAAGAGAGTATGGTGTAAATCCATTGAGGACATTTTTTGTCCAACTATGCAGGTAATTCCAGTTAAAGAAGAAAAAGGACTTACACCCGTTTTTGGCCGGTCATTCCTTTTAGAGATCGCTAGGGGGTGCGAGAGGGGATGCAGATTTTGTCTGATAGGTTTCTGCGGCAGGCCTAGACGTATTAGAAGCGAAAGAAGACTTAGACAGCTTATGGAAGAAGGAATAAAGCAAAGTGGGGTAAGAAAGGTTACTCTGATTGCACCTTCAATTTCAGGATTAAAAATAGTTGATTTATGTTGGGAAGCAGTAAATGCCGGCTTAGAAATTTCATTGCCTTCTTTAAGTATTGATGCTGTCACCGATGATTTGCTTGATGCAATAGTAGAAGGAGGACAACGAACAGTTACTATAGCTCCAGAGGCAGGAACAGAAAACATGAGAATAAAGATAAACAAGCCTTTTTCGGACGAGGAAATAATCGCTACGGCAGAGAAAATAGAGGAACGAGGACTTAGCCTGAAAGCGTATTTCATTATTGGGCTTCCTTATGAAAAAGAAGAGGATGTGGACGCCATTGCTAAACTTATCGATAGAATATCCAAAAGTGGTGGGAGGAAGTTAAAGGTTAGCGTAAACCCGTTTGTCCCAAAGCCTCATACACCTTTTTCCTGGGTGCCTCAAAATTCACTTCAAACTCTTAGATATAAAAGGGCACGAATACAAAAACTCCTGAGAGGTAAGAGGATTAATCTTGAAGGAATGGATCTAAGAAAAGCATTTATTGAGGCATTTTTGTCTTTGGGGGGAAGCGAAATAAGTCGTATAATAGAGTTGGCGGCACGTTATGGTGGAGGACTTGGTGGCTGGAGGAGAGCGTTCAAGGAGAGCAAATTCAAAGCGGAGCACATATATAAGTTTAGGAGCCCTGATGAAGAGCAACCTTGGGAGATAGTTGATGTAGGTGTTAACAAACAGTTTTTAATTAAAGAGTGGGAAAGAGCCATTGATGGCGTCCAGACGCCTCCTTACAGTCACTGTAAAGAATGCATGATTTGCGACTACTAAAAAGATTAAAAACTCAAAAATTAAATAAATAGAAGAAAAATAAACAAAATATTAATTTTTTAAAAAATAAAGATGATAAAACCTAATTTTTAAATTCGGCTTCGGAAAAAAGATTTACAGAAGACGAAG
>Ga0105162_1002305_pt1 | contig 10095 bp, 8 predicted proteins | sample JNZ201metaG_FD_81532 | JGI IMG/M metagenome (GOLD analysis project Ga0105162, IMG submission 81532) | Hot spring microbial communities from Jinze hot spring, China to study Microbial Dark Matter (Phase II) - JNZ 20120812A | ecosystem: Environmental > Aquatic > Thermal springs > Hot (42-90C) >...
CCTCCACAGCCTGGCTCCACGAGTTCCGCCTCTCTATTCATTAACTCATAAGGATTTATTCCTATCCTATTAGATTCACTACGTAAATCTTGTCCAAAATTCTTCAAAAAATGCGAATAAATTCCGCCTGAAAGAATTCCAGTATTTTCTAGTAGCCACTTATCAGGATGGGCATGCGCATGTAACTCTAACGTCATAGATGGATCAAATATAGGTCTATCTACAGGCGAAACTATCGGCTCTGCCGTACCAATTATGTCCAGAACACTTCCCTCTTCTAAGACGCCTGCACCTATCGCGCCTACTTCTTCATCGCCTCCACCAGCTATTACTGGTATTCTAGGTTTCAATCCAGCCTTGACAGCCACCTCTCTACGAAGATCACCTACAATATCGATAGATGACTTAATTTCAGGTAGTCTCGATATATCAACTCCGAATAACTCGCAGATTTCTTCAGCCCATTTTCTCTTTCTAATATTGAAAAGCATAGTAGTTGATGCATTTGTATAGTCAGTGACGACGTTGCCTGTTAAAAAATATAGGATATAATCATTTGGTGATAGAAATTTCCATGTATTATCGTAAATCTCTTTCCTATTATCCCTTAACCATAAGATCTTCGCCGCCGGATGGGAAGGATCAATAACTAGTCCAGTAATGCTATAGAAATCCTGAGCATCTATGAGACTCTTAATTTCTTCGACTTGTTTCACTGCCCTGCGGTCTATCCATATCAATGCTTTATGCAGCGGTCTTCCCTCTTTATCAATAGGTATTAGACCATCGATTTGGCTACTTATGCATATGCCTTCAATATTTTTTGCGATAGATTCTCCAAGATTAGAAATTAAGGATGAAGTTGATTTAAGGAAGGCATCTTCCCAGATCAGTGGATTTTGCTCTGCCCACCCCGGCATGGGATGCTCGGCTTCATAATTTGTCGAGTGCGAACCTACTATTTGGCCCTCAACATCACATATCATGACCTTTAGCCCGCTTGTTCCTACATCAACGCCCATAACCAATGTGTTAGACGCCCTCAATAACATTCACCAAATCGATGTTAAAACATTAATCCAATTATAATATAATATGCCCAAAAAGTCCAGATCAATATTGCTATCGTCCAAAATGCAGTCTCACCTTTAGTGAACATCTTTCTTTTCTTGTTCCAGTTTATGAAGACGAAATCAAAAATTAATGCTATGCAAAGAACAACGACGTTGTAGAGGTGTACTAGCTCCATTTTTATTTTTCACCCCTTCACAGCACCAAACGTTAACCCTCTTACTATATATCTCTGTAGTAGATACGCCGTCAATAATACTGGTAATGATGTTAGGACGGCGACTGCGGCGATTTGTCCCCATAGGGTCCCATGTGGTGTTACTAGGCCTGCTATAGCAACCGGAAGCGTCTTTGCCTTATTGCCAGTCAACAATAATGCATATAGAAACTCGTTCCAAGACATCACGAACACGAACAGTGCTGTAATTGCTATTCCTGGACCACAGAGTGGGAGTATTATCTTGAATGCTGTCTCTAATGGATTGAGCTTGTCCAACCATGCAGCCTCGTCTAAATCCCTTGGTATATCGTCAATGAAGCCCTTGATTAACCACATCGCGAATGCTAAATTGAAAGCAGTATGTACTAAAATAACTACTAAATGTGTGTCCCATAACCCAGCACTTGAGAACATCAAGAATATAGGCACAGCCACTAGTACACCGGGCCCCATTCTAGTAGTTAGAATTACGAAGAACATATGATTATCACCTCTAAGCCGCATGCGCGAAAATACGTAAGCAGCTGGAAATGCTAGGAGTACTACAAGCGCTGTTGTTCCCAAAGCTATTAGTAGGCTATTTAAAAGATAGATGGTAAAGCCGCGTTCAGAGAATGCATAAATATAGTTATTTAGGGTCGGTTCAAAGAATATCTTTGGTACAGTGGTTAAAGCGTCTGCCCTAGTCTTAAACGAAGTTATCATGAGCCAAAGATATGGAAATATATTAATTAGCACGAACATCACTAAAAAGACCGCAACAACATAAATCATTTTTCTTGCCATATGCATCTACCTCGCATATACATATCTAGATATGAAAAACTTCACGTATAACGCGCAAGCAATCTCAATTACAAAGAATATGAATAGACCTATCGTAGACGCATATCCTATATTCCATAGCCTGAAAGCCTCTCTGTAATTAAAGAAATGCAGGGTTTCGGAGGCATCACCCGGTCCTCCATACGTGATAATTATTATTGGGTCTATGATCTTAAATGCATCTATCCCTCGTAACAACATTACGACCGCGAATAGGGGAAGTATTGATGGAAATATAACTTTTCTAAAATAGAAAAATCCTCTAGCACCATCTACACTTGATGATTCTACTAGGTCTCTCGGTATTGCGTTCATTCCAGCCCAAAACAGTAGCGTTACAAATGGAAGCCATTGCCAAGTATCTACTAAAATATAGCCTAAAATGACTAAATTTGGATTAGACCATACAGATCCTTGTTGAAGTAAACCAATACTGCGAAGAATATATGTTAATACACCATACTCGCTATGTAGTATAAAGTACCAGGTTAGCGCTATGACAGAGCTTGACATAACTATCGGGAGTATGAAGATAGTTGTAAGAACTCTAACTTTAGTAGAAGTGCCCAATAAGTATAACCCCCATGCAACGAATAAACCGATAACAATTTGAAGAGCTAATGCAGGTATCATTATTGTGGCGGTCTTTCCAATTGCAGCATATAACTTCGGATCATTAAACATGTTTCTAAAATTGTTATCCCAAACAAAACTTACCGCGCCTGGAGAAGTGTAGGATAAATTTGTAAAGCTAAGATAAATGGAGTAAATCCACGGAACTACAATAACACCAATTAAGTACAAAAAAGATGGGAGAATTAAAGCCCATCCATACGATTCTTTCCTCAACTACTTAGCACCCTTAATAAAGTCTAGAACTGCTATAATTTCTTCTCTGACTGTTTTTTTAGACGCCATTTTTCTCTCTAGTATTGCACCGCCTATTGTGAATGCCCAGATGTTTCTCTTTACTAGTTCTTGTATTTTTTGGAAATTGTCAATAGATCCTGCTACTATTATTGGGAGCCTTAGTTCCTTGACTACTTTTTCAAGAAGAGCCTTTTGGTCGCCAGTATATCTATAGAGTAGGAGATTTATCCCCTCTATTCCCAGTTCTTCAAATTCCTTTCCATTTTTTATAATAGCGTCTATTTCTCCTTTCAATATACATGGATGCCCCTCAATCTCTCCTATGTATGGAAAGTATTTGATGTCTACCTTATTGTCCTTCAGATAAGCAAGAGTTTTTTTAGCGAACCAAGGCATGCCTCCTATTAAATAATCAGCGCCCACAGCGATTGCGGTCTTGACCCCAGAGAAATGTTCCTCCTCACTATAAGTTACAACCTCGAGAAAAGTAGTCATGCCACTATTTTTCATTTTTTTAAACAGTATTTTCATTTTTTCTAATGGTAATCCGACGTCTTTACAGCCAATAAATTTTAGTCCAGTATCTTTGACTTCTTCAAAAACTTCTATTGCGTCTGGAATAGTCACATCGTGATGGGTCAACATGAATATGAATTCAGTCATTTATTTTCCTCACCGAGTACGGGTACATGATTTAGTTTTCTTCTATAAATACCTTGAGTTTTAATATTTTTAAAAATAAAAGCATTCATCATGTGTATCATAAGCAAGAATCACATTACTATGCTGTTGAACTGCTGAATCTACAAGAAGCAAAATTGAGTCAAATCAGTAATTTTTAAATGCTTTTTCTTTTTTAGTTTTTAATATTTGTGAGGTGGTTGTTGATTATCATTTTTATTTTAGTGTCTTTTATCTCGTTGAGTGTTGGGGTGATTAGTTCGGCTGCGTCTCTTTTTCTGAGGGTTCCTTCGTGGGTGTATCGGGCTGCTTGGAGTATCATCTCTGCTTTGTCTATTTGTTTTACGAGTTGGGCTTCAGGTGTGGTTTGTTGGTAGTATTCTTCGATGAGTCTTGTTAGCCATTTTTTCTCCTTTTCTGGTAGTTCTCCTATTATTTGTTTGAGTGTTGTTTCTTCGGTTCTTTCTGTTTCTTCTCTGCCTTTCATGCTCTTCATCTCTGGTGTCAGGTCTCCTGTTATTGCTTCTGCCAGGTCGTGTAGTAGTGCGGTTGCGACCGCGTTGAGTGTGTCTAGTCCTTATTCATGTGCTATGAGTAGTGTTAGTACTGCTACTCCGTATGAGTGACTTGCTACTGATTCTGGGTCTTTTACTCCTCTCTCGAGCCATCCAGTCCTCTTTGTCTCCTTTAGTCTATGGATCGCCTCAATTATTCTTTCTAGCTTCAAGTTCTCTCCTCGTCTTTCTCTCCCTTATTATTAGCTCGAGCATTCTCTCGCTTTCTGGGAATCTTGGCGGATGGGCCGAGGTGACCAGACCTCCGCATACCGGGCATGTATTAGTCATGAGGGTATATCTACCGCAGTCTTTGCACTTCATTATCCTCATTTCTTCTCGCCCTCTGATAGGGCCTCGACGGTTCCTCCATGCGTGGTGATTATTTTCGTGATTGTCTGGACTGCTTCTTGGAGTAGTTGTTCCGCCCTCTCAGCGGTCTCTGCCTCCGCCCTGATTAGGTATCTCGGCGCGCCTATCGTCGTGACGATTACTCTCTCACCCCTCATTCCGAGCTTCATTGCCTCTTCTGCCGCAGTCCTTATCATGTCGACGCCTCCTCTTAACGACCTAATCTTGACGAACTTCTTTACCGTCGAGACGATTCTCTTGATTTCTCTCCTACACATATCTGCTAGGATTGTCTTTGCCTCGTCTGGGAGTCTTACCCAGTCTGGTACATCGTCTCCTGATGAGATCTCCTCGAAGAGTCTGTATAGCTCGATGTGTCTGTCGGCTGCCGGCTTTACGAGCCCCTCCTCTATCATCGCAATGTCTATGCCTGTCTTCTCTGAGAGGAGCATGAGCATTCGTCTAACCTTTAGGTACTGGTTCCATGCCATCATCTTCTCGGTCCTCTCCCGCTGTGAGACTCTCCTGAGAGAGGCGTCTACCTCGAGCGTTGTGGGTGAGGACCTGATGACCTTGAATACTGCTCTTTGTCCTTCTCTTAGGTAGTCTCTAATGTTTCTGACCCATTTCAGCGAGATCTCTGAGATTGGTACAAAGGCTTCGAGTCCGTCGTACTCCTCGAGCTTGACTCTCACTCCATGCCTCTCGACCTTTGTCACTGTGCCTATTACTAGTTCGCCGACCTCTGGGAACTTCTCTATGCCTGACATTGCTACCGATGATTGATTGTCAGTCCTACTTATTAGTCATTGTAGGGGTATTTACCACTCGTATCCATATGCCGTCATGCTTCTTCTTCTGAATCTCCCGACGATGATGGAGGCGAATGTGAGTATGATTATTACTGCTGAGGCCCCTATGACGATTGTTCTCGCCTGCGACTCCGGGAAGAGGGGTGGCTCCTGCTCGGTTATCGTGGGCTTCTGAGGAGCCCTCGTCAGCTCGACCTCCAGCGTGTAGCCCAACTCAGGAGAATTGGCCCTGAGAAGCGAGACCTTGACGTATATCTCTTGGTCTCCCTGCCTAGTAAAGTTGACCTGGGCGGTGGCGGGCACAAATCCCTCCCTCGAGGTGGAGGCATCGAGGGTGAATCCGTCAGCAGTCATTAGGCTTAGAGATAGTACTGCTGAGCCATGGTTGGGCGTTAACTTTACTCTCAGGCTGCTTCCCGCCTCTGGCTTGACTCTTACTGCGTAGACATCGTCTATGTCTTTTCCTCCGTAGAGCTTTACTATCTGTCCCTTCTCAGCGTAGCTAGGCGAGAGTCGTCCCTCTAGGCTTAGGCCTTCTCCAGGAGCCAGTGTAGCGATAGGGCCGGCCGCTGCTGCCTCTGCGACTGTTGGCGGCGCGTCAACGAGGCTCGTCATGTAGGTGCTCTGCTTTCCATCGCTCTTAACGGTGACTATTGGTGCGTCCCTCTCAGGTCTCAGGATTATCTTCACGGTGTAGTTTAGGACTGAGGGGGCGTATCTGTCCGCGATGCTTGTCAGGGTTATCCTGAACGTCTCATTACTAGTTGTGTACCAGCTGAATAGGTACGTCTTCGAGCTCCCCGGAGTTACTATGTCGTCCTGGGACAGGAAGTACCCACCGGTAGATAATCCTATTCCGAGAATTATCCTCGCGCTCAGATACTCTACATGACTCATCGTTATCGTCGTTTCTACTCTTACGCCTCCCGGAACCTCGAACTCGTATATCTTCGTCTCGCCGCTGTTCTCAGGTCCCGCCAGGCTTCCCCTAACTACTTTCTCCTGCTCTATTTGTAGCTCGATCCTCTCGACGCCCGCCTGCTCCGCCCTAACCACCGTTATTGATGCGGCGAATAACAGTACTATTAACGCTATTAGTGGCGCTTTTCGCATGGTTATAGCTAGGTATGGATAGTCAAAAATCTTTCCCATGATGGGATAATTACTAGTATTTTCGGTAGGACTTGGAGAATCTGAAAAAATAAGGGAAATAAAATTGGGTGTGGATTATGGGTTTACTTTGCTGCCTTCGGCGGTGCTGGCGGGTAGACGCCTAGTCGGCGTCCTCTCCACCATCTGTACTCGCTGATGATTATCGCGATTACGAGGACTAGCAGTATTAGTCCGATTATCAGTGCTAGTAGTGTTGAGAAGGTTATGGGTACTCCGAATATCTCTGTGTATGGCGGTAGCTGTATCTCGACTACCTTGCCCTTGAGTAGGTCGTCTCTAGTCGCGGTCTTTGTGTCTGGGTATCCCTTGTATGTAGCTCTCACTGTGTAGTCTGCTAGTACTAGTCTGTCGAACTCTGCGAATCCTCCCTCGTCAGTCGATGCCGATGCCACCACGATGTCTGGAGCCTTTACTATCTCGACCGTCGCTCCTGCGAGTCCCTGTCCAGCTGCGCCTATGACTCTTACCCTAAGTGCGAATAGCTGTCCGATGACTGTTATCGATGTCCTAGCCGTCGAGAGTGTCTGTGACCTGTCTGCCTCAGGCGTCACTTCTACTCCATCCCTAGTTACTGAGAGTGTGTACGTTATTCCTGCGCCGTCCTTCTCTAGTGGTACTTTCTCGAAGATTGCCTTTCCGTCTCCGCCGGTCGTCTTGGCCGGTGCCGCTCCTAGCTTGACTGCTGCTCCGCCTATCGGTGCTCCCTTAGCGTCGACGACTGTTACTGAGACGTCATCCACTGGTAGCTGCAGTGTCCTGCCTCCTAGTAGCCTCGTCTTCAGTCCTTCAGCTGAGTCTGTTATTGCGGCGTTGGCTGAAGTTCCGTACACGGCGCTCTTGTACTCGACTGTTATTGTTACTGGTGCAACCTTGAGTAGTGCTGAGATGACGACGACGTTTCCTGCTACTCTTATGTCTCCTGAGTAGAACTCCTTCGGGTCAACCTTTACGTCTCCTGGAGCGACGCTGAGTGGTCTTCCCCTGAGGTCTGTTACTTCGAATGTTAGGTCTGTGAATGGCAGTGCTGCCTCTGCCTGTACCGTTCCTACGTTGACTATGCTTATGTCGAATGTCTTCTTGAATATGACTGCGCCTGTGGGCTTGAATATTACCTCAACTTCGTATACTCCTCTTGGCAGCCTGTTGATCGTCACGGTGTCGATTGCTGGTCCGCCGACGAACTTTAGTGCTAGTTCTGTTGTTCCTCCGAGCTTCCTGTAGACCTTCACGTCTAGCCTGCTCTTGATGTCTGCTGGCAGTGTCTTGCCCTCGTAGTTGAGCAGTAGCTTGAAGTCGAAGACCGATGTTATCGCGTCTCTGTGCTTACCGTCATACTTGAAGATCCATTCGCTTGGCTTCCTTACCGATGTGTAGCTGTCGATTGGGACTACGAGTGTCTTTGCGGCCTCGTCTGTCTCGTCTATGTCGCTGTCGTAGACCTTTACGTGGTACTTGACTACTGATACTCCTTCGGCCTCGGTTGTTGTGAATTTCTTCTGTGGGTCGATGAATGGCCAGATTGCCAAGAGGTCTCCGTTGGCGTCTTTAGTATCCTTGTCTGTTGCGGCCCAGTATACCCTGACTATGTACTGTAGTGCCGTTCCCTCAGCCACTGCTGTCCTCGGGTCATCTCCTCTGTATCCTGATGCGTCTACTTTGTCGTCGTTGTTTGCGTCGTAGTTCCATGCTCCGACTGCTACTGGCATGAATTCTGTGTATCCGTCGCCTCCGACTGTCCTGGCTGGTAGTAGTTTGACTCTGTGGTAGTCGTATAGCTGCTGTAGGTCGATTGGCTGCCTAGTCCATGTTGAGCCGAATGTGTAGCTCCAGCCCGCGGTTCTGCCGCTTGCTCTCTCGACTATCTCGACGAATGCTCCGCGGAGTGGCCTGCCGTTGAAGTCTAGTGCCCTGACCGTTACTATTGTGTAGTCGACGTTGATTATGTATGGCTTGCTCCTAGTCCTGCCCTCCTCTGGGAAGTATGCGACACAGAGGCCGTAGCAGTAGCTACCTTCATCGAACCATGTTGCTATCTCGCTGATCGCGTAGTGTGTCGGTACTTCGTCTGGGAAGTATGCGCCTACGCTTACTCTCTGGTCAGGCGAGTAGCCTGCATATTCTACGTAGCTGACTCCTCTGGCGTCTAGTAGGCTCTTCCATTTGGCGTCGTTGACGTTTAGTAGCCATGATGGTGGCTCTACTCTGTATCTGACGGTCATTCCTACCCATAGGACTTTGGTTGGGTCTGCTGGGTTGCTTGCTACTGTTACTAGTCCGTCTGCGCCTGAGACTGCTGAGCCTGAGGCTGCTGTTATTCCTGCTGCCTTGTTGCGTATCTCGTATTTGACGGTGAAGCCCTCGAGTGGGTAGGCAGTCGGTATGCCCTGCTCATCTCTCCACCCGAGGACTAGGAACTGTAGCTGGTGGGCTGCGTTGAGCATTATTGGTACGTCTATCTTGCTTCTAGTTACTGTCTTGAGTGCTCCGTCTCCGAATGTCTCGTTGTTCAGGACGAATTGTGTTGCTACTAGGTCGTCTAGCCAGTCGATTGCGGTGTGGTTTGCGCTGAAGACGTATTTCCATGTGGTGTTCATGAATCTTGGTCCAGGTATCTTGCTTAGGCTTACGAGTCCGTCAGCGTCTGCGCTGCTGATTAGGGTGACTCTATACTTGCATTCGAAGGCGCTTTCATCGCATGCCTCGTAGTCCTGCGGCGACGGAGGCTTTATGCTCCATGAATTATTAAGCCTCCATTCTGTTACGTTGGGGTAGTATATCCATAGGTTGAGGTTCTTGACTGCGTCTGCTGGGCTTGTTGAGTTGCTGAGTGTGAACATGAATGTTACGTCGTAGACCTCTGAGGCTCCGAACTCTACGTATTTCTTGTCAAGTACTAGGTTGTCGCTGTAGACTACTGCGCTCTTCCATACGACGTTGAAGAGGTAGTGGAACTCATCCTCAGTCTTACTGCTACCGTCGTGGAATGTCTCGTTCAGCCATCCGCTGGTCGGTAATAGTAGTAGTCCCTCGTAGCCTGGTACTGTGAAGCTGTCTATCAGTCCCTTAGCATTGGTCTTCCACTGGGCCTGCTTGAGCAGGCCGTCAGGAGTAGCCATCTTCGTTTCCTCACCGACGTTTTGGTCTCTTAGAGTTGCATTGTCGATTAGTAAGTAGACCTCCTTAGCCGATACGGCAAGATCGAGCCCATCTACGACATCTCTGAGGTAGAGCTTGGCCGGGTATGGTGGGACCTGGACGAATACACTCGCGCACGAAGCAGGAGTTGGTGCGCAGAGGGTTAAATTAACACGGTCCCATCTTACTTGCTTGAAGTGCTGGGGCGTGTCTCTGTCCGCTACTCTCTTCATCTCCCACTTCCACGACAATGTTACGTTGTCTGACAGTTTTCCGGAGCCTTCATCTTTGCTGCTTATGTCTATCTTTGATGCTTTGTCTATGTCTAGTATCCATGCTTCGATTAGTGCGCCTTCTAGTGGTGCTCCTCCCTTATCGATTGCCCGTGGCCTTATGAATGTTA
>Ga0105162_1002306_pt1 | contig 10093 bp, 9 predicted proteins | sample JNZ201metaG_FD_81532 | JGI IMG/M metagenome (GOLD analysis project Ga0105162, IMG submission 81532) | Hot spring microbial communities from Jinze hot spring, China to study Microbial Dark Matter (Phase II) - JNZ 20120812A | ecosystem: Environmental > Aquatic > Thermal springs > Hot (42-90C) >...
ACGGTTTGGATGCCCTCGGCCTCCGCGTCGGGGATCTCGATGCCGAACTCCTCCTCGAACTCCATGATGAGCTCCACCCGGTCCAGGGAGTCCGCGCCCAGATCGTCCACGAACGTGGAGTCCTCGGTGATCTCTTCCACGTCCACCATGAGCTGCTCCGCGATGATCTCCTTCACCCGGTTGGCAACGTCGCTCATCCTTCCACCTCCTCAGGCGCAGGGGACGAGCCCCCCGTCCACGTAGACGACGTGGCCGGTTATATAGGAAGCCCGGGGCGAGAGCAAGAAGAGGATGACCTCGGCCACCTCCTCGGGCTTGCCCGGCCGGCCAAGGGGAACGCGCGCCAGGTACTCCGCGCGCACCTTCTCCGGAAGGCCCGCGGTCATGGGGGTCTCGATGAACCCGGGCGCCACCACGTTCACCCGGATCCCCCAGGGCGCGGCCTCCCGGGCCAGGGTCTTGGCCAGGGCCACGAGCCCGGCCTTGGCCGCGGCGTAGTTGGCCTGCCCCACGTTGCCCATGGCCCCCACCACCGAGCCCACGAACACCATGGCCCCGGAGCGGGCCTTCATCATCACCCGCAGGGCCTCCCGCGCGCACAGGTACCCGCCGGTGAGATGGGCCCGCAGGACCTCCTCCCAGTCCCCAAGGTCCAGGCGCACGAGGAGCTTGTCGCGGGTGTGGCCCGCGGAATGCACGAGGAAATCCAAGCGTCCTGCCCAGTCCAGGGCGGCCTGCACCGCGGCCTTCACCCCTTGGGGATCGCCCACGTCCGCCGGGACGAACCGCGCGTTCTCCCCGAGTTCCCTTTGGGCCTGCTCGCCCCGCGCGGGATCGCGGCCCACCACCACCGCCTTTCCGCCCTGGGCCACAAGAAGCCGCGCCGTGGCCAGGCCGATCCCCGAGGTTCCGCCCGTGATGAGGGCCACCGTGCCCTCAAACATCGCTTAGGACCTCCTTGAGCGAGCGGAAGCGTATCCGCTCGGTGATCCTCCTGCCAAGGCGGGTGAGGACCTCGCCCGGGCCGGCCTCCCAGGCCTCCTGGACCCCCAGCGCCGCCAGGGTCTCCACGGCCGCGCACCACCGCACCTCCCGCACCATCTGTTCCTTAAGGAGCGCGCGGATCCGCTCAGGGTCGTCCTCTGCTTGGCCCGAGGCGCTGGAGATAAAAAGGCACCGGGGTGGCCGGAACACCGGCTCCTCCAGGGCCTGGGCGAAGCGGCGCGCGGCCTCCGCCATGAACGGGGAGTGGAAGGCCCCGGCCACGTTGAGGCGCACGGCCTTGCCGCCCCGCTCCTCGATGCGGGCCTTGGCCCAGGCCAGGCTCTCCTCGCCTCCCGCGAGGACCACCTGGGTGGGCGCGTTGTGGTTGGCCACAAAGCAGCCGCTCTCCTGGGCGATGGCCTGGACCTCCGGAAGGGGAAGGCCCAGGGCGGCGAGCATCCCCCCGGGATGGGCCTGGGCGGCCTCCTCCATGAGCGCGCCGCGCAGGCGCACGAGTCGGAAGGCCGTGGGCCAGGGGAGGACGCCCGCGGCCGCCAGGGCCGCGAACTCCCCAAGGGAGTGGCCGGCCACGGCCCGGGGCTCCGCCCGCTTTTGTAAAACCAAGAACGCCGCCCACTCCACGAGGAAGAGGGCGGGCTGGACCACCGCCGTGCGGGAAAGCTCCTCCAGGGAGAGCTCGGGCACGGGCTTTTCCCAGCCAAGCTCCTGGGCTTGGCGCAGGACCTCCTGACCTTCGGGCGCGGCGAAGAGCTCCGCGCCCATGCCGGGGCCTTGCGATCCCTGACCGGGGAAGAGGAAGGCTACCATCGGAGGATCACCGTCCCGTAGCAGGCCCCCGCGCCGAAGGCCGTGAGGGCCAGGATCTGGCCCGCCTCCACCTTGCCCTCCTGCACGAGCTCGTCCAGGGCGATGGGGATGGAGGCGGTGGAGGTGTTGGCCACGCGGTCGATGTTCACCACCACCTTCTCCGCGGGGATGCGCAGCCTTTTCACAAGGGCCTCGATGATGCGGAGGTTGGCCTGATGGGGGATGACCCAGTCGATGGCCTCGAGGGGGATCCCGGCCTGGGCCGCCGCGGCCCGCGTGGCCTCGGCCATCATCCCCACCGCCGCCCGGAAAAGCCCCTTCCCTTCCATTTGCAAAAAGTGCTTCTTGGCTTGAACAGTGGCGCAGCTTGCAGGAAGGCGCACCCCACCGGCCTCGATGCGCAGAAGATGGAGCTTCGTGGGGTCGCCGCGCAGGGCCACGCCCAAGATCCCCGATTCCCCCGATTGTCTCTCCAGGACCACCGCTCCCGCACCGTCCCCGAAGAGGACGCAGGTGGCGCGGTCCTCCCAGTCCACGAAGCGGGAGAGGGCCTCGGTGCCCACCACGAGCGCGGTGCGGGCTAGGCCCGCCTGAAGCCAGGCGCCCGCCAAAGCCAAGGCGTACACGAAGCCCGCGCAGCCCGCGGTGAGGTCCGCAAACGGCGCCTTCCTCAGACCTAACCCCGCGGCGATGTGGGGGGCCGTCCCGGGAATGGGCTCCTCCGGAACGTTCGTGGCCACAAGGAGGAGATCCACTTCTGCCGAGGTTTTCCCGGCCCGGGAGAGCGCGCGCTTCGCCGCCTCAATCCCCATCTGGGCCGGAATCTCCTCCTTTCCCAGGACGTGGCGCAGGCGGATCCCCGTGCGCGTGCGGATCCACTCGTCGCTTGTGTCCAGAAACTGGGCCAAGTCGTCGTTGGTGAGCGTTTTTGAGGGGAGGAAGGAACCGGTGCCCGTGACCTTGAAAGGGATGAGGGGGGCGCTGGTTTTTCGCCTCGCCATGGGTGGCCCGATTGTGCCGGGGAGCCCGGGCAAAAAACAAGGGGCGAGTTTCGCCCCTGGTGCCGAGGGCGGGAGTCGAACCCGCACGGGCCGAAGCCCACTGCCCCCTCAAGACAGCGCGTCTGCCAATTCCGCCACCTCGGCGCCCGCGGAATCTTAGGGACCGCTCTCCCCCGGGTCAAGGGTTGCGGAACCTGCGAGCCCTAGGGTAGCCTGGGCCGGACATGGTGCGGTTTGGGGTGTACTCCGGGGATCCCTTCCTTGCGGAGCGGTGGCTCGGGAGAAGATTGGCGGAGCTTGGACCGGCGGTGCGCGTGCCCCTTTTCGCCGACGAGGTCCCTCCGGAGCGGATCCTTCTCGAGGTGGGAAGCGCGGACCTCTTTGCGGGGAGGAAGGCCGTGGTGGTGCGGCACGCCGATGTGCTCCGCGGCGAGCGGGCCTTGGCTGAAGCCCTGCGCAAGGACCTTCCGCCGGGGGTGGCCGTGTTCTTCCTCGGGGAGGACTTGCGCGGCCCCCTCTTCCAGGCCGCGGAGGAGGCCCAGCACTTCCCGCGCCCCACGGGAAAGGCCCTGCGGGAATTGGCCGCCGAGCTCCTTCAGGAGCAGGGGCTCCCCGTGCACCCCTTCCTCCTCGATCTCCTCGTGGAGGCCGCGGACGACGCCTTCCACCTCTACCAAGAGGTTCAAAAGTTCGCCCTTTGGAAGGGAGGAAAGCTTCCCCGCGCGCGTTTGGGCGAGCTCCTCTTCTTTTCCCAGCCTCAGCCTTACGCGTTTTTGGACGCCGTGGGAAGCGGCGATCGGCTCCAAGCCCTTGGGCTTTTAGCCAAACTCCTCCGCGCCCGCTGGGATCCCCAAGTTCTTTTCCACCTCGTGGTGAACCACGTGCGCCAGCTCCTCTGGACGCTGAGCGCCGTGGAAAGCGGGGAAGAACCCCCGGGGCCGGAGTGGCTGGCGAAAAGAAGGCTTGGGCAGGCCCGCCTCCATGGCCAGGCCCGGCTCATCCAGGCACTCGCCCTGCTTCAGGAGCTGGACCTCAAGATCAAGCTTGGGGAGACGGATTTTCCCGGAGCCCTGCACGCCTTCATTTTGCAGTGGCCACCGTTTTGACCGGGATGTACTCCCCAAGCCCGCTCTTCTCCAGAAGGATGCGGCTTGCGACCAAGGCGGAGAACAGGGAAGCCGCGACGCCCAGCCCCAAGGTGATGGCGAAGCCCTCCACGGGCCCGGAGCCCAAGGTGAAGAGGATGAAGGCGATGATGAGGGTGGTGATGTTCGCATCCAGCACGGCGGAAAGGGCCCGGTGGTAGCCTGCGGCCACGCAGGCCAGCGGGGCCTTCCCGCTCCGCCGCTCCTCTTTGATGCGCTCGAAGATGAGGATGTTAGCGTCCACGGCCATGCCCAAGGTCAGGACCAACCCGCCGATCCCGGGGAGGGTGAGGGTGGCGCCGAACCCGCGCAGGGCGGCCATCACGATGAGCATGGTGAGCACGAGGGCGAAGTCCGCGGCCAACCCATACCAGCGGTAATAAAGCACCATGTAGATGAGGACGAGCACGAAGCTCACAAGGAGGGCCAAGCCGCCGCGACGCACGTACTCCGCGCCGAGCGTGGGCCCCACCCGCTGTTCCTCGATGACCTCCACCCGGGTGGGGAGGGCGCCGGAGCGCAAAACCACCGCAAGGAGCTTGGCCTCATCGAAGGTGAAGCGGCCGGTGATGGTGGTGGAGTTCTGCACAGCCCGCCAGCCCTGGGCCGCCGCTTCCTTAATAGACTGGGAGATGTAGGGCGCGGAGTACACCACGCCATCCAGGATGATGGCCAGCCGGTCGTTCACCTGGAGCCGCCGCAGGGCCTCCACGAACCGCTCGGCCCCCGCCCGGTTGAAGGTGAGAAGGATGTAAAGCCCGGGGTTGCGGGGGTCCGTGGAGACCCGCACCTCCGCGTTGTCCAACACATCGCCGGTGAGGAGAGGGTCGCCCTCCACGAGGTAGTACTCGCCCGGATCCTTCCCCGGCAGGATCTCCTGGGGCAGGACGCGCTTGGCCGCGAGGTCCTCAGGGTTCGTGGCGAAATCCAGCACTTTTCGGAACTCCAGGATGGCCGTGCGGCCCAAGAGCTCCCGGGCCCGCTCCGGATCCGTGGCCCCGGGGATGCGCACCTCGATGCGGTCGCTCCCCATGGGCCGGATCTCCACGTTGGCCAGGCCGTACTGATCCACGCGTTCCGAGAAGATGGTGATGAGGCGGTCCACCATGTCCCGCCGCTCCGCTTCCTTTTTGTCCTCCAGACCCTGGGCTTGGAGGACCAACCGCACCCCACCCTGGAGGTCCAGCCCCAGCTTGATCACCCGATCGAAGGGCCAAAACGGATACAGAAGACCAAGGGCCGCAAAGAGGACGGCCAACGTCGCACCAAAATAAATCCAGTCCCTGCGCTTCATGGCACCCTCACTTCTTCACCTTTTCCACGATGCTTGATTTGGAGACCCGCAGCTTCCCCTCTTCCACCGCCAGAACGACCTCGTTTTCATCGATGTCCTCGATGGTGCCGATGATGCCGCCCGCGGTCATCACGCGATCCCCGCGCTTGAGGGAGGAAAGGAGGGCCAAGTGCTCCCGTTGTCTACGGCGTTGCGGCCGTATGAGGAGAAAATAAAAAACCGCGAAGAAGACGACAAGGATCACCACCAGCGAGATGAGCTGCTGGGTTGTTTCCTGCCCCGTGGCTGTCTGCGCGTAAGCTACCATTTTCTCACCCCTTGGCTCTAAGGATCGTGCGCCCTTCCCTCACCGTCAAGGCCAAGCCCGCGAGGGCCAGGCCCGAGGTCCACGCCCAAAACGCCGCCCCCGCGAGCTTCGTGGCTCCCACCGCATGGAGGGCAGCCAGGGAAACGGGCCAAAGTATAGCCCAAAGGGGCCGCACCCAGGGCTTAGCGCTCGTAAGGGCAAAGGTGAGGGCCATCGCCGCAAGCCAAAGGTAAAGTCCGCAACGCGTTCCCGTGCGCCCCAACGCGAAGAAAAGGAGAGCGTGCCCGGGAAGAAGGCGAAAGATCCGGGGTTCGTGGTTTCGTCCGAACATCCCCCAGAGCCAGAGTCCGAAGAGGAGGGCTCCGCCCACCCCGCTCCAGAGGCTGGGCCACCCGGAGAAAAGGACGGCAAAAAGGATGAGAACGAAGCTTCCGACCCAAAGGAGCGTCATCGTAGGTAGGAGAGGAAAAGGGTGCCCAGGCCCAGGAACAGGAAGAAGCCGGTGAGATCCGCAATGGTGGTGGCCACGGGGCCCGAGACCATGGCCGGATCCACCCCAAGGCGCTTGAGAAGGAAAGGGAGAACGCCGCCCATGACCGTGGCCACGAGGGTGTTTCCGGCGAGGGCCACGGCGGCCACCAAACCGAGGAAGGGGTTCCCCCGCAGGAGGAGCGCGATGAGTCCCAGCTGCGCTCCCAGCACAAGGCCGTTCACACAGCCCACAAGGAGCTCCTTGCGCACCACGCGGGGGAGGTCCCGCCAGCCCACCTCGCCCGTGGCCATGCCCCGGATGGCCACGGAGAGGGCTTGGGCCGCAACGTTCCCGCTCATATCGGCGATGAGGGGCATGAACGCCGCCAGGGCCGCGGCCTGGGCAATGGTGGCCTCGAACCGGCTCACCACGTACACCACGAGCATGTCCAAGAGGATGTACCCCATCATCCAGGGCAAGCGGAACCTGACGGAGGTGAGGGGAGGGGAGAGGGCGGCCTCCTCGCCCGAGGGAATGCCGCTCATGCGCAGGAGGTCCTCGGTGGCTTCCTCCCGCATCACGTCCATCACGTCGTCCACGGTGACGATGCCCAAAAGGTGCCCCTCTTTATCCACCACGGGGAGCGCGAGGTAGTTGTACTTGTCGAAGAGCTGGGCCACCTCCTCCACGTCCATCTCCGCGGGCAGGGTCACGACCTCGCGGTTCATGAGGGCGCTGATGGGCGTCTCCGGCCGGGCCAGGACCAGATCCCGCAGGGAGAGTACCCCAAGGAGTTTTCCCTCCTCGTCCACCACGTAGGCGTAGTACACGGTCTCCAGTTCCTCGGCGCGGCGGCGGATCTCCTCAATGGCCTCCTGGGCGGTGAGGTGAGCGGGCAGGGCCAGGACCTCGGGGGACATGAGCCCGCCGGCGGTGTCCGGGGGGTAGGCAAGAAGCGCCCGGAACACCTGGGCCTTGCGGGCCTCCAAGCGGGAAAGGAGGTCCCTCACGGTCTCCTCGGGGAGCTCCAAAAGGAGGTCTACGGCGTCGTCGGGATCCATGTGGGAAAGGATATGGAGGGCCTCCTCGCGGTTGAGCTCAGCAAGGAGCCGCGCGGCCTCCTCGGGGTCCATCTCGCCTAACGGAGCGGCGGCCGCCCGCCGCAGGTACAGCCGGCGCAGGAGCTCCACCGCCTCCTCTTCCTTGAGGGTGGAAAGGACCTCGGCGATGTCCGCGGGATGCCGGCGCAAAAGCTCCCCAAGCTGGATCTTCTCCTGGACCCGCCCGAGCATGATCGTAAAGTTTACCCGTTTCCGTTCCTATAAGCCAAAAAGGCGGATGAACCCTAGGCTCGCGAGAAGCACGAGGATCCCGGCAAGGAGGACCCCTATCATGAGCGGCCCCGCGGACTTACGAGGTGGGATTCCCAAAAGGGCGGCCAGCGCGGCCCCTGTCCAAAGCCCTGTCCCGGGAAGGGGAAGGGCCACGAACGCCACCAAGAACCAGGGGCCGTAGCGCGCGATCCCCTGGGCGCGGCGCCGGCGCCAGGCCCAATAAGCCCGGAAGCCTGGAACCCTTTCTAGCCAGGGGAGAACGCGGGGAAGCCCCCAAAGGAGGAAGGGAAGAGGAAGGAAGTTTCCGGCCAGGCTCAAGGCTAGGCTGGCACCCGGCGAAAAGCCGAGACTCAGGGCCAAAGGGAGGCCGCCGCGCAGCTCGCTCAGGGGGGCGGCGGAGACCCCCAGCACCAAAAGGACTTTTCCCCAGGGCACCTTCCCATTCTACTTGGTGGCCCGCTTCCCTCTCCGCTACCATTGTCTCGATGCGCCTTTACAACTCGCTGAGCAAAAGGCTTGAGGAGCTTGCGCCCGCGGACGGCACGGTGCGCATGTACGTGTGCGGCCCCACCGTCTACGACCTCATCCACATCGGGAACGCCCGGCCCTTCATCGTGTTCGATGCCCTGCGCCGGGTCCTCGAGGCCCAAGGTTTCCGGGTGATCTACGTGCAGAACGTGACGGACGTGGACGACAAGATCATCCGCCGGGCCCAGGAGGAGGGCCGGGACCCCGCGGAACTGGCCCTCCACTACACCCAGGAGTACTTCGCGGATCTCGAGCGGCTGGGGGTGCGGCCGCCCACCTACTCCCCGCCGGCCACAGCCTTCATCCCCAAGATGGTGGAGTTCATCCAAAAACTCGTGGCGAAGGGCCATGCCTACGTGGTGGACGGCGACGTCTATTTTTCTGTGCGCACGTATCCCGGCTACGGCGAGCTCTCGGGGCGTTCGGCCGAGGAGCAGCTCGCCGGCGCACGGGTGGAGGTGGACGAGCGCAAGCGCGATCCCTTGGATTTCGCGCTCTGGAAGAGCGCTAAACCCGGAGAGCCCTTCTGGCCCTCGCCCTGGGGGCCTGGCCGGCCTGGCTGGCACACGGAGTGCGTGGTCATGTCCATGTACCTTCTGGGCGAGACCCTGGACATCCACGCTGGCGGAAACGACCTCATCTTCCCCCATCACGAGAACGAACGGGCTCAGGCCGAGTCCCTGACGGGAAAAACCTTCGTCAAGATTTGGCTGCACAACGGGATGCTCACCGTGCGCGGAGAAAAGATGGCCAAATCCTTAGGGAACTTCTACTACGCCCGCGACGTGGTGCGGCTTTTCGGCACCGAAGCCGTGCGCTACTTCTACCTCTCCCGACACTGGCGCAAGCCCTTGGACTTCTCCTTTGAGGCCCTGGAGGAGGCCAAGGCCGCGGTGGGCCGGGTCTACAACTTCCTGGGCGAGGCCGAGCGCGTGCCCGCGGAGGTCTCCTCCCAAGATCCCGCGTTTGGGGCCGTCCTTGTGGAGGCAGAGAGGAAGTTCTGGGCCGAGCTTGCGGACGACTTCAACACGCCTGGGGCGCTCGCGGTGCTCCAGGAGATCATCGGCGAGGCCTATAAGCGCGCGGATCCCGGGGCCCTGCGGGAGGCCGGGGAGGCCGTGCGCCGCCTTGCCCGCCCCTTGGGCCTCTTCCAAGCGGAAGGGAGCTCCGCCGAGCTTGGGAAGCTTTCCGAGGAGCTTTTAGGGCTCATCGTGGAGCTTCGGGCCCAGCTCCGCAAAGAGAAGAACTTCGCCCTCGCCGACAAGATCCGGGAAAAGCTCGCCGCTTTGGGCGTGGAGCTCCGGGACGGTCCCGAGGGCACCCGCTGGGTCCTGCGGGCTTAGCCCCTCACCCAGCTCTCTGAGCGCATTTTTCGGCGGGCTCCCCGCATGGGGGGAGGACTTTGGGGGCGGGCAAACAGGGCCCCCCTCCGATGGGCGCCTCTCGCTCCGAGGGACTCACCCTCTTCCCTCTCCGCCTAAAGGGGAAGGACTGAGCCTCTCTCCCCTAAGGGAGGGACGGAACCTCATTTCCTCTCCCCTACGGGGGCGAGGGTTTGGGTGAGGGGGCCTGCTCCTAGCGCCCCAACTTTTCCCGGATCTCCGGGAAGGTGAGCCTCACCGCGACGGGACGGCCATGAGGACAGCGGGCCGGCTCCCTTGTCCCCTTCCAGGCGGCGATGAGGGCCTCTTGTTCTGCAGGCGAAAGCTCCTCGCCCGCCCGGATCGCCGCGGCACAGGCCACCTCCCGCCAGAGCTCCAAAAGCTCGCGGTTCCCGGCGCGCCAGAGCGTGGCCACCGCCCGCAAGGGCTCAGAGAAACCGAGCTTGGCCTGGCGCTCCGCCAAAACTAAGGGCCAGCCCCGCACGAGGAACGCGTTGCCCCCGAAGGGTTCCAACTCCACCCCCAGCGTTCGTAGCCTCGGGATCGCCTCCCTCAGGGCCTCCGCCTGATCAAAGGGGAGCTCCACCTGCACGGGGATGAGGAAGCGCTGCACTTGGATCTCCGCGCCGTCCTGAAACTTTTCGAAGAGCACGCGCTCGTGGGCCACGTGTTGATCGACGATTTCCAAGCCTTCCTCGGTCTCCACCACGATGAACGTCCGCTGGATCTGGCCCAGAACGCGCCACGTTTTCTCTTTTGGCGCTTCGAAGCTAATGAGATCCGGTTCTTGGGGGGCAGAGAGGGAGGTCGTGGGGGGC
>Ga0105162_1002307_pt1 | contig 10092 bp, 10 predicted proteins | sample JNZ201metaG_FD_81532 | JGI IMG/M metagenome (GOLD analysis project Ga0105162, IMG submission 81532) | Hot spring microbial communities from Jinze hot spring, China to study Microbial Dark Matter (Phase II) - JNZ 20120812A | ecosystem: Environmental > Aquatic > Thermal springs > Hot (42-90C) >...
AGACCCAGAGGGCGGGCAAGGTTCATCCCCTTTCGCGCAGGAACCGGAGGAGATGGACCATTCCCTCCACATCCTTCACTTCCTTCCTCAGCAGTTTCTTCAGTTTCTCCCTGGGTTCGAGGAGGGGCTCCACCCCCATTAGCCTGAGGTATTTGGAACATCTCAGGGCGAGTTCCTCCCCCTCTCGGTCGAAGTCCGTGAGCACCACCACCCTCTCGCATCCTCCCAACCCCTCCAGCCGTTCCAACAAACTCCCGTTCCTGTTCAGGTGTACGATCCTCCCTTCGATACCCAGGGAGAGAAGGGCCTCCCTATCCCTCCTCCCCTCCACCAGCACGGGTGTTCCATCCCGAAGTTCCATCCTGAGCTCCCGTAACACTTCTTCGAGCTCTTCCAGGGTTTCCTCCCTCACTTCGGCTCACTCCTCCTCTTCCCTTTCCACCCACAATCCCTTGGAGAGGCATTTCTTGCACAACCCGCTTTCCGGGGAGTAACACCTGAGGCATACCGCCGTGCCACAGATGCGACAGCGGCGGAGCTCGGAAGTGGTGCCCCCGCAGAGTTCGCAAGTTTCCGTTAGCCTCCCCATCCCTGAGAAGTGTTCAGTGCCCCGTTAAATACCCTTCACTACCTCCTCCACTTCACCCCTTTCGAAGCCCCATCCCTCTAGGATCGAGATTATCTCCCCCTCCCCCTTTCCTTCCCCCCTGAGCCTCTGGACCAGCTTCAGAATGGTTTCCCTCACCTCCCAGGGATAGACCACCCATTCCCTCACCTCCTCCACGTAGAAGTCGGGTTTGAAGATGCTCCAGGGCTTGTAGTGAAGGGTGGCTACCCTGAATCCCGCCTCACCCTTTCCCGAGAAGAGGTCGCGGATGAAGGCCAAAGAATGTCCCGTGTCCGCCACGTCGTCCACCACCAGCACCTTCCTCCCTTCCATCTTGACGTTGGGAGGATGTAGGAGTTCGGGTTTCTTCCCCGTTTCCCCTGGCCCCCTATAGTACTTCACCTGTACTGAGGCCAGCTCCTCCACTCCCAGCAGGTCGCAAAGGATCCTGCCCACGGGGAAACCCCCCCTACTCACCGCCACTATGAGGTCGGGACGGTATCCCGCTTCAACGATTTTCTTGGAAAGTCTTTCACAGAGGAGCTGGACTTCCCCCCAACTCAAATGGAGGAACCCTTCCACATCTTACCTCTCCCTTCCCCTAAAAAGGATGTCAGTAGGGTCTGTCCTTGAGACCCATCCTGTACCCGGCGTAATTGGTGAGGAGGTGGAGGGGGGGAGTGAGGAGGAAGAGGATGGCCAGGATTTCCCACGTGAGGCGTGGCAGGACCAGCGGAAGGGAGAGGAGGAGGGCCCCGATCACGAAGTCAAGCTGGTCCAGCAGGGGAAAGGGTTCCCCCCTCTCCACCCCGGCCCTCCTCTTGAAGAAACTTCCTGCCAGGTCCCCCACCATGGCGCCGAGGGAGAGCAGGAGACCCCCCAACACCGTTTCCAGGGGACTTCCGAAGAGGAGGGTGAGGTGGGTTTCGAGAGGGGAATGGAGGAGGGCCTGTACCAGTCCCACGCAGAACCCCACGAGAAGACCCCAGCAGAACCCCCGAACGGTCTTGCCCGGGCCCAGCAGTGGCTTCCCATCCACGAACTTCCTCCCCCCGTCGATGGGTCTCCCCCCTCCTGCCACCACGGGTGTCATGTTGGCGGCGTAGGCTGGGAGGATGAACCAGACGGAGGAGAGGAAGGTTCCGAGCACCGTCATCCTCTCTCCTCCTCCCGCAGCCTAATTTAGGTTGCAGCTAACCGCCCTTCGCGTATTTCTCCGGATCCTTCCTGAAGGTTTCCTCGCACCGCTTGGAGCAGAAATAGAACATCCTGCCCTTGTACTCCACTTTACCGGCAGCGCTCGAGGGCTCCACCTCCATTCCGCAGACGGGGTCCACGAACGTCTTTTCCACCTCCTCCTGCTCGTATCTCCTGAGGGTTTGGGTGTTTAAGGCCACCACGATGGTGCTCAGGGACATCAGAAGCGCACCCACGGCCGGGCTGAGGGTGAGGCCCCATCCCTGGAACATGCCGGAGGCGAGGGGGATGGTGAGGACGTTGTACCCTGCCGCCCACCAGAGGTTCTGGACCATCTTGGAGTAGCTCCTTTGGGAGAACTCCATCAGGTAGGCCACGTCTCTCGGGTCGTTCCTCACCAGCACGAGGTCCGCGCTCTCCACGGCCACGTCCGTTCCCGCCCCTATGGCTATGCCCACATCCGCCGCCACCAGTGCGGGGGCGTCGTTCACCCCGTCCCCTACCATGGCGACGGCCTCCCCCCTCTTCCTCAGCTCCTCTATCCACGCGGCCTTCTCCTCCGGCGAAGCCTGGGCCCGGTACTCCTCTATCCCCAGTTCTCTGGCCACCTCCCTTGCAGCCTCCTCCCCGTCACCCGTGATCATCATGACCTTCATTCCCTTTTCCTTCAGCCTTTCCACTGCTTCCTTCGATTCCTCCCTCACCCTGTCGGAGAGGGCGAAGGATCCAGCAGGCTTTCCCTCCACCACCACGTGGACCACCGTCTTGCCCCTCCATTCCTCCTTCTCCTCCGGGGGCTCCACCCCCCTTTCCCTCAGGAGGGTAGCTCCTCCCACCCACACTTCCTTCTCCAGCACTCTGGCCCTTGCCCCTCTTCCTGGCAGGGCCTGGAAGTCCTCCGCCTCCGGCACCTTCACTCCTTTCCTCTCGGCGAACTCCACGAGTGCCCTCGCTATCGGGTGCTCGGAATTTTTCTCCACTCCTGCGGTTAGGGAGAGGAGTTCTCCCTCCGGGAGGAGGGAAAGGTAATCCGAAACCTCCAGGGTTCCAGAGGTGAGGGTCCCCGTTTTGTCGAAGACCACCACCCCCACCTTCCTTAGGTTTTCGAAGGCCCTCCTCTCCCTCACCAGGATTCCCCTCCTGGCGGTAAGGGAGGTGGAGAGGGAGACCACCAGGGGGATGGCCAGACCGAGCGCGTGCGGGCAGGCCACCACCATCACGGTCACCGCTCTCTCGAAAGCGAAGGAGGGTCTGCCCGAGAGGTACCAGTAGAGGGAGCTGAGCAGGGCCACTCCCAGGGCGACGTAGAAGAGGAGGGCCGCAGCCCTGTCCGCCAGCTCCTGCGTTCTGCTCTTGCTCTCCTGTGCCCTCCTCACCATCTCCATGACCCTGCCCACGTAGCTCTCCTCCCCAGTTTTCTCGATCTCCACCTTCAGGGCGCCCTCCAGGTTGAGGGATCCCCCTATTACCCTGTCTCCGGGTCGCTTGGGCACCGGCCTGGACTCCCCGGTGAGGAGGGCCTCGTTCACGGAGGAAAGTCCATCCACCACCCTTCCATCCGAAGGCACCTTTTCCCCAGGTCTGACCAGTACCAGGTCTCCCTTCTTGAGCTCTGAGACGGCTACCTCCCTGATTTCCTCCCCTACGAGGAGGTGGGCCTGGACGGGCATCAGTTTGGCGAGCTTCTCCAGGGCCCTCGAGGCCCCCAGCAGGCTCTTTGCCTCCATCCAGTGCCCCAGCAACATGAGGTCCACCAGCGTGGCGAGCTCCCAGAAAAAGTCCTCCCCCCCTCTGAGGAGGGTGAGGGAAGAATAGAAGAAGGCCACGGAGAGGGCGGTCCCCACCAGCGTCATCATCCCCGGTCTTCTCCCCCTCACCTCTTCCGCCAGTCCCTTCAGGAAGGGCCAGCCCCCGTAGAAGTAGATGACACCGGAGAGCACCAGCATGACGCCCTCGTGCAGGGGTATCCTCAGGCTGAAGCCCGCCCATTCCTGGATCATCTCCGAGAGGAGGAGGACGGGTAGGGTCAGGGCAACGGAGACCAGCAGCCTGCGCTTGAAGTCACCGGGATGGTGTGCGTGTCCCGCACCGTGGTGCGCATGGTTTCCCCTCAGGGGAGTCATCCTCCGGGAGTACCGTGGAAGGGAACGTTCTTCCAGAGGAGATCCCAGAGATCTTCGCTAGTTACGGTTTCCCTCCTCACGAGGAGTTCCATCACCCTTCTCAGGAGGAGGTGATGCCTCCTCTCGTCCTCGCGGATGGCCTGCAGGAGCATCCTCACCTTTTCATCCTTTACCTCTGGCAGCATGGAACCTATTTTTTCCAACAGCTCCTCCTCCCATCTCAGGTGCTTCCTCAGGAGTTCCTCCTGCTCCCTGAGCTGTTCCTCCTTCACCTCCTCCCTCATCCCATGCAGGAGCTTCAGGGCGGCCTCGTACATGCGCCCATGCTTCACGGAGTCCAGGGAAATCCCCTCCAGCACTCCCTTCACGGCGGGGTGGGAAATCTTTCCCAGGCTCTCCCTGAGGGAGATCACGATTTCCTCTTCCCTCCTCACCATCTCCCTCATGAACTCCTCCAGGTTCATCGGCTCACCTCAGCCCCAGTCCGCGGTGCCTGCTGGCGACGAGCTCAGCCAGCTCCTCCAGGGCCTTCAGGTCCTTTTCCGAAGGATACCCCTTGATCATGACGGGTGGAAGGGCTTCCGCCCCCGTTCTGGAGAGAACCTCCGAGAGCACCTCTAACGTCCTGCCTCCCCACCCGTAGGAGCCCACCACCCCGAAGAACCTGAGCTTGGGGCGCAGGGCGGCCACCAGCTGGGCGGCGTAAAGGACCACGGGATGGGGACCACCCAGAACGGTGGGGCAGCCCACGAGGAGCGTGGTCGCGTCCACCAGCGCCATGGCCAGCTCACCCACATCCGTGACGGTGAGGTCGAAGGGCTTCACGGTGATTCCTCTCCTCACCAGAGCTTCCGCTAGGTGTTCCACCATTCTCTTCACGCTCCCGTGCATGGAAAGGTAGGGGAGGACCACCTCATTCTTCAAGGCGTCGGAGCTCCAGTCCTCGTAGGCCCTGAGGATGAACTCCGGGTTGAAGTGCAGGGGCCCATGGCTGGGGGCGATGAGCCTCACCTCCAGCTCCCTGACCCTCTCCAGGTTCTTCCTCACCTGGCTCCTGAAGGGCATCATGATCTCGGCGTAGTACCTCTTGGCCGCCGGGTAAACCTCTACTTCATCGGCCTGGAGCGCGGAGGTGGCTAGGTGGGAGCCAAGGAAGTCACATGTGAAGAGGATCCTCTCCTCCTTCAGGTAAGTGAACATGGTGTCGGGCCAGTGGACCCAGGGGGCGTGGAAGAACTGCAGGGTCTTGTCTCCCAGGGAGAGGATTTCCCCGTCCCCCACCTCCCTCACCCTCTCACCCGGGACATGGAGGAGGAGCTGCAACAGTTCCTTGCCCTTGGGGTGGGCCAGCACTTTGGCTTCGGGATACTCCTGGAGCACCGCCGGTAGGGAACCCGAGTGGTCCTGCTCGGCGTGATGGACCACCACATAGTTCAACTCCTTCACCCTAAGCTCCCGGAGGTTCTCCAGCAGCACCTCCCGCTTGGAAGGGTCCACCGTGTCCAAGAGTACCGTTCCACCTTTTCCCCTCACCAGGTAGGAGTTGTAGCTCGTTCCTTGTGGCAGGGGAATGAGGCCGTCGAACAGCCTCCTTTCCCAGTCCACCGCCCCCACGGCGTAGACGCCAGGGGCTATCTCCCTGGGAATCAAACCTCCACCTTCCTGAAGAGGGACTTATCCGCCCCACATACGGGGCAGACCCATCCTTCGGGTAACATCTCGAAAGGTGTGCCGGGTGGTATACCACCCTCGGGATCTCCCTTCTCCGGATCGTACAGGTACCCGCAGACGGAGCACCGGTACTTGTCCATCTTCTTCACCTCGGGCGGTTTCTCCACATAGGATGGCGCGGTCTTGGGGGTGGTCCCACCCTTCACCTCCCGGTAATGGGCGTAGGTCATGGGTTCTCCCTCCCTCACCACTTCCGCCTCCACCACCTTCCCCACGAAGAGGGTGTGGGTGCCCGCATCCATCTCCCCCACCACCTCCGCCTCTATGTGGGCAAGGGTGTGGTCTAGTATGAGAGGTGCCCCCGTTTTTCCCGCCTTGTATCTCACCTCGTCGAACTTGTCTTTCTCCCTTCCGGACTTGAAGCCGAAGTGCCCTATGAACTTTAGAGGGGTTTCCTTGGAGAGGATGGAAACGGCGAAAATCCTGCTTTTCTTGATGAATTCGTGGGTGAGGTTTTTCTTGTTCACGGAGACCACCAACTGTGGGGGCTCGGAGGTAACTTGGAAAACGGTGTTAGCGATCTGTCCGTTGAGCTTTTCCCCGTCTTTCGAAGTCAGTACATATAACCCGTAGCTAAGCTTTCTGAGGGCCTGGAGGTCCACGTTTCATCTTTCCTCCCGAAATTTAAATAGAAAGGGGTTGGGCGAGGGGAAAATCTTTTATAGGGAAACCCTAACTACACTAATTGATTCTAAGAATTTGTGAGGTGGTGAGATGGCAGCGCCGGTGGCCCAACTAGGTGGTACTCCCGTACTGGTCCTTCCAGAGAAGGCCATCAGGTACTTGGGGCGTGATGCCCAGCACATGAACATCATGGCAGCCAGGGTAATAGCTGAGGCCATTCGCACCACCCTCGGTCCGCGGGGGATGGACAAGATGCTGGTGGACAGTCTGGGGGACATCACGATCACCAACGATGGTGTTACCATCCTGAAGGAGATGGATGTGGAGCACCCCGCCGCCAAGATGATGGTGGAGATCGCGAAAACCCAGGAGGATGAGGCGGGGGATGGGACCACCACGGCCGTGGTGCTGGCGGGGGAACTACTGAAGAAGGCGGAGGAACTCCTGGATCAGGATATCCATGCCACGGTCATTGCCAGCGGTTATAGGAAGGCCGCGGCCAAGGCTCAGGAGGTCCTGCAGAAGATCGCCCGCCCCATTTCCAAGGATGATGTGGAGACGCTGAAGAAGATCGTGGCCACCTCCATAAGCAGCAAGGGATCCGAGATCAAGGGGGACAAGCTGGTGAACCTCATCGTGGAGGCGGCCAGGCAGATAGCCCGTGAGGAGAACGGAAAGATCAAGGCGGATAGGGACAAGGTCAAGCTGGAGAAGAAGATAGGAGGTTCTTCCTCCGACTCCCAGCTGGTGAGGGGCATAGTGCTTGACAAGGAGGTGGTCCATCCGGGCATGCCCAAGAGGGTGAAGAATGCCAAGATCGCCCTCATCGCCAGCGCCTTCGAGGTGGAAAAGACGGAGACGGATGCGAAGATCAACATCACCGATCCCGAGCAGCTGAAGAGCTTCCTGGATGAGGAGAGGAAGATGCTCGCCGACATGGTGGAACAGGTGAAGAGGGTGGGCGCCAACGTGGTCCTCTGCCAGAAGGGCATAGACGATGTGGCCCAGCACTATCTGGCCAAGGCCGGTATCTTGGCCGTGAGGAGGGTTAAGGAATCCGACATGCAGAAGCTGGCGGAGGCCACCGGCGGAAGGGTGGTGATGAGCCTCAAGGACCTGAGCCCCTCCGATCTGGGTTCGGCGGAGTTGGTGGAGGAGAGGAAGGTGGCTGGGGAGGAAATGGTGTTCGTGGAGGGATGCAAGGACCCGAAGGCCGTGACCATCCTCGTGAGGGGAGGCACGGAGCATGTGGTGGATGAGCTGGAGAGAGCCGTACACGATGGTGTTTCCGTGGCCTGTGTGGCCCTCGAGGATGGAAGGATCCTGCCAGGAGGAGGGGCCTGTGAGATGGAGCTGGCGAAGGAGCTCCGTGACTACTCCAAGGAGCTGGGCGGAAGGGAAGCCCTGGCCGTGAACGCCTTCGCCGAGGCCCTGGAGATCATCCCGAGGACGCTGGCGGAGAATGCCGGTCTCGACCCCATCGACATCTTGGTGAAGCTCCGTGCGGAGCATGAGAAACCCGATGGGAAGTATAAGGGAATAGAGGTGGTGAGCGGGCAGATCATGGACATGATGGAAAAGGGAGTGGTGGAGCCGCTCAGGGTCAAGCTCCAGGCCATCAAGTCCGCAAGCGAAGCCGCGGAAATGATTTTGAGGATTGACGACGTCATCGCGGCCGTGAAGACGGAGGAGAAGGAGAAGGAAGGAAAGGAGAAGAAGGGAGAGAGCTCCCCCCCCTCCCCTGAATTCTGAATGCAAACCGTTGGTTTGAAGGGGGGGTTGGGCATTTTCACCGTAAGAAAATATACCAAGTTTGAAAAGGCGAGGATCATAGGGGCCCGTGCCCTCCAGATTTCCATGGGGGCACCCGTACTTGTGGAAGTTCCCAAGCACCTCAAAAGCTCGGTGGAGATAGCCCTCTACGAGTTCGAGAAGGGGGTTTGTCCCATCACCGTACTCAGGGAACTACCTGGGGAGTCCTGACCTTTCCCCACGAGCTCAGGAAAAGCTAACTCCGGACAACGAAGTTTTCTGATTTTGGGAAGGAAGTTCTGGGTAGTCCGAGGATGCCTTCGGTTCGTGTCCCACCATTAGGACCTTTTTATCACCCCAGCCCTCTTGGCTTTTAACTCCACCCTCCGAATCTTTGGAGATGGGAGTACAGCTTGGGCCCATCATCCCCAAAGCGGAAGTGGAACTGGAGGAGCTCAGGGGGAAGAGGGTGGCCGTGGATGCCCTGAACTTCCTCTACCAGTTTTTGGCCATCATCAGGCAGAGGGATGGAGAACCCCTCAGGGATTCCAGGGGGAGGATCACCTCCCATCTCTCGGGACTCTTTTACCGCACCGCCAACCTTTTGGAGACCGAGATCTACCCCATTTACGTTTTCGACGGGAAGCCCCCCGAGTTGAAGAGGAGGACGCTGGAGGAAAGGAGGTTGTTGAGGGAAAAGGCGGCGGAGGAATGGGAGAGAGCCCTGAAGGAGGGAAGGCTGGAGGAGGCCAGAAGGTATGCGGCCCAAGCGGCGACGGTGGAGGAGCAGGTGGTGGAGGATGCCAAGCACCTGCTGAGGCTGATGGGGGTTCCCTTCGTCCAGGCTCCCGCGGAGGGGGAGGCCCAAGCTGCCCACTTGGTGAGGAGGGGGGATGCCTGGGCGGTGGCGAGTCAGGACTTCGACAGCCTCCTCTTCGGTTCTCCCGTTCTGGTCAGGAATCTGGCCATCACGGGAAGGAGGAAGCTTCCGGGCAAGGACGTCTATGTCGAGGTGAAGCCGGAGGTGGTGGAACTCAAGAGGGTTCTATCCGAGCTGGGGATCACGAGGGAGCAGCTGGTGGATGTGGGGATCCTGGTGGGCACGGATTTCAACGAAGGGGTGAAGGGGATAGGACCCAAGAGGGCGCTGGAACTCGTGAAGAAGCACGGTTCTTTGGAGGGGATGGAGGAGGTGAGGGTGGAAGACTTCGAGGAGATCAGGAAGATTTTTCTCGAGCCAGAAGTTTCGGATACTTACAGGATAGAGTGGGGTCAACCCGACGTGGAGGGGATAAAGGAGTTCCTCTGCGAGGAGCACGATTTCTCCGAGGACAGGGTACAGTCGGGCATTCAAAAGCTCCTGAGGGGGAGGGAGGGAAGGCAGAGCTCCCTGGAGAAGTGGTTTTAGTCTTTTCCTTGATTTCGAGGCCATCCCTTTTACCTCTTCAAGAGAAGAGAGAGGGTGGTCCGCCCCTCCTTCAAGGAAGGCCTCTGTAACCGGTGCGGCCTCTGCCTGATCGAATGCCCCATCCTCGGTTTCCCTCCAGAAAGGGCGAAGGAGGAGATCGGAAGGCTGATGGAGGGGAAGGAGACGGAGGTCCTTTCGAGGTGCAACAGCTGCATGACCTGCGACCTCCTCTGTCCCAAGGACTGCAATCCCTACCATCTGATCCTGAGGAGACGGGAGGAGAGGTATGAAAGGGAGGGGCTTCCCCTGAGGATCAGGACCGTTCTCCCCCTGGAACCCGTGAACTTCCTTTCCATCGCCAGGGAAAGCATGCCGGAGGATGAAAGGAAAATGCTCGAGTCCTGGTCCGAAGCCCTCAGGGCTGGGGTGGAGGGGAAGGAGGTCCTGTACGCAGGATGCAATGCCCAAATCTCCCCCTACCTCCTCCGCACGCGCCTCCTGGAGGGTTTGACCGTGGTGGGGGAGCAGGAACTTTGCTGCGGGGAGATTTACTACAGGATGGGGTTGCTGGGGAGGATGGAGGGAATAGCGGAAGGGGTGGGAAAGAGGCTCAATTCCCTCCTTCCCAAAAAGCTCATCACCTTCTGCCC
>Ga0105162_1002308_pt1 | contig 10091 bp, 10 predicted proteins | sample JNZ201metaG_FD_81532 | JGI IMG/M metagenome (GOLD analysis project Ga0105162, IMG submission 81532) | Hot spring microbial communities from Jinze hot spring, China to study Microbial Dark Matter (Phase II) - JNZ 20120812A | ecosystem: Environmental > Aquatic > Thermal springs > Hot (42-90C) >...
AGGGAAGTGTGAGGGGATGACTATCGGGGATTTAGTTAACTCGTCCTCGTGGGAAACCACTTCGGATTTGATGGTCAAATAGGCGGTTATCTGGACGGTAGGGGTCGGTTCCACCATTTCAACCCAGATACCTGTCCTCCCTTTCCACTCGTTCAAAATCTTCTCCCCTTGTCGGTAAATCAAATCCTTGAAGGTATGAAAGTCCTCGTAGGTGAGTTTCATTCCTTTCGGGGGTTTTATCTCGCATGCCCTTCCGACGAAGGAACTTCCGGGAGTTATCTCTATCTGGTAATTTCTCCATATGGACGGAAGGATTTTACTCAACCGCAAACAAACTTCCCCCGAAAAGAAATGGTGAAAGTCCAAGAAGTGTTGAGGGGACGAAAACGATATCCTGATGGTAGGGTTGTATGTCCAAAAGATGGGGATGGTAATGTCCGCCCGAGTGTGGATTTCACTGACGGTGAAGGCGATCCTGTTTCCTTTCACGTCAAGGTAGATGACGACGGAACGGTCTAATCCCGCCCCCACGACCTCACACCAACGATACACCCTGTCGGAATACTCCACCCTCAAATCAAAATCTACCTGTTGGATGGGAAGACGCACCATCACGATTACCTACGACCTCCCCTTTTCGGTTTGAAGGTAAGGGGGTTCTCCCCCTTCGTAGATTTTAGTCCGCCCCGCCGGGTCGGTAACCTTGACTTCAATCTCATCCAATAACCCTACCCTCACCCTCTTCACCAAGTAGAAGTAAAGGAGATGGTTGTCTTCCCCCCTCAAGGTCAGGTAACTCACAACGAAATTAACCCAGTCCATCTTCGTCCACCCCCACCTTCTATCACTCCACCTCACCTCCTCAAGGGGACACTCATATTCTTCTATCATCTCCACGTAAATCGGACCACAGTAAACTTCAACGGTAAGTAGAGGGAGGGTTATCTTCCTTTCGTCGTCTCTAACTTCACCGAAATGTTCCACCAACCTCGGGACAAGGGAGATTATCCTCTCTTCTTCTTCCCCCTTCCACTCCTCGAGAAGGTCACCGATGTAAGTCACATCGGGAAATATAGGAGGTTCCGTCAGGTCATAGGGGGTGTAGACCATGTCCCAACACATTTCGTTGCCGTCGGCGGAAACGTAAAAATCGGAAACGGATTCGTCAAAAAACCACCCGACCTTCCTCATGTAAGGTTGAAGGTATTTGGTGACAAGGGTGTAAAGATGGTCATCAAGGGGTATAACCTTGAACAGGGGGAACTCCGACTTGAGGTAGATGGTGGTGGTGTAAGCGACGACAGACCCCAACGAAATGGAGATAAGTCTTTTTGAAAAATCGATGTCCACTTGGGTCGGGATGAAATTCTCCATCCACCGACCTTTCCTTTTTACCGTCAAAGAAACCCACTCGTCCCCTTCCACTTTCCACTCTTCACCGTTTATGTTAACGGTTCTTACGATTTTTTCCGTCACGGTAGGGGAAATTTCACCCCCCGACAGACATCACCGAAAAAAGTTCAAGGGGACGCCACAACGTCCACGAGGATATTACCCTTCCTTTTCGTAAGCCAATCGAGGAGAAATTCGTCCATGTCGTCAACATAGTCGGAAAACTCCATATCCTCCTTCGTCTTCTCTATGGCGAACTCCAACCATTCGTTGTCAGTCCAATTGGACATTTCATCCCTCCATTCCATTTCATCGGGGATTACTCCCTTCCTGTAATAAGGGAAGATTTCACCCGACAAGGACAGGTTCGCCGTGTATTCGGTATCGAGGGCGAAGATGGCGGCGACAATATTCCCCCACATGGACATGACCTTTAAAATTTCGTCCGATGTGGGGACGGTAACCTCTCCCTCAAAGGAGTGGGGGATGTAAGAAAGGGCGAGTTGGGTCGGCATGGTGGGAATTAAATCCCTGTGGGTGAAGTTAGTGTCATATTCCCTCCATCCCCGTTCCATCATGAAAGGTTCCAATTCCCCGAGGAGGTAGGAATGCATCTCCACGAACAACCGTGAGGACGGGTAAGGTAAGTCGTAGACAAGGGAGATTCTCAACCGGGGGACATTGAACGACAACAAAATCTCCTTCTCCTTGAAGTCAATCAAGGTGTGAAGACGACTACTCGTTAACGTTACACCCTCAGCGAGGGGCGACGAGAAATTAGAACCCTTCAAGTTCACTCTTACTTTCATTTTTACTTCCCTCCTTATAGGGTTATTGAAGTTCCACCCCGGAATTATAACTCAATATTTCACCACCGTAAAGTTTTCTCTCCCTTCAGTCTGTTCAATTTCCCTTGAAGGTCTTCGGGGATTTCCACATGTATGTAATCCTCCAAGGAGGAGAAAACGAAGGAAGGAATTCCCTTTTCCATCAAAATTTCCATGAGTTTAGTGGCGGTTATAAGGTAGAAGGAAAGAAACTTTTCACTGGTGTAGGTATTTACTTTGTCTGCGTCCAATTCGTCCCGGAAGGCGTAAATTTCCATACTTCCCACGATGTCGAAGAACGACGATCGGAAAATGGGTTGGAGGTAGGACGCCTTCAAGGTCACGGAAACGGTCGCCCCCTCCGTCTCACCTTCCCCTATTGAAGTGACAACGAATTCATTAGAGATTTCTTTCAACAACCTCGTGAAGACCTCGTTCAATTCTCGAGTAAATTCATCGTAAAACTCGGGAAAGGCGGTGATACACAACGGTTCTACCTGAAGACCTATATCACGACTGGTGAACCTTCCCACTCCCTTAGTCACGGACACGGAGACTTTTCCCCCTTCCACTTCAAAACTCCAACTCGTAGTGTAAAGTAGTTCCTCGAGGAGAAGGTGAAGTCCTTTTTCCGTCGTCGGGGTCGTGGATTTCACCTTTCTTTGGACGTAAATTGAAGGTTTCACCGTTATTGAAAGGTAAGGGTCAGGGGGGAGAGGAATACCCACGTCCCAGTGAAAGATGACAACTGACCCTCCATCCCTCACCCCCTCCGTTATTCGGTGTAACTTCAATACTAATTTAAATCTGTCGGTCAACTCCTTACGGACAGAAGGGTCTGTCCTCACAACCAAACGAAGGGGAATAACCCCTCCGTCCTCTCTCTTCAAAAAAACGGTCGGTGAACCTTCAGATTTCGCCATATCAAGTCCCCCCTTCTCTGAGTTTCTGTAACATCTCTTCGATGACCTCAGGAATCTCCACCTTTATCCGTTCCGCCAACCTCGGAATTTCTTGAGGGGGATAGTCCATTTTTTCCAAACCCTCTATTATCTTCCCGTCCACTACAGCGTAAGTGGCAAGAAATTGGGGGGAAGTATAGTCTCCCCATCCCTTTTCCTTCAATCTTTCGGTGTGGACGGGTAACTCAAAAGTTCTAATGATTCCCCACCAACCCCGACTGTATATCTGTATAGTCACGTTAATGTTCACTTTGTCCGGAAGGGGTTTGTCCCAGTCCGAGGGAGACAAAACTTTACCTGAGACCGACCTCACAAAATCATTGTGAAAGTATGTCTCCACCAATTTGGCGAGTTTCAAGTAAAATTCGGGGAAAAACGTTGCGTATCGGGGTCTAACATTAACCCCCAACCATATCGTCGTGAAAACACTTCCCTTATTAATTAATTCTATCCCTACCTCCATGTCGTCTACAGTGATGTCCCGATTGAACCCAACAAGGAGGGTGTGGATGTATGAGTGTAGGAAATCCGTTCCCCCCGAGGGACGGTAAGAGATGAAAACGGAGGGGGTTGAGTTGACCCTAACCGCCGGGTAGGGGGGAGGTAAAACTTTGACCTCCCATAGAAACACAGTGACATCCCCCTTCGGGATCACTTCATCCAAAGTGAACAACACCGTCAGGTTCTCTTCACATACCTTCCAAACTTCATCCGATATCTTCAAACTGAAGTAAATAGGGATTTCCTTCCCGTCCGACCCTTGTAACCTGACAAGTTCAACTTTCTCGGACACCGTTTATCCCCCCAGTTTCTCCTTCTCCCTTTCAATTATCCTTCTCACTTTTTCCTTCTCCTCGTCGGGCACCTTCACCTTGACGTAGTTAAGTAACTCCGACATAAAGGTTTGGAAAAACCACCAAGGACATCGGCTTTCCACCTTCGTCAGGAACTCGTTGTCCATCAAAAGCATCATCCCGACGAAAGAGGGAGACGTGAATTTCTCCATTCCCATGTTCACCAGTGAACTCAGGGAAACTGGAACTTTAAGGAAATGATGAATGTAAATAGGGGAAACGTCCACGAACACATCAACGAACACTGCGTAACTTTGTTCCGGGTTGTAGTAGATGCGCAAGTTCCTTCCGTCGAATTCCTTGAGTTTTTCGGTGAGAACCAAGTTCAAGGTCTTGATTAATTCATCGTAAAATTCGGGTAGGAGAACCGCCTGTGGGGGTTCTACATACATCTCAAACTCCATCGTTCCCTCTTTCACATACTTGGAGACCACACCGTTGAATCTAACAGGAGTTCCCCCCATGTTGACCTCAAGCCACTCGCTAAAAAGGATATCTTCAATTGGGTATTTCAACGATTTTCCGTCCACGACAATGTAAGGTGGAGAAATTCTGACCGTCAATTCCACCTTCGGCGGTAAGTCCGCCAAGATTTCCCAATGAAAAACCAGTATATTTTCCCCCGTCGAATTCTCCTCCTTTACATCCAAAAGGTAAAAGTTGACTAAGGGGATGGATTCAATGACGTTTTTGATAGGTCGAGCCTGTTTCACAGTGAGGTAAACTGGAAATTCCCGACCGTCCACCGAGAAGAGCGTGGCGACGGGAGTTACCCCCATTTGACGTCTTCCCTTCACCTCTTTCTTTTCCCCCTTTCCTCCATAAGGGATTGAAGGAATTTTTTCGCCTTCCAACCGAGAATCACATCGCACGGAACTTCGGTGATAACAAGGGACGTCGGAAACCTCTCGTAAAATTCACTTCCCAAATCGGTCATCAAGGCGGCGTAATGAAGAAGGAAACGTGGTTCCAAAATGTTGGGTAGGTTGTCCTTTGTGGTAGAGAGCGAAAACATCAAAAGGAAAGAGTAATCGTCTGGGTAAGTGAAAGTGTAACGACCCTTCGCCCTGATGGTTACCGAAATCTCTATTCCGAAGGGGGAAGCCCTTGTTACTTGACGAAACTCATCGGGTATGAGAACGGCTTCGGAAAGGGGAGTTCCTTCGAGATATTCCAAGAAGGAATTCAGAATTCTTATGATGTAATTGACGGCGAAATCAGGGAACGATTCCAAGAAGGCGAGTTTGTGCGGGAAGAAGTGGAGGGACATTTCCCCCCAGTCGTTGGTCCATGTGGGGGAACCATACAAAAATCTCCCTTCCACGTCCTCTACGGAGAATTCGTGGGTTATGGCTAAGGTGTGTTCGACGAATTCACCCATCCTTTTGAGAATGGAGGTGAGTTTCCTTTCACCTTCCAACAAAATTTGGGCACTACTTAAATCTACCAAAGCGACTTCCACGATAATTCGGTTGGACGGTAGGTGAAGGTTGTAACAACTTACCGTCACATTTAGGACATTGGGGTTGTTGGGGTCGGGTATTATGTTTTCTATCACCATAATAAGGGGAGTGGCTTTCCTGATACTCTCGAAGTAATCGTGGAGTGTGGAATCCACTTTGACGTTAAGGGTGATGGGAAGGGTGTCCTTACCGCCGGTGGACTTCACTTTGACCGTCCTTTTCCAAGTGGAAGCGGGTGTCCTCTTTCCCTCCATCGTAACATCACCTCCCGAAAGGGAATTTAACCTGTCCGACCGAAACCGATTATAAATCGGAATTCAGAGTTTGTAAATGGGGCTGGACTTCCTCGGGGATTATTGTGACGAACTTACACCTTTCCAAAACGAACGATATCGGGAAAAACTTTAGTAATTTACCCGTCGCCTCGGGGTTTGTGATGACCATAAACTTCATCGTCTCACCAGACATTACCCTCTCCCAATCCTTCTTGTAAACAGGGAAACTGAACTCGTAACAAGGGACTTCCACGGTGGTGTCCTCTAAGAAACTGTTAATTCCCCGTGTCAAAGTGAAGTTGAGTTTCGTTGTCACTTCTGGAAATTCGTCAAAGGGGACTACAGCCCAATTCCCCCTCACGTCCCTTACGACTTTGAGGACATCCACCGTCGTCGCCAAAAGGAGATTGGTGGCTTCGTCCACCAACCTCACTATCTCCTTGAACACCTCCTCAAGTATAGACGGAAGGTAAACGAACGATAAAGGGTAAACCGAAACGGAATATTCGTAATGTCCCTTAACCTGACGGTAGGACGAAAACTCCAACGTGATTTTCATACCTTCAACGTCGAATTCGTGGGGTTTTTCGGTGAGAAACCGTGAATAAACTGACGAAAGGTCGTCGGGGGCGAAAAGAAGACTGTAATTTTCCTCGGTCACCTTTAAGGTCATACTACCACCCAAAACTAAGGGGACGAAAACCCTCACGGACACAATGAGAACATCATCGTCATCCCCTGAAGGTGTGACATTTGTGACCCTGACGGGAATTTCCACTTTCTTCTTGGAGAAAGTTTGAAGGAAAGGGGGAAGAAGTGGGTCAACCCCGACCTCGACGGTCAGTGTAACTTTCCTACCGCTCTCCATCACCTTTTCGTAAGTTTTACTCCAACGGAAATCTACACGGTTCAATTTTAAGGTCACCTTCCCTTCGGCGGGGGATTGAGTTTAACTTCAACCCACTCCATCCTCCCCGCCAGTTTACTCAACACCGAAAGGAACTCCTCGTGACCACCATGTAAGGTCAACAACGACACCACAAAATCCCACCACCTTCCCTTATCCCACTTCAACATTTCATCGTTCCACCGAGCGGGAAGAGAATCTACCGTGTAAGGACGAACATTTTCCCAAACATCCACCCTAAACCTTATCGTCCCCTTAACGTAAGGGGGAGGTTCGTCAAGAAAAGGTTTGATGTGTGGGTTATTCATTTCGGATTCCAACCGCTCCCTCACTCTCCATTCCCAATCGGTTAGGATACGGTGAAGTTCCTTGAGGGTCGGAACGGTAGCGGTGAAAGTCTCCAACGACGGAACGAAAACGGTCTTCATACTTACTCCACCTACACTTCCACTTGAAGTCACTGACAAATCCCATTGGTAACCTCTTTCTACTTCCCACCCATATTCATCCATTAAATCCCGAAGGTCGCCAACAAGGGTGTATAAGTCCCGTGGTATGTGGGAAAGTTGGTCAAAGGGAGGGTAAATTTCAATGACGACCTCGACGGTGGCTACGTAAGTGTCAAAGTTCAATTCGATTTTGACTTCGTTGGTGTTGGGGAAGGTAATGGTCAAAATCCCTTTGGGATTTACGGTTTTCCCGCCCGACATCCCTTTCGGAAGGTTATACTCGTCCACCCAAGAGAGAACGAGGGGAACTTCTATCTCACCTTCCATTTCGTCCAACTCCTCTCCCTGTTTCTTGAAAAATAACATCATGTCAATCTACCTCCCCTTCCGATGGTTAGTTTCACTTCAACTTCTTGTCCTCCGTGGATGTGTTCCTCCAAGAGAGAGTGGAGTGCCCTCAAAAATTGAGTTTTGGCGTCGGAATCAGTCTTATTGAGTAAGGGGAGAAGTTCCACAAGGGTAATCCATCGGGTCACAATTTCTCCCCCTTTCCCACTCCAATTGTCGGGGTTGTTAACTACGTGTGATAGGTCAACATCGGTGAAGATGGGGAATTTGAACTTTATTGGGTAAGGTGACTTTTCACGTTCTACGACCAAATTGAAGTCGATTTTGATGGTTACATGTGGGTAAGGGGGTTCGTCGGGCGTGGGGGCGACCCCCGTCCCCGTATACCTCATCGGTCTGTAAGTGAACTTTCGCCTCAAATCCTCCACTACGCTTTCAACAACTTCAACGATATAGTCCCTTATGTATCGGTCGGAATGAAACTCAAGGTAAGACCACAGGGAGTTTTGTTTCGTGACGGAGAAGTAAGGGGAAATTGCGTCCGTTACTATTTCCCGTGTCGGGTCTTCGTAATCCCCAATGATGTCTTCCCTATGGAATTTCTGTGTTATCGTGAAGTTACCTCTCATCCTTCCGACGAGAACTGAACTCCACGAAATTTCCCATATCACACCCTTCTCGTCCCTCGACGGTATCAATTGGATGTGAATTTGAGGTGGTGGAAACCATCCCCTTTTCCTATTGACCGTTGCCGTGACGATGAACCTGAATTTTCCAAGGTCTAAAATTCTCTCTTCGGTGAAGGGATACTCCATCGGTTTCATGTTTGATTTTCCCTCCGTCAGAATTTTAGGTGTAGGTTGTCCTTGTCAGCCGACGACGAAGATGATTGAGGTAGTTCGGGTAGGGTAAAGGAAAACTTTGCCCTTTCCAACACGGCGGACGGCGGGTATTCCCCCTTTATCCGTTCCAAAAAATCAGTGAAATGAACTATGTAATACTGAAGAAACCGAGGGGTCACAATCTCCCCCAACATCCCCCTTTCAACTTTCAATTCGTATTCACCGACCTCCCGTTCGGGTTTCACTTGTTCCCTTTCGTGTTTCTCGGACAGTTTTGAGGTGTCCGCCCCCAACCTGAACGATAGGACAAGGTGTTTGTTTTCCCGTGAGGGGAAAATGTCCGTCGGGTGGTCAGAAATAACCAACTCGTCGAATTTATCCGCCAACAACAACCCACACTCAGTTAACCTTTCCTTCACGTATCCCACCAAATTGGCGGAAGTTTCAGGTAAAGTGAAGGCTGACAACGGTGTGACGGAAAGGTAAAACCTTCTCTTCTCTTTTCCCAGTCCCAAAGTCACTAAAGTGGAAAAGGAGATGGAGAACGTCACGTCTATCCCCTCAACTTCAACTGTTTTTTCACCTGAAAACAACTCCCTTCTTAAGGTGTTGGTCAGTCTCGTAGTGTCCAGAGTGAACCCTTCGGCTTTCACTTCTTCCAAGTCAAGGTAAACACTCAGGGGGATGAGGAGGTCTGAAATGACGGGGGTGAACACTTTGATTTTGGCGTTCCAGAAATTGGGGTTTTCGTCGGAGGGATTGATTTTCGTTTGGACGGTGAAGTTTATCTGGTGGAACGGTGGTTTCTTATATATCACATGTATTTGAGGTTCGACGGACAACTGGACGGTCACGGTGTTCCCTTTTTTGTCTTTGAAGGTTTCGTTCCAAAATTCCCCGAGGATACTCATAGTGTCACATCACCTCTTGGTCACATATTACTCCCTTCGGGAAGAGTAGGTGAAGGTTTTTCCGTCGGAAGTTCTTTTGTAGGGGGTTCTGGGGTAAGGGGGATATCCTGACCCGCCGTCGGGTCTGTAAGGAAATGTTCTCTCACTCTTCGTATAAGTGTTCGGGCTTTTGGGTCTTTATCCAAAACTCCCCTGACGGTGTAAGTGTTGTTGATGAATTCCGTCCATTGTCTTTGTGTCCAACGTCGTGCCATCACAGGTGACGGCGGGGTGAAGATGTCTGAAACGACCACTTCCCTTTCGTCCGACGGGAAAACTTCAAAATCCAACTCCACCTTGAACAGGTCGGAAGGTCTCACTTTCCCTTCCATGAAGGAGTTCATCAACATAAAAATTTCATAGTAAATTACCCAGAGTTGGGTAGGTGGAATGGTAATGTCACGGAAGTTGAGAAGGTAGGAGACCCATTCGGTGAGGACAGTTTCCCCGATGGTTTTTAACTTCTCGGTGATTTCCTCTCTTGTTGGGATTTTAACAGTTTCCCTTTCCCAGTCGGGAAGGAAAACTTCCTTGATAGACAGGCAGTCATTTCCTTCGGGTTCAATTACGGGGGTGGGATTAGCGGATTTCCAACCGAAGGGGGTCATCAGGTTGTTATCAACCTCTCGGTAAACGATGGATATTAACTGGTAAGGTCCAATAGGAACTTGGGTGTCCTTGTTGAACTTGAGGGTCAAAGTTACTTGGAAGATGAGTTTACTTTCGGTGGTGATTTCCACTTTGAATTTTGAGTTATCCACGGGGGTGACGGTCATTGATGTTTCGGGGAGGACGGTGACCCCTTCGGCGAAGGGGGAAGAC
>Ga0105162_1002311_pt1 | contig 10080 bp, 11 predicted proteins | sample JNZ201metaG_FD_81532 | JGI IMG/M metagenome (GOLD analysis project Ga0105162, IMG submission 81532) | Hot spring microbial communities from Jinze hot spring, China to study Microbial Dark Matter (Phase II) - JNZ 20120812A | ecosystem: Environmental > Aquatic > Thermal springs > Hot (42-90C) >...
ATACCGGAACTACACTACTACAAAACACCAGAAGAAGGAGTGCAGGTCTTCATACAAGGAGGAGCTGACGCTATAGCTATTTGGGAACCCTACGCAAGCGAACTTGAAGGTAGGGGCTATAAGAGAGTGAGACTTATAGAGCACATTGGTGACTACTACTGCTGCACACTAGCAAAACACGAAAACTTGAGTAACGAAGTAAGCAAGCACGTAGAGAAATCCTGGGAAAAAGCTCTCATCGAAGCGAGAGCGGGCAACATATCTAGAGACTCGCTACTGATAATAGGAATAGAGAAAGCTATAGTCGAGAAAGCTATTGGAGAGTACAAGTATACGGAAGAGCTAGAGTGGGACTACATCAAAAAAACACTAAGTTATACTGCCGGGTTCCTCCTTAATCAGGCAACAGTAAGAGAGCTGTTAGAAGACTGACGGATCTTCGCCTTTGGGGATTCTATCACCAGTTGTTCCTACATCGCCTCTGCTTAATAGAAGAGATATGGCTAATACAGCAATTGGAGCGTATTTAGCTAGTTTTAACAGTTTTACGTATCCACCTACCTTCATAGGTATCTCCAGTCTTGTCTACATATACAGGATATCAATTGTTATTACAAAATCAAATTAAGTATTTAAATTCTCTTTTCAACCCCCTAATTACCAGTAGTTTTATATGCTAGTAATAGAGTCCCCACATTAGTTGAAATAAAGTAGGAGAGTAGGTTTGACTAGTCTTCTTTGAGGTACTTAAGTGATTTTCTCACGCTTTTCTCAAGCCAGTCCCTTGCTATCGGGGAATACTCCAGCTCTTTAATGTATGGAACAGTAAAGTTCACTAATGTTTCAAGGTCTATTAAGTAGTAGTCTATTAGCTCAAGACCCTGGTCTAATATTATTTCCCTGATTTCCATGGTAGAATCTCTTATCATATCTATATTTCCTGGAAGCAATAGCTGTAAAGAGATTAGCCGAGCGTCCTTAGAGACAGATGTGGCAACGGTAATCGGGTACTTTAAGGCCGCATTCATTAATTTTAATACTTGTTTGCCTCCTCCAGAGACCACGATAATGAGTGACGTCCTAGAAATGCCCGCGATGCTTTTCATCTTTCTAACTCTAATCCCTCTTAGCACAGCTTCAACATGTTCTACATGTTTTTCTAGAATATCTTTTTTCACACCAAGCTTAACATCTAGACTTGCGGTTGTTAGTGGATCAAGCTCTATCGAGCGTATTATAGCTAAATCCTTGTTGTCTACCTTCGGCTTTATCTCCTGTCCATGTATTTCTATGTCTAGGTCTGAGAATTCCTCGTCTTTGCTTTTTCTCAGCTCCCTATTGAAGTGTTCTTCTATTTTTCTTTGACTGAAGAGCGATGTCGGACTGTCTACGATCTCTATTACGTAGCGGTCTATATCTACCCTACTAAATATTCTCTCGTAAAACGTATAGTGCTTTACCCCTACTTCCTCAAGCTTTCTCGGTCTAAGGTGCTCTGGGTAGAAGAATGTTAGAAAAGTCCCTGTTGGTATGGTGTTGGCACAGCTTCTTAAAAATGGTGTTGCTTGCGGAAGCTTCAAACAGTCAACGCTCTTCGTTAGATATATTGCGGCTATATTGAGTTTCATCATATGGAGGTAGTAGTCCAGACGAAGGCGTATAACGTCTTCATCGTGTAGTTTCGCTATGGTTCTTAATTTTTGAAGTGCGGACGTTCTCTTCCTAACACCTTTCTTTACTATCTCTTTTAAAACTCTATAGAAGCCTACCTTCTTTGTACTGTAGAGCGCACTATATATCTCAGCTACTGAAGCCAGTGTTTCCCTCAGATTAGCCTGACCCACAGGCTCAGACGCATTCACCATTTATTGGTGCACCCCTGCTTCGCTCGAGTACTTCAATAGTCCCCTAGATTCCTTAAAGACCTCACTTATTTCTAACTCTAAAACTTCTGTAGACTCAGTTAGCTTCACCATGTATGCGCAGGGTTCGCTCAAGAGTCTATACCTTAAGGTATCGATTACCGACACCGCACTACTCATGCCTACTATATTCCAGCAACAAGTCTTGATGGTTGCTCTATTCACAATCCTACCTATAGGTCTTCTCATATCGGAGCTAATTAAAACGGTGACTCTATTTAAAGAATAATAGTAACAATTCCGCAAGTGACGGTATTAACACTAAAACAAACGCATAGATTGCTGCGAGTACTTGAAGGAGGTACCTAAGAAGGACGTTTCTCGAGTACCTATTAATGAGAAGCATGAAGCCCCCGTATCCGTGAATAGCTATTAGTACAGCAGTTAGGTACCTCAAGAGTGGATGATTGTGTAAGTATGTAGAAACTCTATAGCTAAAACCGAGGGACCTCATAAACTCTGGTAAAATCGTGCCATACCCACTCAGTACGTAGATCATTAAGAGGACGGATAGCGGAATGGACGTGGTCTCTACTATCTTCAGCCAGAAGTAAGCATATCTTGCTCTCACGACATCCCACCTTAGGGTTACCGGGATTTAATAAAAACTAGTACTGCTCTACGACTTACTCCTCAACTTCTCGTATAGCTTAGTTAGCTCATCGAAGCTCGCTCTATGGGGTTCCTCAGGAACCCCAACTGGGAATAGGTATAGGGGTTTCTCGTTTTTTGCTACTGAAACTACTTTTGCGACTTCTTCGTCGTAGAAGGCACCTATAGCTACTGTCCCCAACCCTAAGGCTGTTGCCATTAGGTATACGTTCTGACCTACATGCCCTAACTCCATGTGTACGTACCTAACTCCTCTCTCACCATACCTACCGGTAGTTCTCTCGTAGATAGCGCATAGGATTATGGTTACTGGGGCATCCCTAACCCAGTCCTGCCTGAGGGAAGCCCTCCACAGGTCTACTCTGAGATCACCTTCTCTAACTAACTTAATTGAGTGCCTCAAGTAGTCGTACTTGTAGACTCCAGCCTTTAGGAACTCTCCATTACCTGTCGAGACACTTCTCTCACCTACTATTACGTATACCTCGAGGGGGTATGTTGCTCCCGCACTAGGAGCAGTCCTCCTATACCACCCGAAACCAGCGTCTTCAACTACTCCCTGAGTAGACCAGAGAAGCATCGATAGCTGCATAATGTTTATAGGCTCCTTTCTCCACTCCCTTATGCTCTTCCTCAAGAGCATTGCTTCTTCAACAACTAGCTTAGTAACCTTAGTAGGTAACGGTAGCAGTACCTCATCTCCCACTACTACAACACCGGTAGTACCTGCTTCGTAACTAAATAAGGGCATTAGAACGTAGGCAACTAAGCCAATAGTGAGAACTACTACTATAGCAAACACAGAAACCCTCATACACTACCCGCACTAACTACTTTCTGAGGTAATTAGCTTAACCCGAAAACCCCTACACACCATGAAGGTATCAGATAAAACAAGTAATTACTCTCTACCTTAGATTACCTAAGTTAGCCCAGGAGTATACTTAGCTTAGCTAATCTCTTTCCCACACTGAGCGACTCTCTTAGTTACGTGCCTTCCTAACCTACCTCGGGGGCCACACTCTATCAAAGTATATGTTTTTGCTTGTAGCACTCAGAGGTATTCCTAAGACGAGGTCTGCGTCCATGAGGTTGAGCTTTTTAGCTGCTACACCTATAGTGAACATCACTCTGTTGTCTACGTTTAGTATCGATGCTGTCTTTACTGCGGAGCCTACCGCTATCCCGAGGTTGACTAAACTCATTGCGAGGTTTAAGTCTACTCCTAGTTCTTTTGGTTGCTTTATCTTAAAGTCAGCTATCCTACATCCTATTAATACTACTGCTACAGACCTCCTCACATTAGAAGCATCTCTAGCGAAAAAGTCGCCGTACTCTGGAGCCATCTCCTCCATAGCAGTAGCGAGTTTCTCGAGCTCTTCACTCTTGTCTAGAATTTTGACACCGACGTTGTCGACTCCCCTCCCCTTAGGGGCAGTTACAGCACTCAAAGCCATTAGCTTAGCTACTAGATTTATAGAGTCTGCCACTGCTTCAACTCTATCTATCACTAAGCATCACCAAAGCGTATGATACGGCTAAGTTAAATTGCTTACTGATTATAACTAGAGCCCGCTAGTAGGTGTGGAGTGGGGGCATGGTGAGAGTAGTTGTTACAGGTGGAGCAGGGTTTATCGGGAGCCACTTAGTCGAGAAGCTGGTTAGAAGAGGTTTCGAGGTAGTAGTTTTAGATAACTTAAGTAGTGGGTCTCTGGAGAACCTGAGTAGTGTTAGAAGTAGAGTGGAGATGATGATCGGGGACGTCAAGGACTTAGAGACGTGTCTAAAGATGTTTAAGGATGCTGAAGTAGTATACCATTTTGCGGCAAACCCTGAGGTTAGAGTGAGCACTACAGAGCCTAGAGTCCACTTCGAGGAAAACGTGCGTGCGACTTTTACTGTTGCTGAAGCTATACGCATACTAGAGTCAGTGAAGACTGTTGTATTCGCAAGCTCTTCTACAGTCTACGGTGACGCACAGGTAATACCCACACCAGAAGAGCACCCCCTGAGACCTATTAGCGTCTACGGGGCGTCGAAGGCTGCTGCTGAACTCCTTCTCTATAGCTACTCGCAACTCTACGGTCTGAGAGTAGTAGTGCTTAGGTACGCAAACATCGTAGGACCTAGGACTAGGCATGGTGTCATATACGATTTCATAGTGAAGCTGTCTAAAAACAGAAACCAGCTGGAGGTTTTAGGTGATGGTAGACAGAAGAAAAGCTACCTCTACGTTGATGACGCTATTGAGGCGACCTTACTAGCTGTAGAAAGCTCAGTGCGTAGTTTCAGTGTTTACAACGTCGGGAACGAGGACTGGGTTGAAGTAAGCGATATAGCTAAGATAGTTAGTGGAGTTCTAGGACTTAAGCCAGAGCTAGTGTTCACGAGTGGAACTCCGGATGGGAGGGGTTGGCCGGGCGACGTCAAGTTCATGCTGCTGTCTATAGAGAGGATCAAGTCCCTAGGCTGGAAGCCGAAGTACACTAGTGCTGAAGCAGTTAGACTAACTGCCTATGCCCTATCGAGAGAGCTAGGGCTGCTTCAGACATGACACCACACGCTCTTCTAGTCGAATGAGCGGTTTGACCTAGCTGGAGATTAGAGAATGTACTCACCTAAGATGAGGCTACTCTGGCAGTATCCTCACAGTGATCCCGCATTCCTTGAGTGTTCTGTGGACTTCTGAAGCTACTGTAACTAGGGAGTTGTGGTCTAAGCTCTCTATCACTACCCTCACTGCACCTACCTGCATAAGCTCGTGAGTAGGGTAGTAGGGTTTAATTACCTGAGGTGCTACCTTGATTACGCACTCCTTGTATGAGCATAGAAACGAAGCATGAGTACCGACACAAGTACCTCTAGAGAATAGGTACTCACCCAGCTTCGTTAAACAGGTTAGCTCCTCGGGAACACCTTTGAGTAGTATATCGTAAACTACTCGGAACACGTAGAGCACCAGATCTACTAGAGCTAGAGCAGTTATGTAGTGCGCCATGATCAGCTCGATGAAGCTCTCTCAGGTCTCTACCTAGAGATCTAAGCTTGCCCGCTTTGGAGTCTCACTAAGTTCGATGGAGTATTTATAGCTATCATAGCAGCTCCGATCACTACTGCGTCATCACCTAAAGGTGTTAAGAGTACTCTGGGAGCTCTGTTTATTGTGTACCTCCCGATTCTTCTCTCGATGAGCCTGAAGAACTCTGGGTTTCTCAAAGCTATCGAACCACCGATAGTAACTACCTCCGGGTCGTATACGTTTATTGCGGACCCCACACCAGCAGCATCTACTTCAGCAAGAAAGTTAACTAAGTAGTCAGCAAAGGCATCACCCGAAGCCCAGTAAGCGAACAGCAGCTCCGGTGACAGCTGCTCCCTCATAGCCCTCCAGTACGCTTCAGTCTTCGGACCTCCCCACTCCGTCGAGAGTAGGCTTGCTGTTCTCGGGATGTTGGCTCCAGAGGCTATGCCCTCCCAGTGTCCAACTCCACCACACCCGCACTTAAACTTACCACTGTAGTCAAGTACGATATGCCCGACTTCATGAGCGTTGCCGTCCTTGCCTAGGAGTAAGTGGTCGTCTACTACCGCACCACCACCTATCCCGGTACTTATGGTTAAGTACACGACGTTACTGCTACCTCTACCAGCACCAACTAGGTACTCTCCCCATGCAGCAGCGATGCAGTCGTTGACTACGTAGGTCTTCACGCCGAGAGCTTTCTCTATAGGAACCTTTAATTTGAAGGACTCTTGCCCGATATTCGGTGTTCTCACAACATCACCTTGCCGGATATCTATAGGTCCTATCGTACCTATCCCCACCGCAACGATTTCTCCCCCAATCCTCGAGGAGATCTCTCTAACCTTGTATACTATGGCTTCAGCAATCGAGCTACCACCAACCCCTCTTGGTGTAGTAAAGGTATCTGCGTAAATCAGGCTACCATCAAGAGTAAAAAACCCAACTTTAGTTTTAGTAGCACCTACATCAACTCCTACAACGTGTCTCACTAGTCCACCTCCATAGGGATGCGGGATTCTAGTGCTTATCTAGCTTAAATGGATGCACGATGCTACCTAAAGAAGCCCTAGTTTCTTCTAATCTCCTCTTCTGCTCCAACAATATGTCGAAGAGCCTGCGCGGTGTGTCAGGTATGTTAGAGTATATACTCCATATCCTCTCTACCTTCTCGATCAACTGGTCCACCCTCAAACTGAACTCCTTTACGTATCTTTCCTCACTATACTCTTTTCCTAAGTACACATCAAACAGCTTTACTAGGTCTTGGTAGACTGGGATGAAGCCGGCTGGAGTCCTAATGGCGTCGGACTCACCGTGAACTCTGAGCTCCATCCACTTCAGCCAGACTCTCTTATCTACTTTATCCGCTATGTACCTGCCTGCCTCATCCTTAAGGAAGTAGTTGACGCTAAACACTCTAGGTTTTATAGTGAGGTTCTCACCGAACTTAAAGTGAAGCTCGACGAACTTCCCGGGAGATATCGATAGAAAGTCTAGTATTGCGAAGGGGTTGAACTCCATCTCTCCTACTCTCTCTAGTATAGCCGCAGTCTTCTCAGACTCTAGGGACGCCCCTACTGTGACTATACCGTGGTCCCAGTCGAATGCCTCTAAAACTGGAGGTAGAGTTCGAGGATCGCGGCCACCGAATATCATCCCATGTATAGGTACTCCCGCTGGGTCATCTATCTTCGGGTCTAGGTTCCTGAGGTATCTTATGGATGTAGTGAATCTGGCGTTAGGGTGGGACGGAGGTAGTTCCTGACCTACTTCATCTCTTTTACCAGGCCACCACTTACCAGCATAGTTAATACCGAAACCTGGCTTACCGGTCTTACCCCTCCACCAAACCTCTCCACCGTTCATCAGCAAGACGTTAGAGAATATCACCTCGGTATCCGGTGATGTCAGTATCTCGTAGATCTCTGGGTCGTCATCACTGTTTACACCATCTATAATACCGAACATACCTACCTCTGGGTTAACTCCTCTAGCTACGCCGTCTATACTCTTAATAATCGCTAAGTCGTCTCCCACGACAGTATCAGCTGCGAATACAGTCGACGTTTTTCCGCATCCCGCCGGAAACGCTCCCGTGAAGTAAGTAACTCTACCTCCAGGCCCACGAACACCCGCAATAAACATGTGCTCACATAGCCAGCCCTCTCTATATCCCGTGTAGACGCAGAGCCTAAGCATTAGCTTCTTCAATCCTACTGTATTCCCGGCGTACTGGGTATTCACACTATACACGACGTTGTCTTCGATATCTATGAATATCCTCCTCTTATCTACGTTCTTACTCCACCCGTTACTGTCTCTCTCACCAGCGGAGTGAAAGAACTTTGCGTACCTTATGTTAGGTGCTTTCTCTACGAACTCGTCATAGCATGTTCTATACAGTATGTTCTCACTATGAACGACGTAAGCTGAGTCCGTCAGCTGTACAGCGTACATCGTGAAGTCCGAGCCCTTCGGCCCAAAACAGTAGAACGATATAAACATCTCCTTACCCTCCATAATACCTTGCGAGATATCGTAGATCTCTTTAGTACCTAAGTCTTTGTCGTAAGTGTTGATGAGCGGTATAGGAGCTCCTCCACGGACGAGTATCCTAGTATTCTTTCTATCTCTAGCTAGATCCTTAGGTCCATCAAAGTGTACTGTGTGCCTAGAGAACTTAGTTGGTAACTCCTCTCCCCTTTCTAGAGCGGCTCTCGTCGTGTACTCTAGGTCTTCAGCACTACCAGTAACGACATATATCGACGATGGTCTAGCTAGCTGGATCATCTCTGCTATCCACTTTAGTAGGGAGTGGTCGTTAATCGCTACTAGTTTCTCGTATGCTTTTACTGGCAGAACCTGCTGAAGAAACTTCAGAAAACCGTGGCTATGCTCAGATTCCTGGAACATACTTAAACTCCACGAAACTCTTACGCTAAGCCACAAAAATATTCAAGTAAACTTCAACACAATCTCCACCGCTATCTCGTGTTGATAGAGTGTTGAATGCCTCCACAACCCTACCTTATTAAACCTCCTAGCCTGCGGTTGCTGGGAACTCCCCGACCGCGAGTAGGCAAGTTGAGTGTTACTTTATAGCTCAGCAGGTGTTCTCTTGTATTGTAAGTTATCATTCTTTAGATGAGGCTTTATGTAATGTGTCGCAATGCTTTATAAAGTCTTTGTGTATTAGTAGTTTAGTGAGTAGCTGTGGCCTCTCAGGTAAGAATGGATAGCCCTATAAAAGTACTTAGAAGCGGTATTGCGAAAAACACCTTAGTTAAGGTTAAGAGTGGCTCGACTTATGTAGGGAGGCTCGTCATGGTGGATAGCACTATGAACGTCGTTCTTAGTGAGTGTAAGGAGGTCTCGTGGAGTAGTGGAGACCCCGAAGTAGTTGCTGACTACGGCACTGTGCTAATAAGAGGCAGCCAGATTATCTATGTAGCTGTAAACTACGAGTTCGAGAAGTAGCTTAAGCTAGGTTGAGTATAATAAAGAATTTAACTGCTAAACTTTACAAAAACATAGGTGATATCTATGGCCTATGAAGACTTGAGGATTTCCGTAAGTGTTCTAAGGATTACACCAACTCAAGAACTTCCCGTAGAACTCGTGGAGAGGAAGGGCCTGGGACACCCGGACTACATTGCTGATGCTGTAGCAGAGGCGTCGAGTGTTGCTCTATCTAAGTACTATACGGAGAGGTTCGGCTTGATACTGCACCACAACGTCGATAAGGTTCTCGTGGTTGGTGGGCAGTCTAGCCCTGTTTTCGGGGGTGGTGAGGTCTTACACCCTATCTACATAATAGTGGCTGGAAGAGCGACGGAGTTCGTTAGCGTCGGTGGGTCTTTAGAGAGGATACCTATTGGTACGATAGTAGTTGGTGCTGTTAAAGACTGGATTAAGCGTAACTTCAGGTTCTTAGACCCCGATAGACACGTAGTTGTAGACTACATGATTAGGAGTGGGAGTGTTGACTTAGTTAAGACTTTTGAAGCTGGTGCTAAGAGTGTTCCTCTCGCTAACGACACTAGCTTCGGTGTTGGTTTTGCTCCTCTTACTACGCTAGAGAAGCTCGTTCTCGAAGCTGAGAGAGAGCTTAACTCACCGAAAGTTAAGAGTGAGCTACCGGAAGTTGGTGAAGATATTAAGGTAATGGGGTTGAGAGTTGGTAATAAGATTAAGTTGACTGTAGCAGTAGCCCTCATATCGCACTTGATCCCGGACTCCGACCACTACATGTCCGTAAAGGAGGAGATAGGAAACCGTGTGCTAGACTTAGCTACTAAGATAGCTCCTAATGCTGAAGTAGAAGTCAATGTAAACACGGCCGATAACCCGAAGCTCGGTGTGTACTACCTTACTGTAACTGGTACTTCTGCTGAGCATGGAGATGATGGTGCGACGGGTAGAGGTAATAGAGCGTGTGGACTGATAACACCGATGAGGAGGATGAGTCTTGAGGCAACAGCCGGTAAAAACCCGGTTAGCCACGTTGGAAAGCTATACAAC
>Ga0105162_1002312_pt1 | contig 10080 bp, 8 predicted proteins | sample JNZ201metaG_FD_81532 | JGI IMG/M metagenome (GOLD analysis project Ga0105162, IMG submission 81532) | Hot spring microbial communities from Jinze hot spring, China to study Microbial Dark Matter (Phase II) - JNZ 20120812A | ecosystem: Environmental > Aquatic > Thermal springs > Hot (42-90C) >...
AATAGCAACAGTAATACTAGTAGCAGTAGCACTACTACTAGCAGTAGCACTCACAGGCTGGGTCATGGGTATATGGGGAACTATAGGAGCAACAGAAGCAGTACAAATAGTATCAGCAAGTCTAAATACGACTCATCTTAACCTAACTATAGTAAATAGAGGCAATGCAAACGCAACAGTAATCTCAATAATAGCAGAAAATGTTTCTACAACCTTAAATGCTACTAGCTGTTCGCCTCCGCTTGGCTCAGTAGTCCCAGCAGGTGGTAATATCACATTACATTGCACGCTATCTGGTGCTACTCCAGGACGTCTATACACAATTAAGCTAATAACTTACGGTGGGACTTATACCTACGACGTCAGAGCTAGAGGCTAGCGATGGAGAGTCAGGAGATTAGCTAGAATAAAACCAATCTAATTTTTCCCCAAGACCTACCCCTATTCAGTACATTAAGTTCGTTGAATTGTGTTGGGTTATAAGGTCTTCAACATATTAATTAAGTTGCTTACCTGCCTGTGGGGGTTGGGCTCTTTTCTATGATTTTATTAATGTAAAACACCTAGTGATGTGTTGGACTTATGCTGTAAGTACTCCATGATTTGACAACATCTATAGCTATTTATATTTGCTGTGCCATTGTTAAGCTGTTGTTAGTTAACATAGTACGTTTTGTGTGAAGACAGCACAGGAAGTATGATGGTATTTGGATGGTGGTGCCGTAGTTTATAGCCTTATGGTTCGAAGATCTACGTTTCCCTCGCTTTTTGTTGTGCTTATTACTTTAATGACGAGTTCGTAGATTTTATAGTCAGGTCTGTTACTAATTATTAGAACTTCAGACAATCTATGCTCAAACCATGGCATACCGACTGCTCTTATTTAGGGCGGATAGGTTCTAGGTGTAAAGTTATCTGCAACTGTATTGAGATGACTTGGATTTAATTGATGAGTTTGGTTGCGCATCTTTGCGATAGTGATGCAGACCTCATGAAGTGTGTTAAATATAGGTTTTAGGTTGTAGAGGTTTTATTGGTGGATGCGGTTTAGCTCTTAAATCATTATATGCGGGTGCTACATAGCTGGGTTTGAAAGACGTTTAACGACTTCCATTCAAACATCTCCCTATTTGAGTTCAGAACTTATTGAGGGCGCTATATAGGTTTAAGCACCTCTACCATTTCCCATCTTAGGTTTTGTAGGTTTTCCTGGGGCGGGTCATCACGGCTTCCCTGAACCCCCTCCCCACGGTCTGCCGTAGGTCTCGGAAACCCAGGGTCACCAAAGCACTTATTACTCATTAGTTTATAAACATTGCTAAACTTAATCACATCAAGAGCTCTAAGCATCCTAGAGAGACCTACAAAACCTAACACACTAAAAACAGTTGCGAACCCTCAACTACTATGTTGAAATGTTCTGAAATCTCTAGGCGGACGTGGGATGTAATATCTAATGGTCCTTCACACCATACCCTCCTAGAATGTTTAAAGACTTTAAAACCATTGAATGCTACGTTATTGCTGTCTTTAAAGCTTGATAAGATTTAAAGTCCAGAGTTAGTACCCGTAGTCGTGGTTTTCCTAAGGTATTCAATTAATACTTTTGGTAGCGGTCTGAAGGTACCTTCATCGTATTTAGGTAGTTTCCCCAACATATCCTTTATTAGTTTCTCACCGAGTTCTCTCAGACTCTTCACGCCGTAGGCCTGTCTAGCTATTCTAGCTAGAACTTCATTTACGTCATCACCCTTGCTTAAACTTTCAAGTAGTTCCCTCCTATGTTTAGCTCTAAGGTACTTCACAGCAAGTTTTTCAGGACTTCTAACGCCGGCTAGGTGGACTCCGAGGACTTTATCTATGAATATAGGTTTGTAGAGTCTTAGAGGGGCGATTAGCGTATCCATGTAGAGTCCGTTACCGTAGTTTAAGTATTTATAGGTGAGTTTTCCCGAATATGTAAATAGCCAATGCTCTATGTGGTATGGGTTGTCACCACATACATGGTGTAGATCGCCGCATAGTAGTAGATACTTCCAGTAAATTAGGTAATGTCTCCGCGGGTTTAAAGATTCAATCACCTCCTTAACTACCTTTCCCCCATCCTCATAGAAAATCATATCAGCATCTAAATGTAGAATCCACTTATAGGAAGAATTCTTTAAGGAAATCAACCTACCCGTAGCGAGGTCCCCTGGCGGAACTCTAAATAACTTAATGTTTAAACCCTCCTCCGCAGCAACCCTCCTAACAATTTCCGGAGTATCATCACTAGACGAATCCACCACTACATACTCATCCACGAAATCCTTAACTGAAAGTATTGACGGCTCCACCCACTCCCCCTCATTATAAGTACACATCATCACGGAAATACCGTCTTCCCTCCCAGCAGAATCCGCATACTCGTAGAGGCCGACGTAGTACATAAGACCTGAAACAACATTCCTCAGTAGGAACACACCCCTCCTACCTAAGACCCTCCTCACCAAAACCGGCAGTGAGACCACAACTGACACACCAACTACTCTACATAACATTTTTATTTAAATAATCTTAAAGCCTTAAAGAGGGCTCCAGAATAAGTGAAGAAGGATAAGACTCCTCACTAATTCTTACATCAGATTTTATTTAATGGTAATACTGTTTAAACACGTAAATTATATCTCCTCGCTTAAGAATTTCTATAAATTTCTCGTTGAATACTCCAGAATCTATACTACTATACTTGTTTGATGGTTTTTCTCCTCAGTTCATTAATTGGGTTTGTATTATTTTCAATACTAGTATGGCTGTATGGAATCTACTCTAATCATCGTAATTTAGTCCATGTACTATTGAAGAGACCTCATCAGCATATGTGCTGACATCTCTAAATAGTACTTAATATTTGGCTACGTATTCAGTAATCATAGCTTCAGCAACAGCTATTGAAATATTCAACAATCAGTCGATATGTGTAGTAGGCAACTCTGAGGAGGTATTCCAGAAGCAACGTTACCTTTAGGTCGAAAGTAACGAAATTTACTGTTTGATTAGACATTATTTATATGTATAGGGACCTAAGAATATAGTCGGTAAGGTCTATCTGTTTTATTTCATGCCATTTACTACATACAAATTCTTCAACTTTTTTGGAGTGTTTAAAATCTCAACTATTACAGCTGGACGATATCTCTCTAAAGTTTTTCACTAACCCTTTAAGTACTTCTAACAGCTCCTTCAATATCTATCTCTATATAAGATCGACCTCCTTAACCTTAAGTTGGTCAAATACCTCATCTAGAGCCTTAGCTCGAACTTTTATAAAGCCGTAGCCGAAGTTTTTCTTCGCGCTATGATGTTCATGTGAGTCCTCGGTGAATAATTTTTAATTTTTTTCTTCACTTCAAGTAGCTGTATTAAGAGCAATAACGTTGTCTGAACCATTAAGTCTTATGTTCTCTACGAGGATTTTATAGTTCTCAGGATGTGGTTCGACAGCTATTACTAAATCTTCGCTCCCAATCTTTTTACAGTTAAAATTGCGTACTTACTCGGACGTGTTCCTACGTCTAAGAATACATAACCCATACTTAAGCTGGTGGGTAGTTCCACGTACAACTCTCATATATAGGTAAGAATATATGAATACTTTTCAGAATCGATCAAACGAAATCTAAGCCCGCTCAAAGTTGATTTTGGTCATCTTTGCTAGGCGCTTCTTAATAAATTAAACATAGCGTCTTAGAGATGGTAGCCTTCGTATAAACGTTTTCGGAATAAAATCAAGGAGAGCTCACAAAGCTAATCGTACTTTATTGGTGGATCTATAGTGTCTTTATAATTACTGTAATCCTACACTTAGCATATTCGAGAAAAGCCACTCACACTAAAAATCTAAAGTCATATCTTTAAGGTCACCTACTTCTACTAAAATTGACTTTACCGCTACATATTTTCAGTAAGGCTTCCTTACAAGTCTTGCATCCCACCTATTCTGCCCTCTCCACAAACTCTACAAAGTTGTCCATGATATTATCCCAAGAATACTGACGTGCAACATTAATTATCTCTCTAGGATTTATGTTTACCAATTCGTTCAGTTTCTCTTGTATCGTGCAGGCTATTTCTTCGGGTTCATCTGACCCTATGTATATTCCTACTTTATACTTATTAATAAAGTATTCTGTGTAACTATTCGGTGGACCATATGCTAATACAGGTAAGCCGCAGGCTAAGTACTCATATATTGTTAGTCTCATAGAAGTTTTTATCCATAGATTATCTCTTGCCGGTCTTCCAGCTATAGCGAAGGTTGACTTACCCATCTCAGGTATTAGGTCTTCAAACCTTAAATAGCCGTAGAACTTTACCTGCTCATATAAATTGAGCTCCTTAGTTAGTCTTTTAAGTTCTGGTAGTAATCTTCCAGTACCTATGACTTTTAAGTAGATTTTTATCTTCTGATGATCATTTAGTATTTTGAGTGCCTTTATGAAGGAATCAACATTATGATATTTCCAGTTCAGGTCTCCTAGGAATACCGCTATTGGTTCCTGTAGCTGATGAGTTCTTATCTTAAAGCATTCAGCATAACGTGAAGTGTCAGCACCATTAGGAATAACGACTATATTATTGAGTTTCACTCTTGCTCTGACGACCTCTTTCATATACTCAGTTGTAACCAATAACAGCTCAGCTTTAGACATTGCCGAGTAGACACTCCTAAAGTAATAACGTATGAACGGATATAGGTACGGTCTCTCCATTATCCTATAATCTTCAGCTAGGTCCTGTACGTCAGCGACGAGCGGGATGTTCAACTCTTCAGCTATGTAGGACGCTATTGGAATAGCCTCAATCGGAGGTAAAGTTCCTATAATTCTAGATATTCTATATCTGTTTATTAAGTCTAAGAGTTTATTTACATCCTTCTGCTTAATCAGTAAATCTCGCATCCTATTGAAAAGTGAAGGTCTTTCAAGTTCGGATCTGACATTAGTATAGGGTGGTATAACTTCTTCGCCAAAGAAGCCTATGCGACGTCCACTCCACGAACTTATCAACGGAATTACAATGACGTCGTAGCCATATTTTCTTAAGGCTTTAACCATGTAGTATGCCCGAACGGCATTAGCCGTGAAGGGTGGTGGGTAATGACCTGTTAGTATTGCTACACGTTTGATATACATATTTATGCCTCTATTAATTTCCTTAAAGTAATATATTGTTATATCTAAAATGTTGATCACAAGAATTCTTCAATCTCTTCATAATGTACAGGATTAAACTCTTTGCATAGATTATGATAAAATGTACTAGCTTGGTGTTAACTACTTCAATACAATGTATCATTTTACTCCATAACCTACCACACGTTTTGATTTTTAGTTCCGAATAGCGGCTTCACGACTTAATTTAAATTTATAAATTTATAGAGGAGAAGGTAATTCATAAGTTCGTCATCATGCTCATCAACTCGAAAGTAATTTTAGAGACTAGTAATAGAAACAATATATGGCTTTAACTATGTCTGTTTCAGTAATAATTTCAACTCATAATAGACCAGGGTTGTTGAGGTTAACCTTGTTTAGCATCTTGAAACAGAGACTTCTACCGGATGAGGTCATCATAATAGATGACGGATCTACTGTATCTGTAAGTCATTTAATTGCCGATATAATCAATGACATGCGACATAAAGGCATAGATGTTAAGTTTTTTAGATTTAATAATGAGGTAGGTTTAGGGGCTGCAAGACTTTTCGGTGCGTATAAGTCTAGTTGTGAATATCTTGTATTCATAGATGATGATGCATTGGCAGGGAGTTCTCTACTAGAAGTATACATTAATAAATTTAAAGGAGAAGCTTGTGACATCATTGCAGGTTTGTGCTTACCTCTATATCCTAAGAACGTGAAGTTTCCATCGTGGTGGGATGAAAATGTTTTAGGAAGCCTTGTAGCAGTAAGAAACGACATAGTACTACTTTCCAGAAGGGTTAAACCCCAAGATTATGTTTATGGATGTAATTTCGCTATGAGAAGGAACGTGCTCAAGGAGGTTAAAGGTTTTAAACCATGGTTAGGAAGGGTTAGAGGTACCTTATTAGGCGGAGAGGAGTCAGACCTAGTAGCTAGAGCATATTACAGAGGCTTTAAAATATGTTTTGAGAAGGATGCAGTAATATACCACATTATAACGCCAAATAAAATTACACTAAAAAGAGTAATAAATGCTGGAATATCGACAGCTAAGGTAAGAGCTTTACTTCAATACGAAGGAAGTATTCGAAGGTCACGTAGTCTCTACCTTGTAGGATGTTGCATCATACTACCTAAGGACGTTATTGAGCTTCTTTACAGCATAGTACTAGGAAAGCATCAATATTCAGTTAAAAAACTTCACGAGTTCATAATACATTTACTGATACCTTTCTCCTATAAGAGTGTTTTGAAGTTAAGAAGTTCAACATAGCTTCTAACTCATCTAGACCAATTATACAAGGTATGAACCTATGAAGAATGTTCCTAGCCGTTATTAAGTATTCCTTAATCGAGGCAGGTTTAATGTTATATTGCTTCTAATCATGGTTATAAGACTCAAAACTTAAGACGATCCCCTATAATGTTGGATTAGTTATAGCCTCTCTATTTGAAACTTAAGTAGGTTATGTTATTAACATTAACATCGCCTTAAGGTAGTAAAGAAAAGCTTAAAGTGTTTAGTAGATAAAACGGTTACGGTGGTCTCGTGACTTACGTTCTCTTTAACTTGCTAGGTTATTTTCTATACCTGTCGAGACAATTACTACGCTTATTACGTTTTAGAACTTTAAAACCTTCGAGATATAGGTATTTATTTAAGTACCAAATCTATAAGTGGTGTATTAAGAGAATATTTGAGCCAAATAGCGAGTTTAAAAGCAGGTTTGATGTGATGTTTGCTGTAGTTAGTTTAAACGCTCCTGACTTCCTCTTTCTTTCATTGTTTTCAATCAGGAGACTTTATCCAGATGTAGAGATAGTAGTACTTGATAATGGGTCTCATCTAAAATTCTTACATACCATTACTAACTTGGCAAGTAAGTTTAAATGTACTCTTCTATATAACAAATGCGTCTTTAAGGATCATGTATTAGCTATTCAATATTTAATACATCTCGCATTTACTAGAAATGTAAAGTTCTTAGTTGTTCTCGATAATGATGCTGTTTTAGTAACTAGACTAGATTATATACTTAAGGAAATGTTAGACAAGGGAGCCATTCTTGCTGGACCTCGAGATTCGCTAAGGAATTGTCCTTTATGTGTTCATCCATCACTCATGATCATAAATCCACTTGAAGTAATTAAATTAGGCGGCAAATATGTTGCATTTAATTATATAAGCAGTAAATTTAATTGGTACCCAGAACCTTTTTATAGTTTATCATATGTGTCGCTGTCTCGTATTCTCTATATGGACATGAGTGTTGTAGAGAAGTTTAAACCTCTTACTTTATACTCATTTAACGGATGTAAGATAGCTTATCATGCGTGGTACGGTTCTAGAGTAAGGACTACTAAGGACGTAATAATTAACGGTTTAAGCACTAAAGAAATTAATCTGAGGCATAAGCTTATTAAATCTTTCCTAGTAAACGAGATACTAAGTACTTAATTTGAGTGAAATAGGAATGCAGTACTTAAGTAGTATTGCTTAAGTTATGATGTACGCTCTTAGGTAGATATGGAATCAAAGCTGTAAGGAATATAGCAGGTGATTTAGCGGCACCATTGGAATTTGTTAATGCTTTTAGCGATAGTTGTAGAGATGAGCGTATTTCGGTGCTGATGAGAGTAGAAGATGAAGTATGGTGGGTTGAGCCATCAATATTATCTATTAAAGGTCTCGTACACGAAATACATAATAATGGACCAGTCTCAGAGGGATGGCACGTCACAAATTATTGAAAAGGTTAAAGATGACTTTGGACTTAATATTAAGGACGTCATAGATCACAATCCAGATTACGTAGTCATCTCTAATAGAGGGTTAAAACATAACATCATGTAAATGGACTCTTAGATGGGATGGTGATCACGTAACAAGGAATGAGATGACCTCAACTATAAAACTTATAGAATCATTAGACAGAAGGAAGTACTACAGTATCTACTGGCCACATATAAACTTCGAATTAGATTTATTTTCATATAAACGTTGCTAATCACTTCATATAGAACATTAGCTAGTATCATACTCACCTAAGGTTAAATTTATAGACCTAGGGGAGTCTGAATTTCTCTATACTCCAATGTATAATGAGAGAGTAGAAATAAATAAACCACTCTCCCTACATCTAAGGCGGTTAAACCACCACTACGACTCCTGATACGCATAATATTAGGACAAAAATAAAGGAAGACTTCGAAACAGATGACATAAACGAAGCCGCTATTAAATTCCTTATAACACTTAAAGAGAGAAAGGATATAGGCAAGTACGATAAAAAGTCTGGGAGATTACCAAAGAATTTTAAGAGAATATGCTCTAAGAAAGTTTAACATATCATATTATATTATTATAATTAATTATATTCTACGATGTTTTAAACAACTATAGTAGCTTAATCGTTTTCTCCATCGGCATAGATAATAAAACTAAAATAGTGACATCATTATTTTGAAGAGCCTATTAGTATTAAATACATCAAAGTTATTAGTGATGAAAGAACAGAACAATAATTTTATTTTCTATGATATTCAGAATATACCGTCATGTTATAGTTAAATATGTTTGAATTTGATGAGACAACTCATCCTAATCACAAATCACGACTTTTCAGAATACTTATAACAATAAAACAGAAAGCGTTATTTCCAACATCGCCTTACTATATTGGACATATAAAATTCATCTCAGCCTCCTTCAGTAGTGGGCGCTTCTTATCCTTCTCACTTAAGATGATATCATCTTTTATGGGCCATGATATATTTATATCTGAGTCATCCCATTTAATGCATCTCTCATGTTGTGGGCTATATTCCTTTGTTACCAAGTACAGGGAGTATGTGTCTTTTAGTGCTTGGAATCCATGCGTAAATCCTGGCAGTATCCACAAAGCATATCCAGGTTCTAAAGTTACACCAACATGTTTACAAAACCATAGAGAGTCTATCCTAATACCTACAGCAACATCATAAACTCTACCGCTAATAACGTAGACAAGCTTACCCTGCTCCATAGGTTTAAGTTGATAATGAAGACCTCGTACTATGCCCTTCTTTGAGAAGCTCAAGTTAACTTGGATAAAGTCGTAAGAAATACCATTAGCTAGGAAATCGGTTTCTTGTGCAACTCCGCGAAGAACCCCTAGCATCTTGGAATCTCTCATATTCGATTGAAATTATGTCGAGGATTTCAAGTCTCTTACAATTTCTTCATGTACGTAATTATTACTAATTTCACATCAGAAACGTATTGCACCTCCCCCACTTTCTAGAGGACCTGGTAGTATATCATGGAATGCTATTGTCCTCCCTATCTAACTAAAGGTGAGTACATTTCGAAATCCTTCTTAACGCCCTCATATATGTGGTCATTATCTATGAAGAGAAAAATCTACTCTCTGATCTCTAAGTATCTCTTTAACGGCTTTCAGCGTATTTGGGTCATGGGAGTTCGCTCTTACCAGGAAAGTCTTTTGGTTTTCTTTTGCCTCGTATATAGGAATTTTTCACCTAGGATATCCTCCTCTTAAGTCTATGTTTATAGTAGTATCAGGTTCTGATACCCGTGTGGTTAAGAAGAGAGTTCCATCACATGCTATATCTATCTTGAGAATGACCTTAGGTCTAATGCTGTAAATCATTTCTAGTAATTTAGCTATTTCATATTCTATTTGAAGAGGTTTTATGGGTGTGCCAAACTTTCTGATGAAAGAGTAAATGTTTATAGTATCTTAGATAATGCAAATTTCTCTGGTAAGCTTTCTCGATCTACGAGCTATGAAAATACTGAAAGGATGCCTTAAACCAGTTAAGTCTAAAATTTTAAGACATATAGGTCTTAGATTAGACTCGCATCACCTCTAACTGTATTAATGGCATCATG